>Ga0209526_10000013_pt1 | contig 98406 bp, 103 predicted proteins | sample JacPinW_OM2H0_M1_FD_188566 | JGI IMG/M metagenome (GOLD analysis project Ga0209526, IMG submission 188566) | Forest soil microbial communities from Algoma, Ontario, Canada - Jack Pine, Ontario site 1_JW_OM2H0_M1 (SPAdes) (version 2) | ecosystem: Environmental > Terrestrial > Soil > Boreal... | reverse complement strand
GTCGATGTCGGCGAAACCAAACACGTCCTTGAATGAGCGAACGAAACACTCCTCGTCGACCTTCATGGTCTCGGTAAGCGTGCCGTCGATGTCGAACATGACAAGGTGCATGGGGAAGCGGCCTAACGAGAACAAGCTCAGCTACGGCTACCGACACACCAAGGCTGGCTTGGAACCAAGATAAACTAATCATGATGAAAGGTAAACGCGGTACGGGTAGCCGTTAGCTGCAGCGTCTGGTGGTAATGCTAATGTGGCGCTGAAGCATAAGTTAGCGGGAACTCAGTAGGCTTCCAAGTAGGATACGAGAACGAGGCAATAGCATCGATGACTGTTTCGACGCGCCCGAAAGCGGGACGTCGGGCCGCCACAGCGGCGGGACGCCGTCGACGGGCCGGCTCCCAGGTGGCAGGGTCCGGGTCCTGCGGCGCAGATCGCCATGCCGGGGCGCGAAGGATATCAACCGGCAATGTTCGTGGGGTCGGCACTTAGTTTCCGCCGGAGTTGCTCGGATGCCCGCTGCCTTGCTTGGTCCCGACCTTTTTCGTTCCCTCGGCGCCCTGCGCGGTAGTAGTTGTTTTCTTCAGATCGAAATTGACTTGAGTCGGGGAACCGAACTTCGGAATCACGCTAGGGTACGACCACTCGATTTTGGAATGAACAATCAGGCTCACCACATAGATGGTCCCCGGCGCGACTCCGTCATAGGAATAATGCCCGTTCGAGTCGGTCTTGACGAATTTCGTCCAAGTTCCGGCGTAGCGAGGCCAGATCTTCACGTCGGCGCCGTTCACGGGTTTCCCGCTTGCGTCCTTGACGATGCCTTCAATAGAGGCGCTGGCAGCCCATGAATTTACCGCGACCATGGCAAAGCCGAGGACGGCGAGTGTTTTGATAACCTTTCGCATTTTGTCTCCTGGTGTGTGAGTTGATTGCGAGCCGATTGCCCGAAAGGCATAAGCCCTTATCAGAGATTACAGAATCGAGGAGGGGAAGTTCCGGTTTTTATGGGGCATAGCTGGAACTGGGCGCTCTGGCTCGGATTTTCTCTTGGCGCTCGTCGCCCTTTTGACAACCAGTGTCGGTAAAGCGAAAAAGCGCGGCCAAACCTGCGGGATCCTCGGCGATAGCGCGATCGAGTGAATGTGTCAGCAGTGCGGCCTAACTATAATTAGATGGATGAACGTGTATTTGCACGTGCATTTTGAAATACACGGGCAGGCTCTCATTTTTCTGGCTCATCAGCCTGTAAGAATCTTGTCGATCTTGCGCATGACGTCGCGCGGCCAGCCTTGGCGTTTGAGGATGTTACCCATCACGATCTCGGCTTTGCCGCTGGCGTAAGCCTCGGCGTTATCGAAAAAATTCACACCGGAGTCGTAGGCGATCGTCATTAACTCCTCCGCAACCTTGCTATCGATCTGCTGGGCAAACGTCACCCACGCGCCAAACGATAATTCGCTCAGCTGCAATCCCGATTTCCCGAGATGTCGATATTTCATCGCGCCGCTGCAAAACTTCGCTTGGCAAGAGAAAGTGGCAACGCGAATAGTTGGCTGCCAACGGGCTGTAGTTCAGCTTGGTAGAACGCTTGAATGGGGTTCAAGAGGTCGTGGGTTCAAATCCCGCCAGCCCGACGTTTAATTGTCGATCTTAGAGAATCGCATTAACGTCCGCGCTTATGCTAAGCGCCGGGATCGTTGGACTGCCAAACGTCGGTAAATCGACGTTGTTCAATGCCATTACCCGAACGCACAAAGCGCCGGCGGAAAATTACCCCTTCTGCACGATTGAACCCAACCTCGGGATCGTGACTGTGCCCGATCCGCGGCTGGCGAAACTGGCAGAGATATCGAAGTCGCAAAAAATTACCGCGACCGCGATCGAGTTTGTCGATATTGCCGGGCTGGTCAAAGGCGCAAGCACAGGCGAAGGGCTGGGCAATCAGTTCCTCAGCCACATCCGCGAAGTCGACGCCATTGTGCAGGTAGTGCGCTGTTTTGAAAGCAGCGACATTCATCACGTCAGTGGCACGATCGATCCGATCCGCGACATCGAAGTGATCAACACCGAACTGGTGCTGGCCGATCTGGCCTCGTTGCAAAAACGCCACGACCGCTTGCAGAAGGAAGTTCGCGCCGGTTCGAAGACGGCGAAAGCCGAGAGTGCGGTCATCGATAAGTTGTTGCCGCATCTTGATGCCGGAAAGCCGGCGATTACGGCCTCGCTCACTCCGGAAGAAAAAATCATCGCGCGCGATTTCTTCTTGCTCACGTCCAAGCCGACGCTCTTTGCTTGTAACGTGGCCGAGTCCGATCTGACCGCGATCGCAAAAGGCGAGAAAGGAAACGCCGCGGCGCGACATGTCGATCTTGTGCGTGATTATGCGCAGCATCATTTCGGAACTGAAGCGGTGGTGATCAGCGCGCAAATCGAAAGTGAACTTGTCGATCTAAGCGAAGAAGAGGCGCTGGAGTTTTTGCGCGGCCTCGGAGTGGAAGATAGCGGTGTGCACGCTCTCATTCGCGCCGCCTATCACCTGCTCGGTCTCCGCACCTTTCTCACGACGGGCGAAAAGGAGACGCGCGCCTGGACGATTCATGCCGGCGACAAAGCACCGGCCGCCGCGGGTGTGATCCATTCGGATTTTGAGCGCGGCTTCATCGCGGCGGAAACCATTTCTTACGATGATCTGGTCGCGCTCGGTTCTTTCGCGAAAGCGCGCGACGCAGGCAAGTTGCGGGTGGAAGGAAAAGATTACGAGGTGCGCGACGGCGACGTGATCACATTTAGATTCAATGTGTGATTCTTCAATGTGGAAGCGGCCTTAGCGCCGCGATCGTCGGGACACTAAGGTCCCTCCCACATTAACCGCCGTCGTAAAGGATCCGGCCGCATTGCTCGCAACTCACGATCTCTTTGCCGGCCTTCACGCTCATGGCTGTCGCGGTCGTGACTTTCATATGACAGCCAGTGCAAATTCCGTGTTCGACCGCGACGACCGCAGCGTCCCCTTTGCTTTCGAAAAGACGATTGAAGCGATCGAGTAAATCCTCGTCGATCTTTGTCGCCAATTCCGCGCTCTCCTTCTTTAGCTCGTGCAACCGCGACTCGAGCGTCTTGGATTTTTCTTCAAGATCGACAAGTTGGCGCGAGATCGATTCTTTGGTCGCGGCCGCTTTCTTTTCCTCGGCGGCGAGCTCGACTTTGATTTTGTCGGCCTGTTCCATTAACTCCAGTTCGGCGTCTTCGATTTTGCTGATTTCACCTTCGTAGCGCTGGATCTCATGGCCCATCGCCTGGAATTCCTCGTTCTTGCGCGTCTCATACTGCTGGGTGCGAAGTTTTGCGATGCTGTCAGTGCGCGTCCCGACGTCCAGCTCTAGCTTTTTACGATCGACCTCCACTTGCCGGCCCTTTTGCTTTAGCGCTTCCACGCTTTCGGCGATGGACACCAGCTGCGACTCGAGATTTTTCCGCTGCAGCGGCAATGTTTTTATCTCGTTCTGGATCTGCCTGATCTTTTGTTGTCGATCTTGAAGGACGAGCAGTTGTTCCAGCTCCGAATGCACGGCCCGGAAGTTATTGGCTCAAGTGAGCGCCGTCAATCGTCCACCGCGGCCGAATCATGTCGATCTTGCGGCGCCCATCCGCAAAATCCATCGATAAAGAAATACGGCGATAACCGCGAAGGCGGTGCCGCCGATGATGATCGCGGCAGTTTCAAAACCCGGGCCGACCAGCGCCAAGGGTGCAGCTACGCCGGAGAAGACGACGATCGCGGAAATCACGACACCAATCGTGCTTTCGCCGACGATCAATCCCGAAGCGAGCAGCACGCCGAGCTGCTTCGTTGCTTCCGGCCGCGGCGTCCGGTTCGCCCGCTGCTCGAAGAACCAACCGGCCACAGCTCCGACCACAATCATCAAAGTGCTCTGGGTCGGAAGATAGATTCCAAGACCAACTGCCAGCGGCGGAACGCGCATATGTTTGGTTGTGCGCGCAAGGATCTCGTCGAGCAAAATGATGCCGACGCCAATCAATCCTCCGATTCGAATAAGGCTCCAGTCGATGTCTGCGGCGATCACGCCTTGCGCCAGTGACGAAATCAAGCCGGCCTGCGGCGCGGGCAACGGATGCGCCCGCAACTCAGCGCCCGGCGCGCCGACGAAACCGTAGGCCTGATTCACCAGATCGAGCACCGGCGGAATCACAAACGCGCCCGCGATGACGCCGATGATGAGCGCGACCTGCTGTTTCCACGGCGTCGCATCGACCAATTGGCCAGTCTTCAGATCTTGCAGGTTGTTGTTCGCGATCGCGGCAACATTGAAGATGACCGCGGTCGTGAACAGCGCGAACGCCATCAGCGATTTGCCGGCGTCCGGCCCGACGTACGGTTTCACGCCGATTACGAGCAGCAACGCCGCGCCGATGACGACGAGAATGCCAATGCCGGAGAGCGGACTGTTGGATGAACCGATCAGGCCCGCCATATAACCGCAAACAGCGGAGACGAAGAAACTCATCAAAACCACGTAGGCGACGCCGCCGATGACAAGCGTTGGCAAATGCGCGCCGAGACCGCTGGTGCTGGCGAAATAACCGAGCAGCCAACCGATCGGCAGCATGCAAATTAATGTGACGATGCCGACAATACCGATTGGAATGTCGCGCTCGGTGATCGGAAGCGTGTCGGCTTTTCCCGCCTTGCGCGCGCGCGACGCTGCCATCGCGCCGGCGAGACCGCTCGCAACTGGTTTGACTAACTTGAGCAACGTCCAGATCGCCGAAACCCCGATCGCGCCCGCCCCAAGGAAACGAACTTTGTGACTCCAGGTAGTTTGCGCGAGCGCGCTGGCCGCGGTTGTCACGTCGTTCACGAGACTCGAATAGTGCGGGACGCCCCAACCCCAGCCAATGAGCAAGCCGATGAGCATCGCGATACCAACCGAGAGGCCGACCAAGTGTCCGATGGCAAGCAGTGCGAACGACAACGCGAAGTCATACCCGCTCACCGCTCCCTTGCGGCCGATTCGAAAAGTTTGCGCGACATCGGCAGCGAAAACTTGCGTGGCGACGATCACCGCAAACACCGCCGACACGATTGATCCCCACAGAACTGCCAGCAGACCGGCGCGGCCGTGTTCAATGTCGGCGGCATGTTCGGAGTCACCGCTGCTGCCAACCTTCAATACTTCGGCACAGGCAACACCTTCGGGATACGGCAGGTCAGATTGTGTTACCAATGCGCGGCGGAGCGGGATTGAGTACATCACACCGAGAATTCCGCCCAAGGCGCAAATCGCGAAGGAAATCCAAAATGGGAATCCAGTCCACCACCCGATCATGATCAAACCGGGCAGCACGAAGATAATCGACGAGAGCGTGCCGGCGGCCGACGCGACCGTCTGCACAATGTTGTTTTCCTGAACGGTCGCATCGCGAAACGCCCGCAGGATCGCCATTGAAATCACCGCCGCCGGAATCGAGGTCGAAAACGTAAGACCAGCCTTAAGTCCGAAATACACATTGGCCGCGGTGAACACCAATGTAATGACGACACCGATAATCAGGCCGCGAACGGTCAGTTCTTTCCGTGCTCCTTCGCCGCCGTTCACAAAATGATTCTCCGCATGATTAAATTTTCTAACCGTGGACGACCGAATTTTTCGGACGACCAACGAAAGCGCAGGATAGAGTGAAATCGCCGGAAGGGTCAAGAGGCACTGACCAATCGCGCTTGCACTTTGACAGGCTTCCCGGGAATGTCCCCGTTGCATGGCGATCGATTCGGTCAATCCGCCGCAGGAATATCCCGACATTGTCGGTGCGCGCCCAACGAATCCCCTCGCCGCGAATTTCAAACCGTTCATTCCGCCGAGCGCGCGTTTGCCGGAGCTGACCCTGCCGCATTTGCTGGTGGGCACGCTGCTCGGAGTGCTCTTTGGCGCATCGTCACTTTATCTCGTGCTCAAAGTTGGATTGACCGTGAGCGCTTCCATTCCAGTCGCGGTCTTGTCGATCACAATCTTCCGCACCTGGTCGAAACTATTCGGCACGCGCGACGCGAACATTTTGCAAAACAACATCGTGCAGACCGCCGGTTCGGCGGGTGAATCGATCGCTTTCGGTCTCGGTGTCACGATGCCGGCAATCATGATTCTCGGATTCGATCTCGAAATCTGGCGCGTCATACTCGTGTCGATCTTAGGCGGCTTGTTAGGCATTTTGATGATGATCCCGCTGCGCCGCGCGATGATTGTCGATCAACACGGGATTCTCAAATACCCGGAAGGCACCGCGTGCGCTGAGGTGTTGAAAGCGGCGGCAACAAAAGAATCGCTCGCTCTCGCCGACAAAACACAAACGACCGCCAACGCCGAAATCGTTAACGAAGAGGCGGCTAGTGGCGGCAAAGTTATCTTTAGCGGGTTCGGCATCGGTTTCATCTACTACGCGGTCGAGCGGGCGTTTTACGCCTGGAAAGAGATTCCGGAAAAAATTTTCGGTCCGCCGTTCAAGGACGGATCGGTCGGAGTTGAGATTAATCCGGCGTTGTTAGGCGTGGGCTACATCATCGGGCCGCGCATTGCTTCCCTCATGTGCGCGGGCGGCGTCCTGTCCTATCTCGTTTTGATTCCGGCGATCAAATTTTTCGGTGAGCACATCGTTGGCGCGCTTGCTCCCGGCACCCTCCCGATTGCCGAGATGACACCAGACGACGTGCGAACTGCCTATGTGCTCTACATCGGTGCGGGGGCGGTTGCCGCTGGCGGCATTATCAGTTTGTTCCGATCTCTGCCCACGATCTGGCATGGTTCGAAAGGCGGACTGGCCGATTTCCGCCGCGGTCATGCCGTGCGCGCAAACGCGCCGCGGACCGATCAGGACTTATCGATGAAATTCGTTATGGGAGGCATCATCATATTGCTCGCCGCGATCATTCTCGCACCGCAATTGAATCTGCGATGGAATTTGTTAGGCGCTCTGCTCATCGTCGCTTTCGGCTTTCTCTTCGTCACGGTGTCGTCGCGGCTCACCGGCGAGATCGGTTCGTCTTCCACTCCGATTTCCGGGATGACGGTCGCGACGCTGCTCCTGACCTGTCTCGTATTTCTCATCGTCGGTTGGACAGCGCCGCCTTATTACGTCACCGCGCTCTCGATCGGCGCGATCGTTTGCATCGCCATTTCCAATGGCGGCACGACATCACAAGACTTGAAAACCGGATTTCTCGTCGGATCGACACCGAAAGCGCAACAGATCGCCATTCTCTTCGGCACATTCGCGTCCGCGCTTGTGCTCGGATACGTCCTTCTGTTTCTTAACCACGGTAACACCGTTTACGTTCCAGCAACGACGTTCTCCACGATTGCCCAACCGGTAGCCGCGCCGGCGGGAGTTCCGTTACAACCGTTCGACGAAAAATTAAAACCCTCACAAGGCAACTTCCGGCTGCTGCATGTTGCTCCGACTGACTCAGCAAATGGACTCGAGCCGGGCGATTATCTCGTGGACGACAATGGAAACGTTTCGCACAAAGTTGAGCGAACTTTTCCTGCCGATTTGCGCGCACCGCCTAACGAACTCGGTGGGACGGAAAAGCTGCGCGGCCTGCAAGCGTCATCGGATCAAAATACCTACCGTGTTTGGCAACGGGCCGATCCAAGCGGTGGCGCTGCTCAGCGCTACCTCGTCAATGAGCAAGGCGCGCCCGTTTATCTTGTCGATCCAGGCATCAACGGCACACACAGACTCCGGCCCGACGGTTCGAGCGTAATTAAATTCGACGCCCCGAAAGCGACATTGATGTCGTACATCATCAAAGGAATCCTCAGCCGAAAATTGCCGTGGGCTCTGGTCCTGTTCGGCGTGATGATCGCGATCGTGCTCGAGATGTGCGGCATTCCCTCGCTCGCGTTCGCGGTCGGCGTTTATCTGCCGCTCTCCTCCTCCAGCCCGATCTTTGTCGGTGGAATGGTGCGCTGGTTAGTCGATCGCTACCTGAAGGTAAAATTCCGTCACAAAAATCTCTCCGGCGTCGAGCTCACGGCCGAGGGCGACAAAGGCCCGGGCATTTTGCTCGCCTCCGGCTACATTGCCGGCGGCGCGATCGCCGGCATCCTCATCGCGTTCATGCAGGGATTCCCGGGGCGCTTCGGCGAGCGTCTCGCCGAGTTCAGCAAATCGATCGAAGGATGGTCGAATGCGCACAATCCATTCTTCAGTGGCGCCAACGCTAATCTGCTTGCCTGTTTTCCATTTCTGCTTCTTTGCCTTCTGCTCTATCTCACGGGCCGCGACATCCTCATGCCCGTGCGCCCGAAGCGCTAACGCTCAATAAATTTCAACCGGCGAGCGCTTGCCATCTTCAGGACTGCGCTGCCTCGCGCGTTCTTCGCCGAGAACGGCCACGCGCAGGTCCCAGATTTCATTGTCGATCTTGCGAAAGGCGGCTTCGGAAAATTCGTGGGGCGGCGCGAGCTTTTTCTTGAAGCGTTCGACACTGGCCAACGCGCGATCGACTTGGTCGCGGGGCAAAGTGCCGAGAATGCGATGGACGTTTTCGATCTCGGGAACGCGATGGCAAATCATGGTGAGATCGTTCCCAGCCGCGATCGCGAGACGGATCGTGTCCTCGAGGCGGTAGCCGTTGAGGATCGCGCCCATGTCGAGATCATCGGTCATGATCAGACCATCAAAGCCGATGTCTTCGCGGAGCAGCTCGGTAATAATGCGTCGTGATAAACTCGCGGGAGTTTTTTGCGGCTCGAAACACGGATACCAACCATGGCAAATCATCATGCTGTCCATGCGCGCGCTCATTTGCCGAAAAACCGCCAACTCTTCCGTTTCCAGTTCTTCACGCGTGCGCTCGATCTTGGGCAACTCGTAATGCGCGTCGCATGTGGCGGCGGAGTAGCCGGGAAAATGTTTGCCGCAACTGGCGACCCCCTGCGCGCGCATCGCGTCATTGAACGCATCGGCGTTGCGCACGACTTGCTCGACCGTTTTCCCGTAACAGCGGCCGCGCAGAGAATTGTCGGCATTATCGTCGAAGGAAATGTCGAGCACCGGGCAAAGATCAAGATTGAAACCGAAAACCCGCAGCAACCTTCCAGTGATGTCGCCGTGACGGCGGATAAGATCGACATCGTCTTTGTCGCGGAATTGTTGCGCATTCGGCGGCTCGTTGCCGATCAGGCGCAAGCGCGAGACGCGGCCGCCTTCCTGATCAATGGTGATGATCGGTTCGACGTCGCTCAGATTGCGCAAGTCATCGATAAGCTTTCGCAGTTGCGGCGCGGTCGCGATGTTGCGCCCGAAAAGAATGAAGGCGCCGGGCTGCACCCGGCGAAACAATGCGGCACTCTCGGCATCGAGCTCTTTGCCGGGAACTCCGGTCATGATCAGTTGACCGAACGAATCACTCTTCATAGGTTCGCAACTTAGATGTCGATCTTAGCCACGGAAAATAAAAAACAGAGCGAATGAGAAAGATCGGTATCTACGGCGGCACCTTCGATCCGATTCACCACGCCCATTTGATTCTGGCCCGAGAGGCGCGAGAAACGCTTGGACTGGAGAAAGTGATTTTCGTTCCGGCCGCCGTGTCGCCATTTAAGGATCCGCCCGCTGCCAGTGCCGAAACGCGATTGTCGATGTTGCAAGCGGCGATTGCAGACGAGCCCGGGTTCGCGATCGACGATTGCGAACTGAAGCGGCCGGCGCCTTCCTACAGCATCGATACCGTCGAAGAGATCCGGAAGCGCGAAGGAACGGGCGCGGAACTTTATTTCCTGATCGGCGACGACAATCTCCCAGATCTGAAAAAGTGGCATCGCTTTGGCGACTTGGAAAAAATGGTCCGTTTCGTCGTGCTCGACCGGACCGGCAGTAAAACGAAACATTCCTACGAAGCGGTTGCGCGCAAGATCGACATCTCCGCCACCGAAATCAGAAAGAGAGTTGCATCGGGCCGTTCCATTCGCTATTTCGTACCGAGCGCTGTGGAAGAAATCATCCGCCGAGGGAACCTTTACCGGGAGCAAGTGAAATAACCGCGGAAAACTTAGCGACAACTTGCGCCGAGCTCGCCTCGAACAAAAAGGCCGAGGAGATTGTCGTTCTCGATCTGCGGGGCATCTCTACTTTCACCGATTTCTTTGTCATCTCCTCGGCCACGTCCGAGCCACATCTCAAGGCAATCGCTGGTGAAATCGAAACGCGACTGAGAGAAGATCACGGCATCCGGGCCGTTGCCATCGACGGATTTCCGGCCAGCCAATGGATCGTGCTCGATTATCTCCAGGTGGTTGTGCACGTTTTCCATCAGGACAAACGCGCCTTTTACAGCCTGGAAGATTTGTGGGGCGACGCGCCGCGGATCGAATGGGAAAAAACAGCATCGGCTTCCAGCCGATGAGTATCAGGACACGGGCAAGGCGCCCGTGTCGCGAGTTGTCGATCTAACGAAGCGTGCCGTTACTCTTTTTCCTTCGGCGAAGGCGAAGCAACCGCTCCCGCTGGTTTGACGTCGACCAGTTCCACTTCAAAAATCAACGTCGAATTCGCAGCGATGTCGGGCGGCATGGCGCGTTCGCCGTAAGCGAGGTTCGACGGAATAAAGAGCTGATACTTTGAGCCTTTTTTCATCAGCTGAAGCGCTTCCGTCCAGCCCTTGATCACGCCTTGCACGGGGAACGTGGCCGGTTCGCCGCGTTTGTAGGAACTGTCGAACTCAGTTCCATCGATCAGCGTCCCACGATAGTGGACCGTCACGGTGTCGGTGGTTGCAGCCTGCGGCCCGCTCCCCTCTTTGACGACTTTGTATTGCAAACCGGTTGCGGTCGTCTTCACGCCGTCCTTCTTTTTGTTTTCGGCGAGAAATTTTTCACCTTCGGCGGCGTTTTTCTCACCGGCGACTTTCTGTTTATCGGCAACTTCTTTGGACCAGGCTGTCATAGTTTCTCGAACTTCGTTTTCGCTTAAGAGCGGTTTTTTGTCACTGAGCGCGTCCTTGACTCCGGCGAGCAACGCGTCGGTGTTTAAGGGCAGGTTTTGTTTCTTGAAATTGAAGCCGATGTTCAGTCCAATGCTGTAACTGACCTTGTCTTTTGTGTCCTTAAGCTGCGCCGATTTTTCTTGCGCGAAAACAGGCAGCGCCAGCAAAACTACAGCGAAAGCAATGATGATGTGTTTCATAAAATTGGATTTGAATGCAGTCGTCCGTTCACTGCCGGACGGCGCGAAGGCTGCACGCTAATGGATAAACCGCACCCGTCAAGAAAACAGCACCGGCTGTTTCAGCGCTTGGTTTTCGCGACGTTTTTCTGCCTGCTGGTTTCCGTTCCTTCCCTTTCGGCCATCACGTTGTCCCAGGGGGAAGCATTGCGAATCGGAAAGAGAATCTGGCAAAACGAGTGCAAGGGCACGATTTCAGGTTTGACCTCTTGGAACGCCGGCGAAGAATTCGCCTCGTTAGGCATCGGTCATTTTATCTGGTACCCGGAAGGGAAACGCGGCCCATTCGAGGAGAGTTTCCCCAAGTTGATTGCCTTTATGTCGAGCCATGGCGCCAAGCTGCCTGATTTCTTGCGGCCCGGCACCGGCGACCTCCGTTGTCCGTGGAATTCGCGCGCGGAATTTCTTCACGCGCAGCAAACCGCTGAGATGAAACAACTGCGGCAATTTTTGGCGGACACTGTCGATCTTCAAGCGCAATTTCTGGTCGATCGATTGCAGCATGCGTTGACAAAGATGCTGGATGAAACCGCTGCGTCGAACCGCGCAAACGTGCAGCGACAATTCGAGCGTGTCGCAAATTCGGCGCAGGGTTCCTACGCGTTGATCGACTACGTGAATTTTAAAGGCGAAGGCGTTTTGCATAGCGAACGTTACAACGGTCAGGGTTGGGGCCTGCTCCAAGTCCTTGAAGAAATGCGGCCGACCGCGGGTGACGCATCGGCGGAATTTGCGCGAGCAGCGAGAGCAGTTTTGACGCGCCGTGTCCACAATTCTCCGCCGGCCCGAAATGAATCGCGTTGGTTGCCCGGTTGGATTAATCGAGTAAACAGCTACAGTCGAAATTAATTTATGCCGCGAAATACGCCGCTTTGTTTAACGTTGCTCATTGCCATGGCGGTTGTTGCGCAGGCGCAATTATTCAAGCCGCGTTCTTCACCACCACCGCGGCCTGCTCCCGCCGCCGCTCAACCGTTAAGGAAAGCTTCCGAGCTCATCCAAAAACAAGCGCCGGTAAAAGTGAATCAGGCCCTGCTCAAACAATGCACGCCAGATACGGTGCACATTGTCGTGTCGATTCCAAAGCAGCGCGCTTATTTGATGCTCAACGAGCAAATCGTGATCGACAGTCCGGTTTCTTCCGGCAAACGCGGCCACAGCTCGCCGACCGGTCACTTCACGGTCATGGAAAAGGATCCGAATCACCACTCAAATCTTTACGGAGACTATGTCGATCGCTCCGGGCGCGTGGTTCGCGCTGGCGTCAGCGCACGGATCGATTCCGCGCCGAGCGGAACGCATTTCGCCGGTGCAGCTATGAAATGGTTCCTTCGTTTGACCGGCGAGGGCGTTGGCATGCACATCGGTATTTTGCCGGGCTATCCTGCGTCGCACGGTTGTATTCGCGAATCGGCCGAAGGCGCGAAATTGTTTTACGACCACGTCAAAGTCGGCACGCCCGTCGCCGTGGGCGATTACTGACCCGACATCATTTTTTTGCGCAGCAGATCCAATCCGACCTGCGCGGTCAGTTCCTTGAATGTTTCGCGGTCGCTCGGGAAAAAGAATTTTTTTACGATCGTTTCGCGCCCAGTCGCGGCCAACGCGACGAAAACCGTTCCTACCGGCTTTTCCGGCGAACCACCGCCCGGGCCGGCGATTCCTGTGGTCGCAAGGGCATATGTCGATCTTGCCCGCGCGCGCGCACCTTCGGCCATTGCCTTTGCCACGGGTTCGCTTACCGCGCCGTGCTGTTCGATCAATGCAGGAGGGATATTCAAAATATCGATCTTGGCTTCGTTTGCGTAAGGAATGTAACCCGCAGCGAAAACCGCAGATGCACCCGGCACATCGGTGATTCGATCGGCCAACAGGCCGCCGGTGCACGACTCGGCGAGCGCCAATGTCTCTTTGCGCTCGGTCAATAATCTCACAACGACCTGCTCAAGGTTTTCGTCACTGGTCGAAAAGATCGACAATCCTAACTCGGATCTGATGATCTGGTCTGCTTTTTCAACCGCGTCGGCTTCGCCAATAACGCGGACCTCGACTTCACCTGGTCGCGCACAATAACCAAGTTCAATTCCGGGAATGGCGAGAATCTTTTCACCGATGGCCTGCTCGATCACCGATTCACCACGGTCTGCGATTTTATAGAGCTTCCGCTCAATCGTGCTCGGAGTTTGCACGATTTCTGGCAAGATCGACATGACCGACTCGCGGAAAATGGGTTGAAGCTCGCGCGGTGGCCCTGGCAAAACGAAAAGATGCGGCGACTGGAGCGCAGGATTGACGTTGGCCCGCAGATAAAGCCCCGGCGCAGTGCCGTTCTCGTTCGGCAAAACTTGCGCCCCGGCCGGCACCCGTGCCTGGCGCGGAATTCGATCGGTCATTCTAATCCGACGCTTTGACAATCTTTCCGTGATCGCGGTGATTACTTGCGGATCGGGAATCAGTTCCAACCCGAGCAGCTCCGCGACGATCTCGCGGGTGATGTCGTCTGTTGTTGGCCCAAGACCGCCGGTAACGAATAGAAGGTCGGCATGTGAAAACGCGTGCAGCAATGCGTCGCGGATCGCCGGACCATCCGGAACCGTGCGCTGTTCGGCGATCCGCAATCCAAGCGGGAAAATTTCGCGCGCGATGAAAGCAAGGTGCGCGTCCTGAACATCCCCGAGCAAAAGCTCCGTGCCGGTGTTGATAAGGACGACGCGCATGGCCCTGAATGGTTAAAAAAGTTACAATGTTACAAAAGAAGCTCGAAGCCTTTTAACTTTGTAACGCTTTTAACTTTTTAACCTGCGGCCGTTAGGCCGCATCTTTGTCCTGCTTCTTGCGCACGAGCGGAAGCTTTTTGCCTTCCACCACCGCGCGATTGATCGTGACTTCCGCGATATCTTCGCGGCTCGGCACATCGTACATGATGTCGAGCATGATGCGCTCAAGCATCGAACGCAGAGCGCGTGCGCCGGTGCCCTTGGTCACGGCCTGCGCCGCCAAAGCGCGCAATGCGTCTTTCGTGACGGTAAGCCGCACACCTTCCATTGAGAAAAGCTTCGCGTATTGCTTGACCATCGCGTTCTTGGTGTCGGTCAGGATCTGCACCATCTCGTCTTCGGTCAACGCGTCGAGCGAACTCACCACCGGCAATCGGCCGATGAATTCCGGGATCATCCCAAACGCAAGCAGGTCTTCCGGCTCGACGTGGCGCACCGCTTCTTTGCGCAGTGCTTCCTCCACTTCCAGCGTCGGGCTCGCGAAACCCATCACTTTTTGGCCGATGCGTTTCTGAACAATCTTGTCGAGACCGATGAAAGCCCCGCCGCAGATGAAAAGAATCTTCTCGGTATTGACCTGAATGTATTCCTGGTGCGGATGTTTGCGTCCACCCTGTGGCGGAACGTTGCAGGTGCTGCCTTCCAAAATTTTCAGGAGCGCCTGTTGCACGCCTTCGCCCGAAACGTCGCGCGTGATGCTAACGTTATCGGTCTTGCGCCCGATCTTGTCGATCTCGTCAATGTAAACGATGCCGATCTCGGCGCGTTTGACGTCATAGTCGGCGTTCTGAAGCAAACGCAGAATAATATTTTCTACGTCTTCGCCGACATAGCCTGCTTCGGTCAACGTGGTCGCATCGGCGATGCAGAATGGAACATCGAGAATTTTCGCGAGCGTCTTGGCCAGCAAAGTTTTACCCGAGCCGGTCGGGCCAACCAACAGAATGTTGCTTTTCTCGATCTCAACTTCTGCCAACGGATCCGGCTGAAAGGCAGTAGACCCTTCGGCCGCGGGGATCGTCGGTTGCAGCACGCGCTTAAAATGGTTATGCACCGCGACTGAAAGCGTCTTCTTCGCGATGTCCTGACCAATCACATATTGGTCGAGCGAACGCCGGATGTCGGCCGGCTTCGGCACCCTGATATTCGAGGATTGCCGGCGGGCGTCTTCGTTGAGCTCTTTGTCCAGGATGCTCTTGCAGACATTGATGCAGCTATCGCAAATGTAGACCCCGGGACCGGCGATCAATTTGCGGACCTCGGCGTGGCTCTTGCCGCAAAACGAGCACATTGTGAGGTTGGAGGCGCGCGCCATATTTCCCCTGTTTTTAGAGCAGCTTCTATTCCTGAACTTTGCGCGGTAAAGCAGCCTCCGCCGCGGCAACTGCGCGCTCGCCTGAGGGCGATGTCGCCCCGTCTAAAAGCTTAATTTCCTTGCGAGACTTGATCACTTCATCGACCAAGCCGTAGGCCTTCGCTTCCGCGGCTGACATATAGTAATCGCGATCCGAATCCAGGCGCACCTGATCCTCCGATTTGCCGGTGTGCTGGGAAATGATCTTAATAATACGCTTCTTGAGCTTGAACATGTAATCGACCTGGCGCTCGACGTCGCTGGCTTGTCCCTGAGCGCCACCGTGCACTTGGTGAATCATGATGTCAGAATTCGGCAGAGCGAATCGCTTGCCTTTCGTCCCGGCGCAAAGAAGGACCGCAGCCATGCTCGCCGCCATCCCGAGGCAGTAAGTCGTCACGTCGCAGGTCAAAAATTGCATTGTGTCGTATATCGCCAGACCAGCTGTCACTGAACCGCCCGGTGAATTAACGTAGATGTTGATGTCTTTCTTGCCGTCCTCCATTTGCAGGAAAAGAAGCTGGGCAATGACCAGGTTGGCAATGTGGTCGTCGATCGGCGTTCCGATAAAAACGATCCGGTCCTTGAGCAGGCGCGAATAGATGTCGTAGCTGCGTTCGCCACGGCCGGTCTGCTCCACCACCATCGGAATAAGCACGGCCTGCGACACGTTTTGGTTGGATGAACTCATTATTTTTGCTCTGCCATCGCCGGTTTTACGGCTGTTTCGACGCTAACATTCGCCTTCAGGAAATCAAGGGTCTTACCGAGCAGAATCTGTTCCGCCAGCGCGTTTATGCCATCGTGTTCCTCCAGTTCCTTCCGCATTTTATCGGGCGAAACATTATAGCGCGCGGCCTCCTCACGAATCCGAAGATCGACATCTTTCCGTGAGACTTCGATCCCTTCACGCTCGGCAATCCGGCTAAGAATGAAGTTCGTTTTCAATCGGTGCGCGGCCAGGCCTCCCGCAGCTTCCACCAACTCTTTCTCTTTGCCTTTTAACATTTCATCGGGGATACCGCGCTCGCGATTTCGCTGCACCAACTCGCCCAAGGCTCTCCTCGTTTCGTTCTTCAGCAACGCCGGCGGCAAATCGAACTGAATACGCTCATGCAAATATTTCACGATCTGCGATTCCTTCGCCCGCTCCACTTCATGCTCCTTTTCATGCTCGATGTCGTGCTCGATCATGTGGCGCAGATCGCTCAGCTTTTTGTCCGGCACCAGCTTGGCCGCGAAGGCGTCATCCAACGGCGGCAGCACCTTCTGCTTTATCTCCCGCAGCGTTACGGTGTACTTCGCCTGTTTGCCCGCCAATTCGCCCACCGGAAAATCTGCCGGAAAATCGACCGTGACCGTGCGCGTCTCGCCCGGTTTTTGCCCGATAATTTGTTCGCAGAATTTCGGCAAAAAATTGTCCGGCTCGAGATGTAGCCAGAATTTTTTGTTGCCCTGTAAACTCTTGCTCGCGTTCGGAGCGATCTCGCTAATCGGTTTGCCGTCGATCGAGCCTTCGAAGTCGATCACCGCAAAATCTTCCATCTCCAATCCGCGCTCCGGGACATCGACAAAGTCAGCTGATTGCTCGCGCAAACGTTTCAGGGCCGCGTCCACTTCCGCTTCGGAAACTTTCGTGTCCGGCAGTTCCGCTTTGATATTTTTGTATTCGGGCAAATCAAACTCGGGCGCTGTCACCACGGTCGCGCGAAACCGCAGCGACTTGTCGTCGCCAAATTTGACGTCTTCCAAGTTGGTCAACGAAACGACCCGCAACTTCTCTTGCTCGATCGCTTCATGGTAGCTCTTCGAAACCAGCTTCTTCTCCAGCTCGTCCTGAATTTCTTTTTTGAATTTTGCTTCGATCACCTTGCGCGGCGCTTTGCCCGTCCGGTAACCCGGAATCTTCGCGAAGCGCGCAAACGAATTCGCGATCGCGTCCCATTCTTTCGACACCTCATCCGGCGGCAGTTGGATGTACAACGTCGAAGTAGAGTCAGGTTGCTTTTCAACATCGACCTTCATGAAGAAAGCGACCTTAAGCCGCGCGCAATTGTAGGGCAACCGCTCCGGTTGCCAGCCTTTACACCGGCAGGCGATGCGCCTGCCCTATAATTTGTTGCTGAAAACAGGCAAGGTAGGGGCGATTGACCTCAATCGCCCGCGACGCGTTCGCCATTCACATAGACAGAGTGCGCTTGCCAAGACCCGAACCAATAGGCGAGCTCGCGATAATCCTGACAATCGAAGATCGAGAAGTTGGCCAGCTTTCCCGGTTCTAACGAGCCGATCTTATCGCCGCGATTGAGACTGTGGGCTGCGTTGATTGTCGCGGCAGCGATCGCTTCCGCCGGCGACATTTTCATCTGCGTGCAGGCGAGCGATAAAACCATTGGCATACTCGTCGTCGGTGACGAGCCGGGATTGAAATCGGTCGCGATTACGACGGCGAGACCGGCATCGATCATCTCTCGTGCGCGCGGATACGTTGTCGATCCAAGCGCGTAAACCGAACCCGGAAGGAGAACTGGCTGCACGTTCGCGGCTTTCAACGCCGCGATCCCCTTCTCATCTGTCTTTTCCAAATGGTCAGCGGTGCTCGTCTTCAATTCTGCCATCAATTTCGCTCCGCCGGAATTGGTCAGCTGATCGACATGACCGCGCAATTTCAAACCGAGCTTCTGCGCTGCGGTCAAAATCTTGCGCGATTGCTCAATGTCGAAATAGCCGCGCTCGCAAAAGACATCACAAAATTCCGCCAGCTTTTCCGAAGCGACGCGCGGCAGCATTTCATTAATCACAAGATCGACATATTCATCCGCCGATTGCTCGCGGGGGACGGCGTGCGCGCCGAGAAACGTTGGGACAATTTCCAGCGGCGTCGCTTGATTCAGTCGCTGCATTACGCGCAAAATCTTCAATTCATCTTCAACCGTGAGTCCATAACCGGATTTCGCTTCGACGGTCGTGGTCCCGCATTGTAAAAACCATTGCGCATGCTTCTTCGCCCGCGCGAGAAGATCGACATCGTTCGCCGCCCGCGTCTTTTCCACGGTCGACCAAATTCCGCCGCCTGCTTTCGCGATCTGCTCGTAAGTTTCACCGTGCGCGCGTCGTTCGAAATCGTCGAGACGATTTCCGGCAAAAACGAGATGCGTGTGCGCATCGACGAAGGCGGGCAATACAATTTTGCCTTTGGCATCGACGATTTCCGCTTTCCCTGCCTTCTTCTCGATCTCCTTACTCGGACCGACGACATCGATCTTGCCGTTGCGAATCAGCATCCCGCCGTCGCGAATGATTCCCAAGTCCGGTCCGGCAACGGTGACCAGCTCGGAAGCGTGAAGAACAGCGAGAGACTTCAAGATTGAGTCAGCTTGCTTTCAACAACCTCGTCGATCTTCTGAAATTCTGATTCCGACTCGGCGCGAATCTTCCGAACTTTTTCCTGCAGTGCCGATTTCACTTTTTCATCTTTCAAGCCGGCCAGATTAATTCGGACATTCAAGGCGGCGCCATCGATACAGGCGCGCACCGCGAGCAGGCCGACGCCGACATCCGAAATGGAAGCGGGGTTGCCCTGCTCCGCCATTTCGCTCAGAAGCGGATACGCCCGTGAGGCGGTCTCCATCACTCGAAGCGGAATTTCCGCGGCATATTTGTTGGCGGATTGAATGGCAGCGGTGCGCGCGGCCTTTTCATCGGCGGCTTCCTTTGGCAGTCCGAACGCCGCCATCACTTTGTTGAATGCGGACGTGTCCTCATCGACCAGAAACAGCAACTCATCTTTTAGCTGCTGCGCTTTGACCGCCCAATCGCTGAAATAGCTTAGCTTGTCTTCCCAGCCGCGTTTCCCGGCCGAGAGATTGGCCACCATTCCGCCTAACGAAGCGCCAAGCGCTCCCATCAACGCCGCCACCGACCCGCCGCCGGGCGCGGGCGAATCGCGCAACGTTTCATTGCAGAACTGGCGCAAATCCATTTTGACGAGCGATTTCTTTGAGGCGTTGGCTTCCATTTTCAGCTCGATGATTTTCTCCTTCGGATCGAACGGTTTCAACTCACTCAATCCCATTGAGCGCACGGCTATGTCAATGAGCTCTTCTTCCGACACGCCTTCCGACCATTGTTGCTTTCTCAAGAAGTATCTTCCGGCATCGATCAAACATTTCTTGGGAAGCATGCCGACGACTTCTGATCCGGTGACGCGCAGACCGCGTTTGCTCGCCGATTCGGCGCAGGCATCGAACGCCGCATGAAGCGGAGTCTCCTCGATGTTGGTCAGGTTCATCGAGACCTGCGCGATGCCGTATTCCTCGACATACCAGCCGATGGCTTTGACATGCTTCAACATTCCGGGAACGCGAACTGCCTCGCCTTTTTCGTCGAGCACAGGTTTTCCGGACGGAGTGCCGTCGACCGTTTTCACGCGGCCATTTTCGCGCACGTCAAACGCAACTGAGTTTGCGCGTTTCACCGCTTTCGTATTCAGGTTAACGTTGTAAGCGACCAAAAACTCACGCGCACCGATTGCCGTCCCGCCCGACCTTTCACTAAACGATCCCGGTCCGAAATCCGGTTTCCACTTCGGCTTCTTTATTTTTTCAAAGAACCCTTCGTATTCACCAGCACGAATGACGGCGAGATTCGAACGTGCCGGATTTTTCGCCGCCCTTTCGTAGAGATAAACGGGAATTTTCAGTTCGGCGCCAACGCGCTTTCCCAACTGGTTGGCGCAGGCAACCGCTTCTTCCCAGCTCACATTGCTCACCGGAATGAATGGGCAAACATCCGTCGCGCCCATGCGCGGATGCGCGCCTTTATGTTTGCGCATGTCGATCAACTCGGCCGCTTTTTGAATTCCACGAAAGGCCGCTTCCACCGCGGCGTCTGGACCGCCGACAAAAGTCACCACCGTGCGATTCGTGGTCGCGCCAGGATCGACATCGAGCAACGAAACGCTATCGACCGATTCAATCGCGGCAGTGATCTGCCGAATAATATTCTGATCGCGGCCTTCAGAGAAATTGGGCACGCATTCAATCAACTTCTGCATATCAATCGCGTGCGCGCGGTTTCATCGGGATGTCGATCTTGTTTTTCGCGGCGAAACCGATCGCGCGCGAATAACCGGCGTCAGCGTGTCGAAGCACGCCCATTCCGGGATCGCTCGTGAGCACACGCTCCAATCGTCGTTTGGAATTTTCGCTGCCGTCGGCCACCACCACTATTCCGGCGTGCTGCGAGTAACCAATACCGACGCCGCCGCCGTTGTGGATTGAAACCCAGGATGCACCGGCGGCGGTGTTGACGAGAGCATTCAATAATGGCCAGTCGGCGATCGCATCGCTGCCGTCGATCATTCCTTCGGTTTCGCGATTCGGCGATGCGACCGAGCCGGCGTCGAGATGATCGCGTCCGATGACGATCGGCGCTTTGATTTCGCCGCGTTTCACCAACTCGTTCATGGCGGCGCCGAACTCGGCGCGCTCGCCATAACCGAGCCAGCAAATGCGCGCGGGGAGTCCTTGAAATTGAATTCGCTCGCGCGCGAGCTTCATCCAACGGGCAAGCGTCTCGTTCTTCGGAAAAATTTCGAGCGCGAGTTTATCGGTGCGCGCAATGTCAGATGGCTCGCCGCTCAACGCGATCCAACGAAATGGTCCCTTCCCCTCACAGAATAAGGGACGGATGTATTCGGGAACAAAACCGGGAATATCGAAGGCGTTTTCGACGCCTGCTTTCTTGGCCTGCGCGCGGATGTTATTTCCGTAATCGAATGTAACCGCGCCTTTCTTTTGCAGCGCGAGCATGGCCTCGACGTGCACGGCTATCGATTGCATCGATCTTTTGATGTATTCATCCGGATTTTTCGCGCGCAATGCGAGCGCTTCATCGAGTGTCATCCCGTGCGGCACATAACCGTTGAGCGCGTCATGCGCGCTGGTTTGATCGGTCAAGACATCGGGAACAATTTCCCGTTTTACGATTTCCGGCAGGACATCGGCGCAGTTGCCGACGAGACCGACTGAAAGCGATCGTCGATCTTTGCGCGCCCGGTCGATGAGCTTGAGCGCTCCATCGAGCGACCACGCGATCTTGTCGCAATAACCGCTCTTCAATCTCTTTTCGATCCGCGCAGGATCGACATCGACGCCGAGAAAGAGCGCGCCATTCATGGTGGCAGCGAGCGGTTGCGCACCGCCCATTCCGCCAAGGCCGCCGGTGAGAACAAATTTTCCCTCGAGCGAGCCGCCGAGATGTTTGCGTCCGGCCGCCGCGAAAGTTTCGAATGTGCCCTGTACGATTCCCTGGCTGCCAATGTAAATCCATGAGCCGGCGGTCATCTGCCCGTACATGGTCAGACCCATCCGCTCAAGCCGATTAAACTCAGCGTAGTTGTTCCATTGGCCGACCAGATTTGAGTTCGCGATCAAGACCCGCGGTGCTTCATCGTGCGTGCGGAACTTCCCAACCGGTTTTCCGGATTGCACGAGAAGCGTTTCGTTGTTCGCGAGCTCGCGCAGAGAACCGACGATCGCATCGAACGCTTCCCAGCTTCGCGCGGCGCGGCCGGTACCGCCGTAAACGACTAGCTGGTCCGGATTTTCGGCGACATCCGGATCGAGATTGTTCATCAGCATCCGCATGGCCGCTTCCTGATGCCAGCCTTTGCAGCTGAGGTCACCACCGCGCGGCGCGCGAATGATTCGCTTTCCGCTCATAGCTTTTCGAAGCCGCTATCGAATTCTCCCCCGCGAATCGCTTCCGCCACGCGCGCGATGTCGGAGGATAAGGAGCGATCTTGCGTAAGCGCGGGCGAAATCTTCCGGACAGCTGCGAACGCGCGCTCGACGCCTTTGCCGCCGCGCAATGGTCTTCGATGTTCAAGAGCTTCGGCACCGGCGAGCAATTCGATCGCGATCAAATTTTCGGCAAGATCGACAATCGCACGCAACTTCAACGCGCTCGTCATTCCCATCGAGACGTGATCTTCTTTTCCGCCAGACGTCGTGATGTTGTCGACACTGGCAGGATGGGCCAGGACGCGGGCCTCGTTGAGCAAAGAGGCGGCCGCAACATGCGGGATCATGAAACCGGACTCCAAACCGGGACGATGCGCGAGAAAGGCCGGCAACCCTTCGCTTTTGTCGGGATTAACCAGACGATCGGTACGCCTTTCGCTGATGCTCATCAGATCGGCCATCGCGATCGCGGCGTAGTCGAACGTGAGCGCGAGGGGCGCGCCGTGGAAATTTCCTCCCGAGATGACATCGCCACTTTCCGCAAAGACGAGTGGATTGTCCGTCGCCGACGCCGACTCAATCAGCAGAACGTCCTCGCAATGCGCGAGTGCATCCCGCACCGCGCCGTGCACCTGTGGCATGCAGCGAACGCTGTAAGCGTCTTGCACGCGCGGATCATTTTGTCGATGCGATTCGCGAATTTCGCTTCCTTCAAGTAACCAAACCAAATGCGCAGCCGCTGCTTTCTGGCCGCGATGCGGTCGCGCTTCCTGCAAACGGGAATCGAACGCGGCGGGCGTGTCTCGCAATCCTTCAAGGGTCATGGCGCCGGCGACGTCCGCGACGCGAGCCAGTCGTTTCGCGCGCAAGATCGACAATCCCCCGACGGCGTGCATCGCTTGTGTGCCGTTGAGCAAGGCCAGGCCTTCTTTCGCTTCCAATTGCGCCGGCTTCAGTTTTGCCTGGCGCAGCGCTTCGCGGCTTTCCATGCGCTCGCTTCTGAAAAACGCCTCGCCCTCTCCAATCAAACTTAAAGCCAGATGCGCAAGCGGTGCGAGATCGCCGCTTGCTCCGACCGATCCCTTCTCGGGGACAACCGGATGGACGCGGCGATTCAACATTTCACAAAGCATGTCGATGACCTCGCAACGAATTCCGCTGAAGCCGAGCGCGAGCACATTCGCGCGCAGCAACATCATGGCGCGGACTTCCGGCTCGGAGAGTGGCGGGCCGATGCCGCAGGCATGGCTGCGAACCAGATTGAGCTGAAGATTTCTCAATTCGTCATGCGGAATGCGCACGTCGGCGAGTTTTCCGAAGCCGGTATTTACGCCATAGACCACCGTATCGCGTTTAACAATGTCCTCGATGATCTTTCGCGAAGCGTCTACGCGTTTGCGAGCAGCTGCGGAGACTTGAACGGATTCGTGCCCCGAAACAACCGTAGCGATTTGCTCGAGCGACAGCGGTTGGCCGTTCAGTTCCATGCGGAATGTTAATGAGAACTGGCCGAATTAAAAGAACGATGGAAAAGGCCAGGTCGTAAGCGACCTGGCCCCTTCGTTAAAGCCATCCGCAAAGGGATAACTCGGCGGTGGGTTGATGCTTATTTCGAGTAGCCGTGCGTGGAACTCGCCGTTGTACTCATGGACGCCGACTCTTTCTTCTGCGCACAGGCGCCCAGACTGAGGGCACTGGCCACAACTGCCACGATCATGATCGCTTTTATCAATTTCAATGTATCTCGCCTCCTTTCCCTGCCGGTTGCTCCGTTCTTCTAGGCAAGGATGCTAGGCGGCGCAACGCTTTTCTCGACTTTTTTGGAAACACCCCGCGCACACGTTTCACGCGTGAATCGTGACCGGCGTACCTTCGTCCACAAGGTCGAACAACTCGATCACGTGGTCGTTGCGCATGCGAATGCAACCGTGACTATCGGGCGTGCCGATCTTGTCCTCGTGCTTCGTGCCATGGATGTAGATGAAGCGGTCGCGGGTATTGCCATTGTCTTCTTCGAGACCGTCCAGCCAAAGAATGCGCGAGGTGATCAAGTCGTCTGTGTCTGGCAGCGGATCGTCGGGTTTGAGCGCGACGCGGGATTTAAAGATCGTGCCGGCCGGATGGCCATGACCTATTTTTTCGGCGACGCGAAACTGGCCAAGCGGCGTTTTCATACTTCCTTCTTCCGAGCCGAGGCCAAAACGAGAGCTCGAGATCGGATACGTTTTCAGCGTCTTTCGTCCGCGTTTGAGCGTGAGCAGCTGCCGGCGAATGGAGATGTCGATCTTGGGCTGAGCAGTTTGCATGAGCGGAGAGCGGCGGTACAATCGCCTGCGATGAAAAAATATCACGTCGCGATCGTGGGTGCGACTGGAGCGGTCGGGGCCGAGCTGTTGCGGGTGCTGGAGCGGCGAGGCTTTCCCGTGGCGAGCATGCGCCCGATCGGCTCCAAGCGCTCGGCCGGAAAATCGGTTCAGTTCAACGGCCAGTCGTTGGTTGTCGAAGAATTAAGCGAAGGTTCGTTTAATAAGATCGACATCGTCTTCTTCAGCGCCGGTGGTGAAACGTCGCGCAAGTTCGCGCCGATGGCGCAAAAAGCGGGCGCGGTTGCGATCGATAACTCGTCGGTTTTCCGCATGGAACCGGACGTGCCGCTGGTGATTCCTGAAATCAATGGTGAAGACGTAAAAGAACATCGCGGTCTCATCGCCAATCCAAATTGCACGACAGCGGTTGCATTGATGGCGATTTATCCGCTGCACCGCGCGTTCGGAATCAAACGCGTTTTTGCCGCAAGTTATCAGGCTGTTTCCGGCAGCGGCGCGCGTGCGATCAATGAGTTAAAGCAACAGACGGAAGCCGCCGCACAAGATCGACAATCGCCACCGGAAGTTTATCCGCACCCGATCGCGTTCAACGTTTTGCCGCACGTCGATGTTTTCCTCGAGAGCGGTTACACGAAAGAGGAAATGAAAATGCAAAACGAGGGACGCAAGATCATGCACGTCCCCTCGTTTCAAGCGTCGGTGACGTGCGTGCGCGTGCCGGTTTATCGTGCGCACTCGGTCGCGGTGAGCGCTGAATTCGAGAAAAAAGTTTCAGTCGAGCAAGCCCGCGAAGTCCTGGCCAAAGCGCCGGGATTGGAATTGGTGGACGAGCCGCAAAAGAATTCCTACCCGATGCCGTTGAACGTCGCCGGAAAGGATAACTGTCAGGTCGGACGCGTCCGTCTCGATTGCGCATTCGACAACGGCTTGGCCTTTTGGGTTTCGGGGGATCAACTGCTCAAAGGCGCAGCGCTAAATGCCGTGCAAATCGCCGAGCTGCTCTAAAATAAAGAGCAAGCGGGCTTCGCGTACGCAGAACGGCCCCGGAATTTTTCCCCGGGGCCGCTGTTCTAAACTGATTGTTGGTTATTGTGGAGTCGGGACTGGAGAGGCTTCCTGCTGCTTCTTGCCCTGGCCTTTGCCTTGACCCTTTCCTGGGCCTTCAGGGCCAACGGCGGCAGGACCGCCACCGGCAGGTCCACCCGCGGGGGCGACATAGTTAGGCTGGACCACTTTGGCTTTTTGCCTTTCACGGCCAGCTCCCGCCGCGCCTTGGACATCCTCAGTCGGCTGTATGCCTTGTGCACCCTGTGCACCTGTGCTGGTCGGCTGCTCCAAGTGGCGGCCTCGGTGTTGGCCTTGACCACGCTCAACGGGCTGCATGGTTCCCTCGCCCGCACCTGTTGGCGCAGCGGAGGGATTCGGCGTCGTACTCTTGTAGATGTTTGATTTGGAAGAATTCAAATTAGTCCTTGAAGATTCGTCGGCGTTCGGGGTCGCGCCCAAATTGCCGCGATCAAGTTTGCCCTTGTGCTTGCCGCCTTCCGGAACCATCGACCCACCAGTCGGAGATGATTCAGTTGTTGCACCTGCGCCGGCAGGGGATCCGCCGGTCATCGGCATCTCACCGCGCTTGCCCTTACCTTTGCCGCGTTCGAGCCCGGCGCCTGCGCCCGCTGGAGAAGCTTCGCCAACTGGAGAACCACCAGTTTGCGCTCCGGTGACGTCGGCTTTTTCGCCATGTCTCCCTTTCCCCTTACCTCTTTCAAATGGTGACGCGCCTGGGGAACCGGCCGGACTTGCCGCACCGGTTACGTTCGCCGCGCCTGCCGCGCTTGCGCTAGCTGAGGGACTTGCTCCGCCGGGAGAAACGCCAGCTCCAGCTTGACCCGCTACACCCGCGCTGATAGCGCCCTGCTTGGCATCTTCGGTTTTCATTTTTTGCTGCATCTGAGCTTTGACATTCGGATCGGAAACGCCCGCCCAGCCGTTGTCGATCTTACCTTTCTCGACCTTTGTCTTCACAGTCGGAGGCGCAATAGCTCTTTCGGATTTCTTAATGTGCATCGGCGCGGCAACAACAAGCTTGTCGCCCTGCACTTTGGTGCCAGCGCCCGACTTAATTGCAACACCGGGGTCGACATTCTCCTGGCGTTCCAGCTTGAGGCGCTGAATTGGCCGCGTCGCGCGCGTATTAATCACGTTGATGTCAGGGCCGTAATTGTAAACGACCTTATTCTTATAAGTGATATTCGTAACGTTCACCGTTTGATTGACGTAGGTCACGTTCTGCGAAACATCGACAATGCGTTCGCGCAAGACCGGCTCGCCGATGTAGCGAACATCGACAAAGTTGTAATAACCCGGACCGATATCGAATTCGATATCGACGCGGCCGGTGATGGCCCGACCTTCATAAATTCGTCCGCTGGGTGGAAGAGGCGCCCAGCCGATGTAATCACCGCCGGTACGCCATGAGACCCAGGCTGGGCCCCATTCCATATCTTCATCGCGGCCCGGTACCCAGACCCAGCCGTGACCAGATATACGCGCCCAACGTCCGTAGTGGTAAGTTGCCCAGCCGAAATCCTCGTACGATACCCATGTCCAACCGAGATCGGTATACGCCCAGTAGCCGTCGGAATAAGGCCGCCAACTCGTGTTGCTGACGACGACATCGGGTTGCCAGCAATAGCCGTAGTCTGCAACCTCGATCCAGCTGCCGCCGGAGAGATTGTTGTAAAAGAAGTCAACGCTTACATCGACGCCGCCTTGAGCAACCCGCGCCGCAGGCAGAAAAAGAGCGAGCATCACAACTGCCAGAAGTGTTCGTTTCATATAGGAATTCCAAATTGTGAGACTTTGGACTTGCACGTCTCGCGGTTTATTCACTTTAGAATCGCAACGCGCACGGCCGCTGCGTGTTTCGCACTGAATTGAACTGCGCGGATTCGGTTCCGATTTAGCGCGGCCGCAAAACCAAAAACGAGCGCGCGCGGTGCCGGCAAACCGAGAGCACTTGCGGCTGACTCGGATCAAGCGCGGCGACAACTTTGTTGAAATCAGCGACGGTCGCGACCGGTTGCTGGTTTATTTCTTCGATCACGTCGCCTTTTTGTAATTCTGCCATCCCGCTAGCCGGATCGACATCGGTGACGACAACGCCATGCACGCCATTTGGAAGATCGAGCCGCTGCGCGATATCCGGAGTGAGTTCCCCAACATGAATGGCACCGAGCGCAGCGCCGCCGCGCTGCGGCTGGTCGCTTGGCTCTGTCGATTGCGGCGGCGGATTGGGTTGGGGAACAACGCCCGTGTTGTAGCCAACCGGTTGTTCCTTGATTTGCGCAGCCACCTTTATCGGCTTGCCGTCGCGCACAATCTCCAACTCCACATTTTTATTCAGCTCTACTTGCGAAACCAGGCTGCGCAGTTGCAGTAAACTTTTCACGTCCCGGCCATTGAACTTGCGAATGACATCCCCTTTTTGCAGCTGTGCTTCGGCCGCGGGCGATCCCGGCACAACATCGTCAACTACCACTCCATCGCTGTTCGGAGCAGGTTGATTCGGCTGCCCAGCGCGTGTCTGAATTCCAAGATAGCCGCGAATAATTCGCCCCTGCTTCAAGAGACTTTCCAGCGCGGTGCGGACGTTATTAGATGGAATGGCGAATCCGATTCCTTGCGAACCGCCGCTGCGCGAAATAATGGCGGTGTTAATTCCAACAACTTCACCGCGCAGATTGACCAACGGTCCGCCGCTGTTTCCCGGATTGATGGCGGCATTGGTTTGGAGCAAATCGCCGAAAGCATCGGCGCGGTTAGGCCGGCCTTTCGAACTGATAATTCCGTCCGTGACGGTTTCCTCGAAGCCAAAAGGATTTCCGATCGCGAGAACAAAATCGCCCGCTTGCACCTGGTCGGAATCCGCCAGTTTGAGCGGCTTAACACCTGGTTCGTCAATTTTTAAAACGGCCAGATCGGCCTCTGCATCGGAACCGATCAGGCGGGCCTTTTTCGTCCGGCCATCGCTCAATTGCACTTCGATCTCGTCCACTTGATCAACCACGTGACTATTTGTTATGATGTGCCCTTCGTTGGTAACGATGACACCAGAGCCGAGTGAATTTTGCACCATCGCTTCCTCCTGCGGGTTGCGAGGCTGCCGCTGGTTCCGGAAGAAAAACTCAAACGGATCCATCGTCCCACCACGCCGGCCGCCGATCTTTTTCGACGTTTTCACCGCGACCACCGATGGGACCACGCTATTGATGATCTCTCGGCGTTCTCGATTCAGCGCTTCGAGTGATGCGACCGTTTTCGAATCCACGTTCGGCTCGGAAGCGAGTGTGTATTTTTCCGGAGCGGGGCGTGACAAAAGGTTCAGCCCGCCGTGACGCAGGCGATAATCGTAGAGCGCCGAGATCAAGATGCTGAGCACGGCCACGAAGAGAAAAAACTTCAGTAAATTTTTCATTAACTAACGTTGGAAAAGGTTCGTCCCTGTTCTTCGACAATCAATTGCCTGAAACGTTGATTTTGCGGCCACTCTAACGAGGGATCCATCTCGAAGATCGACATCGCTGCCGTGCGCGCACGTTTCATCAACTGTGCGTCTCTCCTTAGATCGCCAATTTTCAGCACCGGTAATCCGCTTTGGGCGGTGCCGAGCAGGTCGCCCGGCCCGCGCAGTTCCCAATCGGCTTCGGCCACGACAAAACCGTCGCGTGTTTTTTCCAGAACCGCGAGTTTGGCCTCGGTTTCCGGGGATTGGTCGGAGGCCAGGAGAATGCAGTACGACTTGTGCTCGCCGCGCCCGATGCGGCCGCGCAATTGATGCAGTTGGGCCAGACCGAAACGTTCTGCATTCTCGATCAGCATCACGGTCGCGTTCGGCACATCAACCCCGACTTCGATCACTGTCGTGCTGACTAACACCTGACTCTCGCCGCGGCGAAAGCGTTCCATGATCGTTTGCTTCTCCGGCCCCGGAATTCGGCCGTGCAACAATTCACAGCGATAAGGATGCAATCGTTCCCGCCACAATTCGTACTCCGCGGCGGCTGCTTTTACATCCAGCTTCTCGCTCTCTTCGATCAGCGGATAGATGATGTAAATCTGCCGGCCCGCTTCCAATTGCGTGCGCAGGAACGCCAGCACTTCGCTCAGCTTCGACCCCTCGCGAACGGCGGTAACGATTTTGCCGCGATGCGGCGGCATCTCGTCCAGGACCGAAACATCGAGATCGCCGTAAACCGTCATGGTCAAAGTGCGCGGGATCGGCGTTGCCGTCATCACGAGCACATCGGGCGCCGGCTCACGGCTGGTCAGGCGGGCGCGTTGCGCGACGCCGAACTTGTGTTGTTCGTCAATCACGACCAGACCGAGATTCGAAAACGAAACACCTTCATAGAGCAGTGCGTGCGTGCCGATGATGACGTTTGGGTTTTCGTCACCAGAAATGAGCGGTAAGAAATTTTCTTCCTGGCGCGCCGCCGTGCGGATCGACATCCGCACGCCGAGCGGCTCGAGCCAGCGACGCAGCACCGCATAATGTTGTTCCGCCAAAATCTGCGTCGGCGCCATGAAGGCGGACTGAAAGCCAGCTTCAACCGCGAGCAGAATTGCTGCGATCGCCACGACTGTTTTCCCCGAACCGACGTCGCCTTGCAGCAAACGATTCATTGGTCGATTTGCGGCCAAGTCGCGACGCAGCTCAGCGATCACTTTTGTCTGCGCCGCGGTCAACGCAAACGGAAGACCGCTCAGGAATTTCTCGAATAATTTTCCCTGGCCGCAATGCGCGTCGCCCACACGACTGCCGGATTCGGCGCGGCGTGATGCGATCAACATTTGCATGGCGAAGAACTCCGAGAGCACGAGATGTTCACGCGCGGCATCGCGCGCTTCCCACGTTTCCGGAAAATGAATCGCCCGAATGGCCGCGCGTCTCTCGCCGGAAGCGAGTTTAGCCGGCACGAGCGTTTCCAGTGGCGCGTCCGAAAGCTCAGTTAGAAGCCGATAGATGATGCTGCGCAAAAGCCGCTGCGAAACACCTTCCGTCGCCGGGTAAATCGGCGTGATCCGGCGGAAGTGGATCGACATCTCCGCGTCATTCTCGATCACCTCGAACTCCGGGTGATCCATACAAATGCGCTTGCCGCGCAGGCGTGGTTTTCCGAACACGACGAGCTTCTGTCCGGTCGCGATCATTTTCTGCACATAGTGCAAATTGAACCAGCGCAGGGTGAGCGGCTGGCTCAGCGCATTCGAATCCGATTCTTCCAGGGTCGCTTCGAAGATTTTCTTCCAACCGCCGAAACGCCGCAGTTGTGTTTTGACCACCTCGCCACAAAGGCAAATCGGAGTATCGCTTTCCTCACGCGGGAAATGCGGAAACTCATGTCGATCTTCGTAGCGCCGCGGAAAATGCGTGAGCAAATCTTCCGCGTTTTCAATTCCGAGCCGTCGCAACGCCAGCGCTTTCGGGCGCGGGATCCACTCAAGTTCCGAGAGTGGCTGCGAAATCTCCATCACTCGATCGGCGCCGCCTCGCGCATCGCCTCGATCCGCATTTCCACCAGCGTTTCGCCTTGGTAATTGTCCGCCCGGATGCGAAAGGCAACGTCCCATGGCGGCGGCGGCAAATTCGCGGTCGCGCCATCAAAATAAACCGCGCGGCGATGGGATGCTTGCTGGCGCAGCCGCAAGATTAGGTGCTTGTCGTTCACGACGCGTGGCGCGCCCGCGGGCTCGACTTGTCGCGCGAAAAAGAGCGGTTGCGGATTTCCGTTGCCGAACGGTTGCAGCATTTCGTGCCAATGTAGAAGATCGAGATTGAGCTGCGACAACTCCAATTCGTGATCGAGTCGCAAACGCGGCTCCAGATCGTCATCCGAAACCAGCTCGCGCACCGCTTGGCGGAAAGTTTTCGCGAACATGTCGATCTTCTCTTCGCGAATGGTGAGACCGGCGGCCATTTCGTGACCGCCAAATTTTTCGAGATGTTCGGCGCAACGATCAAGCGCCTTCACCAGATTCAAACCCTCGATGCTGCGCCCGCTTCCCTTCCCCATCCCGCTTTCATCGATCCCAATCACGATGGCCGGGCGATGCCGCTTGCGCGCGATGCGCGACGCGACAATTCCAAGAACGCCTTGATGCCACCCTCTCGCGCTAACGACAATGGCGGCATCTAGCGCGGGATCGAATTCTTTGGCAATGATTTCATCTGCCGCGAGGAACGTCTGTTTCTCGACCTCCTGACGCTCCCTGTTCTGTCGATCGAGAAATTCTGCCAACGCCACGGCTTCACCTTCGTCTCGCGTTAGGAGTAGCTGCAAAGATTTTTCCGCCGTGCTCAAACGTCCCGCGGCATTAAGGCGCGGACCGAGCCGATAGCCTATGTCTTCGGTGAAAATCGGCGAGCGTACGCCGGCGACCTCCATCAGTTTCTTCAACCCGACGCGCGATGTTCGTGCAATCTCAATCGCGCCGCGCTGAACCAGAATCCGGTTCTCGCCCTGCAGCGGCACGATGTCGGCCACGGTGCCGAGCGCAACCAGATCGAGCTTCGCTTTCAAATCGAAATCCGGAAGTTCTCTCGTTTTCAAAAGCGCGTGACAAAGTTTAAAAACAATTCCGACGCTACAGAGGTAATGAAAAGGCGATTCCGGATCGGTTTTCGGATTTACGATCGCCGCGCACTTTGGCACCTGCGCTTTTGGCTCATGATGGTCGAGCACGATCACGTCCACGCCGCGCTTGTTAAGATCGACAATCTCCGCAACCGAAGAGGTCCCGCAATCGACCGCGATCAATAGCTGCGGCCGGCATTGTTCCAGGCAACGCTCTACACTCTCGCGGCTCAAACCGTAACCTTCTTCCATTCGCAATGGCAGAAATAATTCCGGTGCGCCCCCGTAAGCACGCAACATTTCGGCCAGCAACGCGAGCGAGGTCACACCATCGACATCGTAATCGCCAAAGAGCACGATTCGCTCCTGTCGAGCGAGCGCATCGAAGATTCGTCGGACGGCCAGATCCATTTGCGGAAGCAGAAACGGATCGGCCAGGGAGCTTAATCGCGGCCGCAAAAAATCCTCGACCTCAGCCGGGCTGGCGAAACCTTTGCGCAAGAGCAAGCGCGCAATGCATTCCGCCCCGCAGATGTCACTCCACGAAATCGGTCCGCCATTCAGCTCTTCCGGCGGCGCAATAATCCATCGGCTTTGCACCGATCATCTTATTCGCTGCCGAATCGCTGACAAGAGTCCGAGGCGGCCTGGCATTAAAATTCTGCACGCCAACGTTGGCTGGAAAAGCCGCGCGATGAGTCACGCCAATGGTATTACCGCTTCACGTGGTGGCAAATTGTTCGATTTTTTTTCAAACGCCGCTCTTGTAGAGGATGTCTTTCACCAAAACCGATTGCATCAAATACTTGAATGGCGATTGACCCTTCCACCGCTCCGCGGCGGCGTTCGCCTCTCGTGGTCGTTTTATCGGTGATGCGACTGATAGCAGTCAATTTGATTGTCTGCGGCGTTCTGCTCGAACTCGTCTGCCTCTTCTACATCAATGTCACGAACTGGCCGGCGAGCAAGCCGACTTACCGGCTGAACTACACGCCGTTCTGGGCCGATATCAATCCGGCGTTCGGAACGTGGCACCCCCAAAACGGCCACTTCTTCCACAAAAGCGGATGCTACAGCGTCGAATACATCACCAACAGCTACGGTGCGCGCGACATTGAACGGACTCTGCATTCATCGCTGCCTCGCACGGTCGTGTTGGGCGACTCCTTCGTCGAAGGTTACGGGCTCCCGGCAAATGATCGATTGAGTAACGTTCTGGAGAGGGACACTGGCGTCGAGCATCTTAATTTCGGGACAGGTGGCACGTTCGGCCCGCTCCAATATGCGCTGCTCTACAAGACCATGGCCGCAGCTTTCGATCACGACATGGTCCTGGTTGGCGTGCTGCCCGACAATGATTTCCACGACATGTCTCTGTCTTGGGGGAAAGCCCACGACCCCAGCCGTTATCGTCCCTATTACGCCGACGATTTTTCCATCGTCTATCAGAGTCGCTTTCAACCTGACGCGGGCCGAAAGTTCTGGGATCACTTCAAAGCTCTCCTGCGCGCTTACCTCGCCTCCTACCATGTCGGCGACTACATCCATGGCCGGCTCTATTCACGCGTTTCGATCCCGTATTCGGGCTACAATGATTACACCGACGTTGATCTCACCCGGCTGGAGAAGGCGCTGCAAGACATCAAAAACACGGCCGATGCGCACGGCGCCAGGATGGCCGTCTTTCTAATTCCTCGCGCCAACGATTTCGAGCGGCTGCATCAGGCGGGCACGAACCGCCTGGGGCCAGTGATGGAACGTTGGGGACACGATGTCGGAATACCTGTCAAAGACCTGATGCCAGATATGCAGGCGCGCTCCAGTGGCGATTACACCCCTTATTTTCACAGTTGCGATGGTCACTGGTCGGCCCAAGGCAACGCCATCGCGGCCGAAATCCTCGAGGCCTGGCTGGGCGCAAAGAGCCCTCGCGATTAAGACGGTTAATGGTTGAGAGCTGGGGGCTGAGCGAGTAATAAGCAGCACATGCCTAATTTTAAGAAACTCATCGTCGCGCTTGGTTTGGTCGGGTTGTGTGGGTGCTCGTTCTTTGCGGGCATTACCGAAAAGCCGCCCAAGGAAGCCAAGGAATCCCGAGGCGAGCTCGTCACCCTGACGGGTCAAGTCATCCGCGCCGAGGGAGGATATCGATTCAAACCATTAAAAGAAACGGAAGCTTTTCGGTTGAGCAAGGCCGGGCAGACGAAGGAGGCGGTCGCGGAAGAAATGAATTTGAGAAAGTATTTCGGGAAGACATTGGTCGTGCGCGGCGAGCGCAGGGGTGAATGGATAATACGCGCACAAGTCATGGGTCAATGGTTGCGTCCGGGCGAAAAGCGAGGCTCAACCTTACTCGGACCGGAGCCGAAGCCGACGCCCTGATCAGGCGCTAAGGTTTTTTGATTGAGAGCTGAGCGATCGGCTATACGAGCTTGAACTCGAGCTCGCGCTTTGGAAGCAGCCCGTGCTTTTGGCATAAGCTTTGGAAAGCTTGCAGACCTTGCCTTTCCCGTTCTCCAAAGGTGAATCGAAGATGTTCGCCGTAATAGCGGTGGCAAAAATCGCGTTCGTTCTGCTCTTCGATCAGCTTGTCGATGTTAGCGACGTTCTCATCCCGACGCGCGCGCAATGCGTCGGCGACGCTCTTCTTATCCTCAACCTCGGGACGGATAAGCCAGATCGCGTAAACGAATGGAAGATCGACATGTCCCTTCCATGCCTGACCCAAATCCCAGAAACGAAAATCGGAATGCTCCTGGCGAAAACGGATGGCGTGATCGCCGATAAGCAAACGCGCCCGATCGGGCGAATTTGCTCCCGGCCCGGCGATGAAACGTGGATTTAATCCGCGCTCGGCCAGCAATCCGCGCAAAAGATTGACCGATGTTTCCGACGCGGGATCGAGCTCGATTTCTTTGATGACGCTAATATCATCGCGGTGCGCGACGACCACGCTGTAAACGGGCCCATCGGACGAGATCGAAACGCCATCGACAATCGAGTAGATTGGATTGCGCAAAAACTCGAAGCTCGAGACAAGCGCAACATCGAGCTCGGCGCTGGCAAGTTTGCGGCAAAGCGCGGCCGGATTGTCGAAATCTACTTCACCCTTCCAGCCATGGATGAGTGGTCGAGCGTTGAGATATTTAACGCAACCAATGCGTAGCGGCGCCGGCACTCTTCAAGCGCAGGCCAGTTCGGCTTCGCGCGGTTCGACGTTTTTTGCCGATGAAGGCGAACCGATGTGACGATAATAGCTATCGCGCTGGACCGGTTCCCGGCCGGCTTCGCGGATCACGCGCTGGAGCGTTGCGACCGTCAGCTCCTGCGGTGTGGTCGCGCCGGCCATGTGGAAAATCTTTTCCTCCATGATCGTGCCGTGAAGATCGTCGACACCATAATTGAGAGAAATCTGCGCAAGCGGAAGGCCCATGCTCACCCAATAGGCGGTGAGATGATCGATGTTATCAAGATAAATGCGACTGACCGCGAGGTTGCGCAGTTGTTCAAAAGCCGAAGCGGGTTTGATGTGAGCAAGGACGGTAGTCTGCGGCTCGAAAGCGAAAGGAACGAATCCGGTGAAACCACCAGTTTCATCCTGCAATTCGCGCAACTGGCGCAAATGATCGACGCGATGCTCCAGAGTTTCGATGTGACCGTAGAGCATGGTGCAGGTGCTGCGGCCTCCCATGGCATGCCAGGTCCGGTGAACATCAAGCCACTCCGCGGCCGTCTCTTTCCCGCGACAAATCTCATCGCGCACGGCGGCATCGAAAATCTCCGCCCCGCCACCGGTCATGGACCCGAGCCCGGCCGCACGCAAGGCTTCGAGCGTTTCGCGAATCGACAGGCGAAAGACGCGTTGCGCGAGGTGACGCACTTCGATTGCGGTGAAAGCTTTGATGTGCAATTCCGGATCGAGCGCGCGCAGCTCTTTCAAAAGGGACAGATACCAATCCTTTTTCAACGTTGGATGCAGCCCGCCGACCATGTGCACTTCGGTGATGTCAAGGTCGAGGGCCTCTCGAACTGCCGCGACGATGTCGTCAATGGCACGTTCAAAGGCGTGAGCATCGCGCTTTTTCGCCGCGAAAGCGCAGAACTGACACGAAAGCACGCAAATATTCGAGTAGTTGATATAACGATTGAGAATGTAAGTGGCGTAGTTGCCGTTTTTTCGCTGGCGGACAGCACTGGCCAGCATGCCGAGCGCGTTGAGGTCGTTGCTGCGATATAAACCGAGCGCCTCACTTTCCGATACGCGCTGCCCGGCCTCGATCTTTTCAGCGATCGGCCTGAGATTTTTTGGAATAAGCAAATGATTCATCCGCACAGGAAAGCGAGTATTTCGCAGTGAAGCATGCACGGGCGTCTTATGCCTTGCAACAAAAAGCAGGCAGCGACGCGTTGAAGGAAATATTTGAAGACTCCGCGGCCGAGCGCTACAGGTCTGTAGCCTTTCACACGGGCGCAAACGTTTTCGCCGCATGTCCGGCACTGATCCAACACCGGCCGGCCCACCCAACGACGACGCTGAAGACGTTAGGCTGATGGGTTTGGTGAGCCGGGGCGATACCGCTGCTTTCGAAGAGTTAATGGAGCGCCATCAAACGCTCGTCATCGGAACGGTAGCGCGGATGCTTGGGAGCAATTCAGAAGTTGAGGACATTTCCCAGCAGGTTTTTGTGCGCGTTTGGAAAAGTGCCGGCCGGTACGTGCCGCGGGCGAAGTTCACCACGTGGCTGCTCAAGATCACACGCAATCTTGTCTTCAATGAATTGCGCCGGTCCAAACGCCATGCCCATGTTCCGATGCAACCGGACTCCGGCACGGAAGAGATCCCGCTCAAGGATGAAACCGCGCCGACGCCGGACGCGTTGCTTTTGGAGACGGAACTCCAGCAAGCAATCGAGCAGGCCATCGCCGCGCTGCCGGAAAGCCAGCGCATGGCAGTGGTCTTGCGGCGATACCACGACTTGAGTTACGAGCAGATCGCCGAGGTCCTCGATCTATCGGTCCCGGCGATAAAGAGCCTTCTCTTCCGCGCGCGAACGGAGTTGCGTGAGCGTCTCGGCAATTACCTCAAAGGTTGAGTACAACAAAGAGGGCGGACGTCTTGCGAGCATCCGCCCCCTCTCAACCCCACATCTGCAAATTCGTTAGAAATCGCGGTCTTTAGCCGAGCTTTTGAAATGCACTTCGGTCGCCGTTTCCGGAGCCGGCGGTATGCCAGGCTTTGGATAGTCGGCGGCAACCTGCCGTTCCGGCGTGGGCACGAGGCGCACTGCGCCCTTGGCATTGTTGCGCCAGCCATTTGGATCGGAAAATTCTTCGGCGACGTGATGCAGCCCGGAGGTCTGATCTTCCAGGCCGGTGCCGTAGCGTTGATCGAGGATCGTAGGGGTTACAAAGACGAGTAGATTGCGTTTCGTGCGGGCATTGAGCTTTTCCTGGAAGAAATAACCCAGGAGCGGCACATCGCCCAGGAGCGGCACTTTGGTGCGACCCTTCGTAACTTCATCTTGCAATAATCCGCCGATCGCGAGCGTATCGCCGCTCTTGATCAAGACGTTCGAGTCAAGCGTACGCTTGTCGATGATGGGACTAAAGACGTCCGCAGTCTGAAATTGGAAATGGAAATCTGAAACCTTGTTGCTGATTTCCGGCTTCACCATCAACGTGATGAAGTTATCTTTGTTCACCGAAGGCCGGACGATCAGCGTGTTGCCAAATACCTTATCCTGAAACCCGCCGAAAACAGCGGTTGCTGTTTGCTCGTTAAAGTTAAGCTGGGGCACAGGTTGGTTGCGGGTGATCTCGATTTTCGCCTGTTGATTATCCGCCGTGACAATGCGCGGATTAGCGAGAAATTCGGCATCCGAATCTTCATTAAGAAAGCGCAAGGTCGCGGACAACTGCGGGACCGAAAGAATCGCGAACTGGCTGTTCGGGATTTGGGCTAACTTGCCTAGATTGCCGAAGAAATCATGGTTATTGGTGTTTCCCAGGGCCAAACCATTGGTCGGGATACTTTCGCCTGGTTTGGGAGGGGTGATGGCATTGAAGCCTCCGTAAGCGAGAGTCTTAGCATTCGTCGACCCGCCAAGCACGCCGGCCCAGTTGATGCCGTATGATTGTTTGGGATTAGCCGTCACTTCAACCAGGCGCGCTTCGATCATCACTTGCTTGGTCGGTTTGTCGATTTGGACAAGAAGCTTGCGGATATTGTCGATGTTGCTGCGCGTTTCGCGGTAGAAAATGGTGTTAGTGCGCTCGTCGACTTGCGGCGGATCGTGGCTTGCCAGTTGCGAAGCAATGAGAGACGACGTTTCTTTGGCACGCGAATAACTGAATTGGTAACTGTCGCTCTCCGTCGGCTCAGCCGTGCGCTCGGCCCCGGTCTTGATGTAATAGACATTGTCGATCTTATCCATGAAGAGCCCTTTGGCCTTCACGATGATCGAGACCGCTTGCAGCGCGGTCACATCTTCCAAACGCATCGTGACCGTGCCCGTGACCGCTTCGCTCACAACCATGTTAATCTTGGCCTGGCGCGCGAGCAGACGCAGAACTTGTCCGACATCGTCTCCTTGAAATTCACGCACACCCACTCCGCCGCTTTCGATTGTGCCGTCGCCTTCAGCGGTGGTTGCGGTCGACGTCGTCGTAGTTTTGGTCGTCGCCGCCGGCGTAGCGGCGCCCGAAGCCTGAACGACTAAGATTGGCGAAGTGTCCGCCGTTTGTGCCGAAACCGGCGCGGTTGGAAGCACGGGAACTGGATTGGCCGGCGCGGGGGAGCCGGTCTGTGCTTGAGAGATTGCGAATGCACCGAGCAACGCCGCCGCTGCGCCGCTCAATTTTTTGAATGAGGTAGCCATATTATGATCGAGATGCAGATAGTGCGGGAGGGTTTAAAGCAGGAAGCAGACCACCACAGATCGCGACTTTTTCGAGCTTCGGCCGACCTCTGCTCGTCCAGGATGGACCGGTAGAAAGCTAACTTCGCGCCGCGTCGATAAAGGCCTTGAGGCGAACGAAATCTTTCCGGCCTGGCGATGCTTCCACACTACTCGTTACGTCGACACCAGAAGGCCGCACCTGTCGGACTGCATCAACCACATTCTCCGGCGTCAAACCGCCGGCCAAGATGACGTTTAACTTCGGGTAAGCGTCGATGAAGCGACGAGCAAGCACCCACGGAAATGGCTGGCCGGTGCCCCCAAAACCCTTGGCTGAACGGGAATCGAGCACGACGGTTCGAGTGGAAAACGAGGGCACATCGCGCAATGAATTTTCATCAATGACCGGCAAGGCTTTCGCGAAGGTAATTCCCCGTTCGGCCAGGACTCGGCAAAAACCGGGCGACTCCGCACCATGTAATTGGAGCGCATCGATGAATGGAAATTCAGCAAACTGAAGAGCCTGCGCCTCGCTTGGATTCACCAGCACCGCGACCTTTCTCACCTTTCTCGGCAGCCCGGCCATCCAATCTAGCGCCGCGAAGATGTCGATGTAACGCTTGCTCCCGGGAAAGAAATTGAAACCGAGCGCGTCCGCCCCGCACTCAATCGCGGCCAGCGCGTCGGCCAGGTTCGTGATTCCACAAATCTTAACGCGGATTCGGGTGGCTTCCTCGTTGTCTTTGCCAAACATGCCGCGCTGGCCGAATTGTCATTCTCCTGGCTCAATCACCCGGCCTTGGACGCGCCTAATCTGCGTGTGATGAGTGAGCACATGGATGCGTCCGTCGCTACCGCGGAAAAACGCGCTCAACAGCCAGCTGATCAGACTGATGATGATCGCGCCCCAAAACGCGCTCCAGAAACCATCTACATGAAAGCCGCTCACGATACTCGGCACCAGGAGCAAGAGGAGCGCGTTTACGACGAGGATAAAAAAACCAAGCGTAACCAAAATCAGCGGCGCACTTAGGATCAACAGCACCGGCCGAATAAAGGCATTAAAAACTCCGAGCAAAAGGGCGGCACCGATCAAGGCTGCGACGCTATCGTAACGGATGCCGTGCAACAACGACGAGGCCACCATCACCGCGACCGTCGTCACGGCCCAGCGAAAAACGAAGTGTCGCATCGCATAAAGTACGTGAGGTTTTAGATCGCGCCAGACAAAGCTCAGAAACTACTTGCCAACCCGCTTTCGCGCGCTAACCGAATATTCCGAAAACAACCAAGTTGTGCCGAAAAAATCCAAGAATCTGAAAAACGAAAGTAACGAAGCGAACACGAAAAGCGCTCCGTTGAAAACTGCCCGCCGCCGGACGTCGACGAGCGCGAAAAAGACAAAGGCGTCGCGGAAAACAACCGCGCCAGCAAAGAGTTCAGCGCGTCCCGAGAAATCCTCAGGCATTCCTCCGTTGACCGACGAAGAAATCAAGCTGCGAGCTTATTTTATTTCCGAGCGACGTCATCGACTCGGCCTTCTCGGCGATTCGAACTCGGATTGGCTGGAAGCCAAGCGGCAATTGTTGTCCGAAGTCGGGCCTTGCTAGGTCCCTACACCGCTTCTATTCCCGGCACCGATTCGCGCACTCTTTGTAAGAGACGATTTATCGCAAACGGTTTCGCGATGAGGCCGTGCACGCCCGGTTCCTTTAACAGCTCCTGAGCACGCTCTTCCTCGGCCTTGCCCGAGACGAGTAAAAGGGGTGGAACCACGCGTGGCGGTTCCACGTTATTGTAAACTTTTCCGATCAGGAAAAAAAGCATCGCGCCGTCGATCATCGGCATGGAAAAATCGAAAATGAACAAGTCGTAAGTTTTTTTTAGCGCGAGCTCGAATCCGTATTCGGGCTTGGGGGAGGTGTCCACTTCGCAACGCAAACAACTCGTGAGCGCCTCTCGCACGATTCGCAGCAAGGCGACTTCATCATCCACCATCAGAATGCGTTTCGGTTCGGCCATCGCCTGCACGCTTGCGCGAAACGATTACGCGTTTCAAGCTTTAGTTTCAACCATGGAAAAGGCGATTGTCGATCTTACGAGCGCGCTACGCGAGCGCCTCGACATCATTCGTGATGAAGAAAGCCGGCGAAATGAATCCGCGCATTTGGCGCGATTAAAGGCCGTTTCCGAAAAGATCGACCAATTACAGGCCGCGTTGCCGCGCCCGATCGATCCGCAATTGGCGCATTATCTTCAGCGCCGAAGTTACGATAAAGCGCTCGAATTTATCGAGAATACAACTCGACGATCAACTGCTCGTTGACGATCGGTTGCATCTCGTCACGCGACGGAATGCGCGCGACTTTGCCTTTGAGCGCGTCGCGATCAACCGTCAGCCAATCCGGCACCGGCACGATCTGGGTGAGCTCGAGGTTTCGAGCAGCGAGCTGTTTTGATTTCGGTTTGTCTTTGATCGCGACTTCGTCGCCCGCTTTCACATTGTAGGAAGGAATGTTGACGGTGCGCCCATTCACCTGAACGTGGCCGTGGGAAACTAGCTGGCGCGCGCCACTGCGCGTGTTGGCCAGGCCGAGCCGGAAAATGACATTGTCGATCCTTGTTTCGAGAAGCTGCAGAAGCGTTTCGCCGGTGACGCCGCGCTTGCGCAAGGCATTCTGGAAGATGCGACGGAACTGGCGCTCGAGCAGCCCGTATTGGTAACGCAGTTTCTGTTTTTCACCCAGAGCGATCGCGTAATCGGACTGTTTGCGCCGCGAACCTTTCGGGCCATGCATGCCCGGAGGATAATTTTTCCGCTCGAGTGATTTCGACGGTCCAAACAGGGGAACGCCATAGCGGCGGCTAACTTTTGTTTTCGGTCCGGTGTATCTGCCCATTTAGAAAATGTTGAGAGGTTGAGATTAAACGCGTCGTTGTTTCGGCGGCCGGCAACCGTTGTGTGGAACCGGAGTTACATCGCGGATAACGGTAAGATCAAGGCCGATCGCTTGTAGTGCGCGCACGGCGGACTCGCGTCCGGCGCCGGGGCCTTTGACACGAACTTCCACTTCTTTCAGCCCATGCCCCATCGCCTGGCGTGAAGCGTCCTGCGCCACCATCTGCGCCGCATAAGCGGTGCTTTTGCGCGAGCCTTTAAAGCCAACTTTTCCCGCGCTCGACCAGCCAATCACTTTGCCGGTGAGATCGGTGATGGTCACGATCGTGTTGTTAAAAGTGGAAAGAACATGCGCAATCCCCGAATGGACATTCTTGCTGCCCTTTGCCTTGACGACTTTGACTGGCTCAATGTTGTCGCCAGAGAGAGAAAGATTTTCCGGCGGGGGCGCAGCCGCAGCCGGCTGTTCCTTTTTCGCCTGGGCCGGTTTCTTGGCGGCTTTAGGCGGAGCTTCTGCGGCCTTCGACTCGGGCGCTGCCGAAGTCTTTTCGTCGGAGACTGTCGATGTTGCCGCTGCCTCCGCGGGCGCAGCTTTCTCCTCAACCTTGGGGGCATGAGGCTTCGATGGTTTTGCTTTCGCTTTGCCTTCTGCCTTCGCCTTTGCCGGTTTCTTTGATTCTGCCATCACAGTTCTCCTAGACCTTGCCCGTCTTCGCGTCCTTGTTGCGGATCACACCCACCGTTTTCCGCGGACCTTTGCGCGTCCGTGCATTAGTCGATGTGCGCTGGCCGCGCACAGGCAGGCCGCGGCGATGTCGCACCCCGCGGTAGCAATTGATTGCCTGCAAGCGTTTCAGATTCCCCTGCACTTCGCGGCGCAGGTCGCCCTCGATCGGAAGCTTATTGTTCGTGATCGCGTGAATGATTTCGTTGATCTGCTGCGGTGAAAGATCCTTGGCGCGTAAATTGGGATCGATGTTGGTCTGCTCCAGGATTTTTTTCGATGTGCTCAATCCAATCCCGTAGATGTAAGTAAGCGATGCTTCGATGCGCTTATCGGCGGGAATTTCGACTCCGAGTAATCTTGGCATAAATCTCCTAGCCCTGGCGCTGTTTATGGCGCGGGTTCTTGCAGATCACGCGCACGACGTTCTTGCGCTTCACGATCTTGCACGCTTCACAAAGTCTTTTCACTGACGGTCGTACCTTCATAAAAATTAATTGTCGATCTAACGAAAAACGCGAAATGATTCGAAGATCATTTCTGGCGGAAAGTGATCCGCCCCTTCGACAAATCGTAGGGGGAAACCTCTAGCATAACTTTGTCGCCAGGCAAGATGCGAATGAAGTGTAAACGCATTTTTCCGGAGATGTGGGCCAGGAGGCGATGGCCATTGAGGAGTTCGACCCGAAACATTGTGTTTGGAAGCAGCTCGACCACCGTGCCCTCTACTTCAATTGCGTCTTTGCGCGCCATGTCAGGATTTCGGGTTCTTCCTTTGTAATCAAGACAGTGTGTTCGAAATGCGCCGAGGGCATTCGATCGGCCGTGCGCACTGTCCAGCCGTCCTCGAGCAATCGGACCTCGGCCGCGCCCATATTGATCATCGGCTCAATCGCCAATGTCATTCCGGCCTTTAGTTTGGGTCCGCTCCCGCGTTTGCCGTAGTTTGGGATTTGCGGCTCTTCGTGCAGCTTGCGCCCGACACCATGACCGACGAATTCGCGCACGACCGAGAAGCGATTGCGCACCGCTTCATCCTCGATCTCGGCACAGATATCGCCCAGCCGCATTCCTTCCACCGCCACTTTGATCGCGCGCTCGAGCGCCGTTTCAGTAACGCGCAAGAGCTGTTCGACACGCTCTTCAACCATTCCCGCAGGAATTGTTGTGGCCGTGTCGCCAACCCAACCATCCTGAATCACGCCGATGTCGAGCTTCACGATGTCGCCGTACTGGATGCGCCGTTGACTGCCGATGCCATGCACGACCTCGTCGTTTAATGAGATGCAGATGTTGCCCGGGAAAACACGGTGGCCAAGCCGGTAACCCAGGAACGCACTTTTCACCTCTGCCTCGGCCATGAAATCGGCGGCTGCTTCATCGACTTCCTTGGTCGTGATGCCGGGGCGAATTAATTCGCTGACCCGATCGAGGACATCGCTCGCCGTGCGGCAGGCGCGCCGCATTTTCTCAACTTCTTTCGCGGTCTTGATCGGAATCATGACGCTGGTTTGCCTTCGATCAGCCGCGAAATGTCAGCAAACACCGCGTCGCGGTCGCGATTTCCGTCGATGCGATGCAAGATCGACATCTTCCCGTAATAATCTGCTAGCGGCTCAGTTTTTGTGTGAAATTCTTGCAAACGGTTTTTCAGCACACTCTCATCATCGTCGCTGCGTCGCACGAGCGGGCCATCGCAATAGGGACATACCGGGCGCTCGGCGAACTTGGCGCTGTTCGCACTCGTCGTAAATCCGCAACTGCCGCATTGCAACCGACCAGAGATTCGATCGCGCACGGTTTGCTCCGAGACTTCCAGCCAAATCGCGAGATCGAGCGCTGTGCGCAGCCGCTTCAAGATAGTGTCGAGGCTTTCCGCCTGCGGCGACGTCCGAGGAAAACCATCGAACACAAATCCACTTGCACCATGCAAGCGCAGCCAGTCTTCAATCAATTGCACAATGATTTTGTCCGAGACGAGTCCGCCATGTTGTGTGGTCTCGGCCGTTTCAATTCCCAGCGGTGTGCCGAGGTCCTTTTCGCGTCGCAAGATCGCACCCGGTGATGTGACTGAAATGCCATATTGCCGGGTAATCATCTCAGCCTGAGTTCCTTTCCCGGAACCCGGGGCGCCCAGGAGCACGAGTCGTCTCTTCACTTAGTGTCCGTAAAGGAAAATCGCGACACCGGCGATGACGATCGTCGCGATGGCCACGTAGAGCCACATTAAAGTCCCGTGCTCGGCCGCTTCACCGCGCGCATAGGAAGCGCGATCGAACGATCGTCCGCGAATCCGCCCTTTGCGCAGGAACCCGTCGTAATGCCGCTGAATCAAATGGGTTTCCACTTGTCGCATTGTGTCGAGCATCACGCCGACAATGATCAACAAGCTGGTGCCACCAAAAAATTGTGCCGTGATTTGCGGAACATGCAGGCTCTGACTAAGCAAACTTGGCAACACCGCGATTAGCGTCAGAAAAATCGCGCCGGCGAAAGTCAACCGCGTCATCGTGTAATCGAGAAAATCCGCCGTCGGCTTACCTGGCCGCACGCCGGGAATGTAAGCGCCGTGTTTCTTCAAGTCGTCGGCGATCTGCGCCGGTTGAAACTGTGTGGCCACCCAGAAATAACTAAAAAAGAAAATCATGGCGGCAAGAAAAACGTAATGCGGCCAACCGGTGTTGAGCGCGTTGGCAATCCGTCCGGCAATTGGGCTGTTTTTGAAAGCGAAGCCCACAATCGTGGTCGGGAAGAGCAATAGCGCCCACGCAAAAATGATCGGCATGACGCCGGCGTAATTGACCTTCAAAGGCATGTGCTGAGTTTGACCGCCGTACATTTTGCGACCGACCACGCGCTTGGCGTATTGAATCGTCACTTTGCGCACGCCCTGCGTGATGGCGATAACGCCGGCGATGACGAAGAACAGAACGACGATCAATATCAGAAGAATCGCCGGATTGACCTGACTGCTTCCGGTTTGGGCCGAAGGCACAAAAGTCTTCCAAGCTTGCGCCAGCGCGGCCGGCAAACGCGCGACAATGCCGATGGTGATGATGAGCGAAATTCCGTTGCCAATGCCGCGCTCGGTGATTTGATCGCCGAGCCACATCAGAAAAAGCGTGCCGGTCGTGAGCGATATCACCGTCACGATCCGGAAAGTCCACCCTGTATCTTCGACCAGTGGAACACCAATGTTTCGAATCGTCTCCGTGATTCCGCCCAACACGGTGTGATACGCCTCCGGATGTTGAAATGAAACGGCCAGCAAATAACCCTGCACGATGCAAAGCGCCACGGTCGCGTAACGCGTGTATTGCATGATCTTCTGCCGCCCGCCGTCTTCCTTGGCCAGTCGACCAAGTTGCGGAATTACTGCCGTCAGTAGCTGCATCATGATCGACGCGCTGATGTAGGGCATGATCCCGAGCGAGAAAATCGCGCAATTCTCGAGTGCGCCACCGCTGAACAAATTGAAGAGCGCCGCGACGCCGCCCGATTTATCGGCCGTGCCGCGAAACCATTCTTGCAAAACAGCCTGATTAACTCCGGGCGTGGTAAGCGCCGCGCCCAGGCGCACGATCACCACCACCGCGAGCGTGAACAAAATGCGGCGGCGTAACTCCGGTATTTTGACCGAGTTTAAAAACGCCGAGACCATCCGCTAAATCTGATTCATATCGCGCCGCTAGCTAGCCCTTGCGCGAGGCCGATTTCTTCGGCCGCGATTTGGTTTTTGCCGGCTTCTTGCTGAAAGTTTTCTTCGACGCCGGTTTTTGCTCTTTCTCGCCAGCTTCTTTTTCGCTGGCAAGATCGACATCTTCCTTCGGACGCGGAGCACGCGCCTCCCGTAATGTGATCGTCCCCCCAGCCTTCTCGATCTTTTCCCGAGCGGAAGCGCTAATCTTGTCGGCTTCAATTTTCAGTCCGTGCTTCAATTCTCCGTCGCCCAGAATCTTGATGCCCACGAAATGACCGCGGATCAGGTTCGATTCCCGCAAAGCCTGTTCGTTCACAACCGTTCCCGCTTTAAACGCATTGAGCGCGTCGAGATTGATGATCGCGTAGGTCTTGTGGAAAGCCGCGTTGTTAAAGCCGCGCTTGGGCAATCGCCGGATCAACGGCATTTGCCCGCCTTCAAATCCAAGCCGAATGCTGCCGCCGGAGCGTGCTTTTTGTCCTTTGTGACCTTTGCCGCTCGTCTTGCCGTGTCCGGAGCTTTCGCCGCAACCGAGTCGCTTTACCCGGTGCCGCGAGCCCGGACGGGGCCGCAAATTATGTAATCGCATCATGACGTTGCTGGCGCTGGCGCCGGTGCCTTTCCGTCGCCGCTTTTAATTCCGCGGACTTTCAAAATTTCATCGCGCCGGCGCAAGCCGCGCAATGCCTCAACCGTCGCTTTCACCACGTTCGCGTGATTGCTCGAGCCTAACGACTTTGCGAGCACATCCTTAATTCCAGCCGCTTCGACCACCGCGCGGACTCCGCCACCGGCAATGACACCGGTACCGGGAGAAGCCGGCCGCAGCAAAACACGACCGCCGCCGTATTGGCCGATCGTCTCGTGCGGAATGGTGTTCTCGTGCAAAGAAACTTTTTCCATCGATTTGCGCGCCGATTCCGAAGCTTTGCGAATCGCTTCCGAGACTTCGTTCGCTTTCCCGAAACCGACGCCGACAGACCCGTCATGGTCGCCGGCCACGATCAAAGCGCTAAAGCTGAAGCGCCGGCCGCCTTTCACGACTTTGGCGCAACGATTGATGAATACGACTTTTTCCGTCGTATCGCCTTTCGCCGCGGGGGTTTTATCGGTGTGCCGGTCGGGTCGTCTGCCTTGTCCTGGTTGTGCCATGATTAAAATTTAAGACCGCCTTCGCGCGCCGCGTCCGCGAGAGCTTTGACTTTTCCGTGATAAAGAAAACCGCCGCGATCGAAGACAACGTTTTCTAATTTTTTCGCGCGCAAACGCTCGGCGATCGCTTTGCCGACTACTTCGGAATTCGCGCGATTGGCCGCCACTTTCGCTTTTCCGGTCAATTTACTTTCCGTTGTCGACGCAGCGACGAGCGTTTTGCCCGTATCGTCATCGACGACTTGCGCGTAAACGTGCTTGGCCGAGAAATGGATCGACAATCGCGGCCGTTCCGCCGTGCCGTGAATCTTTTTCCGGAGCCGACGATGAACCCGCTCGCGTTTGGCTTTTCGATTAAAGGTCGCCATAACTACTGAACAGTCTTGCCCTCCTTGCGGCGGATTTGTTCGCCGGCGTAACGCACGCCTTTGCCCTTGTAAGGTTCGGGTGGATAAAATCGCCGGATATCGGCCGCGACCTGGCCGACCAGTTTCTTGTCGATCCCCGTGATCGTCAGCTTCGTGTTCTCAAGGACCGTGATTTTGATTTCCTTTGGAATGTCGAACAAGATCGGGTGCGAAAATCCGAGACTCAGATTCAGCTTAGCGCCCTGCACGGCAGCTTTGAATCCTACGCCTTCGATCTCGAGCTGCTTGGTGAATCCCTCGCTCACACCCTGCACCATGTTGTGCACGAGCGCGCGGGAGAGACCATGCAACGCTTTCACGCTGCGCGTCTCGGCATCGCGCACAATCGAGACGCGATTGTCTTTCACGCTCCCCTTGATGTTGCGCGGCAAAGTCCAGTTCAGCTTTCCTTTCGGTCCTTCGACCGAGACGGCGCCCGCATTGTCGATGTTGACCTTGACCTTGTCGGGAATGTCGACCGCTTTGTTTCCGATTCGTGACATAAAACTTACCAAATGTAGGCCAGCAACTCGCCACCGACATTTTGCTTCTTCGCTTCGCGCCCGGACAAAATGCCGCGTGGTGTCGAGAGAATTGACACGCCCATTCCGCCAAGCACACGCGGAATCTCTTTCGCGCCGACATAGCGCCTTAAACCCGGGCGGCTCACGCGCTTCAATCCTGTGATCGCGCTCGAGCGATTTGCGATCTTGTTTGTGATCTTGATTCGCGGGCGTGCTGCCGTCGTATCGACCGAATAATCGGTGATGTAGCCTTCTTCTTTCAAAACCCGAACCACGTCGGCTTTGATTCTCGAATATGGAACAAACATCTCCGGTTTTTGCGCCGCGGCGGCATTGCGCACGCGGGCAAGCAAATCGGCAATAGGATCTGTAACAGTGCTCATGAAAATTTAGGTCGCTTGGGTAGCGACGGGCTTCCTGGCCCGGTCGCTGAACGGCATTCCCATTTCGCTCAGGAGCGATTTGGCTTCTTCGTTCGTCCGCGCGGTGGTGACGATGGTAACATCAAATCCGATGTTGCGCTTGATTTTATCGAGTTCGACTTCGGGAAAAATTGCCTGATCGGGCACGCCCAGAGTGTAGTTGCCGTGGCCGTCGAAGGCGCGCGGCGACACCCCGCGAAAATCGCGGATGCGCGGCAGCGCGGCTTTGATCAGGCGTTCGAGAAACTCGTACATCCGCTCGCCGCGCAACGTCACCTTCGCTCCGATGGCCTGTTCTTTGCGTAGCTTGAAATTGGCGATGCTTTTCTTGGCCCGCGTCTCGGCCGCGCGTTGACCGGTAATCAACGCCAGCTCGGTCTTGGCATCTTCCAGCGCCGCCTTTATGTCCGATTGCGAGCCGACCGATGTGTTGACCACGACCTTCTCGACCTTTGGAACCTGATGCACGTTTTTGTATTTGTGCCGTTCGCGCAAAGCCGGCACGACGCGCTCCTTGTAATCGCGATAAAATTCGTTCTCCGTTTTCACGCCGCTTTCTTCTCCTCTTTCTTCGCCGGCTTTTTCTTCGCCTTCTTCTCGGTCTTCGTTTCGCGCTCGATCAACTTCACATTCGAGATGTGAATCGGGCCCTCGCGCTCGGAAATTTTGCCACTCGGGTTGTCCTGCGATTTGCGCAGATGTTTCTTAATAATCCGCACCCCTTCGACCAACACGCGGTGCTTCTTCGGCAACACTTCCAAAATTTTGCCGGTCGAGCCGCGGAAGTTCCCTGAAATCACTTCGACGTTATCGCCTTTCTTAACGTGAAACTTAAGCCGGTTCATAAAACCTCCGGGGCGAGCGAAACAATTTTCATGAAATTGCGCTCGCGCAGTTCGCGCGCGACCGGGCCGAAAATGCGCGTGCCGCGCGGGTTCAAGTCCTTGTCGATGATGACGATCGCGTTGTTGTCGAAACGCAGGAGCGAACCGTCGTCCCGGCGGATCGGCTGCCGCGTGCGCACCAAAACCGCGCGTACCACTTCGCCTTTCTTCACCGTTCCGGTCGCGCTCGCTTCCTTCACGTTCGCGGTAATAACGTCGCCGATCCCGGCACTCTGCGCCGCGCCTTTTCCGATGACGCCAATCATAGTCGCCATGCGCGCGCCGGTATTGTCGGCCACATCGAGTCTGGATCGGATTTGCACCATAAACGTTACTTCTTCAGCACTTCCACCAGCCGCCAGCGTTTCAATTTGCTCAGCGGACGCGTCTCCATAATCCGCACCGTGTCGCCGGCCTTCGCCTTGTTCTCTTCGTCGTGCGCGTAAAATTTTCTCATCTGCTTGACGATCTTGCCGAACTTTCGGTGAGGCACGCGCGTCACGGTGCGCACGACGATCGTCTTATTCATTGAGCTTGAAACGACCTGGCCGGTGCGCGTTTTGCGCGAACCGCGCGCAGACGCAATCTGGGCCTGAACCTCAGGTGGCAATGGCGGCGGTGTCGCCGTTGATGGTTTTTCGGCCATAAATTATTTCTTCGCCGGCTCCTTCGTCCGTTTTGAAAGCACCGTTTCGATCCGCGCGACATCGCGCCGCAACAAACGCAAACGGCTCGGTTGTTCGAGCTGTCCGCTCTGCTGCTGCAAACGCAGGTGCAAACTCTCCTGGCGCAGATCGCGCTTCTTGGTCAGAAGCTCGTCTGTGCTCATTTCAATTATCTCTTTGATTTTCATGTTTGGTTAAGCGGCCGCGACGTGGTGACGGCTCAGAAACTTTGTCCGCACCGGTAATTTGTCGGCCGCGAGCCGCAACGATTCGCGCGCGACCGATTCCGTCACGCCGTCGAGCTCGAACAAAATATTTCCCGGCCGTACGGTTGCGACCCAATACTCGGGCTGGCCTTTGCCTTTGCCCATGCGCGTCTCCGGCGGACGCGACGTCACTGATTTGTCCGGGAAAATCCGGATCCATAGTTTTCCTTTACGCTTCATGTTGCGCGTGAGAGCGACGCGCGCGGCTTCGATCTGCGTGTTCGTGATCCATGCGCGCTCGAGCGTTTGCAGACCGAACTCGCCAAAGTCGATTCGGAGATTGCGCGAAGCAGTCCCCTTGCGGCTTCCCCGCTGGGACTTGCGATACTTCACTCGTTTGGGCATCAACGGCATAAAAAAATTCTCCTAAGCTGGCGCAGGCTGCGGTTCCGGCGGAGGAGGCGGTGGCATAGATGGCGCAGGCGTTTCGGCCGGCGCTTCTTCCTTCTTACAGATCCAGCATTTCACGCCGATCTTTCCGTAAACTGTGTTCGCTTCCGCGAATCCATAATCGATCGGCGTGCGCAAGGTATGCAGCGGCACTTTGCCCTCGCGATACCATTCCGAACGCGAAATCTCCGCGCCGTTCAATCGACCCGACGAACGCAACCGGATTCCTTCCGCGCCAAAATCCATTGCCGTCTGCACCGCTTTCTTCATCGCGCGACGGTAGGCGATGCGGCGTTCGATCTGCAGCGCGACATTTTCCGCGACCAATTGCGCGTCCAACTCGGGCGTCTTGATTTCCTGGATGTCGATCTTGATTTGCTTGCCTTGCGCCATCTTCGCGATCTCTTCGGTCATCTTTTCGATCTCGGCGCCTTTGCGCCCGATCACGATGCCGGGACGCGCGGTAAAAATAGTCACGCGAATCGAGTTCCACGCGCGCTCGATCACGATTTTCGAAACGGCCGCGAACTGGAGTTTCTTCTTCACGTACGCGCGAATCTCCAGGTCGCTGTGCAAGAACGCAGGCAGCTCCTGCGGGGACGCGTACCAGCGCGAACGCCAGTCGCGATTTACACCGAGACGGAAACCAATTGGATTAACCTTTTGACCCATAAAATTATTTCTTCGCCTTTGCTTTGCCGCTCTTCTTCGCCTTCGTCTTCTTCGCGGATGTAGTGGTACCGCCCGATTCCCCCTTCGCGGCTTTCTCGTCCGCTTTGCGCTTCGCCTTGCGCGTCTCGCGCGTTTCGATTGGGATTTCGTCGGTCAAAACAATCCGAATGTGGCTGGTCCGTTTCAAAATGCGGCTGCCGCTTCCACGCGCCCGCGCCATCATCCGCTTCATCGTCGGGCCTTCGCCCACGACCGCTTCCTTTACGACCAGGCCATCGACCTTCAGGTTCGCATTGTTCTCCGCGTTGGCGACCGCGCTTTTCAGCGTTTTGCCAATGAGGAACGCCGCTTTTTTCGGCGTAAAAGCGAGCAGGTCGAGCGCTGCCGAAACCGGCAGGCCCTGAATCTCGCGCGTGACTTCGCGCACCTTGAAGGGCGAAATCTTCGCGTACCTTAATATCGATCTAACTTCCATTTATTTTAAACTCACATTCGAGTGCGCATCGACCTGAAGCCGATCACCCACTCTTACCTTCTCTTTCGAATCCATCTCTTGAATCACCGCGCCGCAAATCTTCTGGCGCACATCCACGACTCGCAGCGTCGCGACCTTCTTCTCCCCGCGCATCACTCGCAGCGGCATCCCGATCTTGACGCCTTGTTTTTCGCCGATGTCGCCGACGACAAACGACCATTCGTCCTTCACGCTAATCACGCTGCCGTCCATCAAACTCGGCTGTGCTGATTTCGGAGAAGTTGTCGATCTTGTCGCAATCTCGCTCGTCTTACGCAACTGCGTTTCTACGTCCATTCGCGCCTGCGCATCGCCGCCCTGCGAGCTTTTCAAATATCGCAACATCGATTCGTTCAGCCGCAACATCTGGTCGCGAAACTCATTTCTCTCCTTTTGCGCCAATTGCAGATCGCTCACGGCCGCGAGCAATCGCTGCTCGAGCTTTGCGCGATCCTTGCTCGCGGACGGAAGACCCAACGCTTCCATGCGCAATTCCAAATCGGAATATTTGCGCCGGAACAATTCCGCTTCGGCGTTCGATTCCGCCAGGCTGCTCGTCAAAGTCTTGAGCGATTCCTGTTGGATCGACAACTGCCGGCGCAGTTCTTCATTCTGCGCGAGCAGGGCCGCCGCGGTCACATTGCGCTCCGCGTTTTCAATTTTGGATTCTGACAAAGAACTATTTCCCTCTGCCGCCAGCCCTCGAGCTAGCGTTACGCAGCCCAACACTACAAAAAATTTCCTCAATTATTTCGTCACCTTCGCCGTGTGCGAACCATGTTTCTTAAAGATTCGCGTTGGCGAAAATTCGCCGAGCTTGTGACCCACCATGTTCTCGGTCACGAACACGGATTGAAAATTCTTTCCGTTATGAACCAGAAACGTGTGGCCGACAAAATCCGGCGTCACCATCGAACGCCGCGACCAGGTCTTGATCGGTTTCTTGGCGTGCGCGGTGTTCATCTTGTCGATCTTTTCCAAAAGATGCGACTCGACGAAGGGTCCTTTCTTTAACGATCTACTCATAAAAATCAAACTTTCTTCTTCGATTTCCTGCGCTCCAAAATGAAGCGGTCGCTCGGTTTGTGTTTCGTGCGCGTCTTAAACCCTTTGGACAGTTGCCCCCACGGACTGACTGGATGATGCCGGCCGCCGCCGCCTTTCGACTTGCCCTGGCCGCCGCCCATCGGGTGATCGATCGGGTTCATGGCCATGCCGCGCACGTGGGACCGTCGACCTTTCCAGCGCGTGCGTCCGGCTTTGCCGCTCGAGACATTCATATGATCGACGTTGCCGACCTGGCCGATCGTCGCGAAACAGTTTTCGTGGATCCGGCGGATTTCGCCGGACGGCATTTTCACGAGCGCATAACCGCCTTCGAGGTTATTGAGAATCGCTTGCTGTCCGGCACTGCGCGCAACTTGTCCGCCGCGTCCAGGCGTTAGTTCAATATTGTGAATGTTCGCGCCGAGCGGAATCGCGCGCAGCGGCAACGCATTTCCGAGGTCGGGCGCAACATCGTCGCCCGCGGCGACTCTTGCGCCAACCAAAAGACCGATGGGCGCGAGAATGTAACTCAACTCGCCGTCCGTATATTTAATAAGAGCGATCCTTGCGGACCGATTCGGATCGTATTCAATCGCGACAACTTCCGCGGCCACGCCGCGTTTGCGCCGTTTGAAATCGACCTTGCGATATCTCTGTTTGTGCCCGCCGCCGATGTGACGCGAAGTCAGCCGGCCGTTGTTATTGCGGCCGCCCGTTCTCTTCTTTGTCTCGACCAGACTCTTGGCCGGCTTCCATTTCGTGATCTCCTCGAAAGTCGGAAGCGACTTGAAGCGCAGCGTCGGCGTGAGTGGGCGAAAGCTTTTCAGTGCCATATTAAACGAGGTCGATCTTGTCGCCTTCCTTTAGCGTCACGATCGCCTTTTTCCAATGCGTCTTGCGTCCGAAATTTTGGGTGCGTTCGCGCTTCTTTTTACCCGCGTAATTGCAGGTGTTGACGGCGACCACAGTCTTTTGAAACAACTGCTCGATCGCTTTCTTGATCTGGATCTTGTTCGCGCGCGGCCGAACGCGAAAAACGTACTTGTTCTGCTTCTCGCTCAGTAACGTTGATTTCTCGGTCAACGACGCGGTCTCGATGATGTCGTAAGCCTCGTTCATCGCGTTCTCTCCGCTAATTTTTCGAGCGCCTTGCTCGTGACCAAAATCTTCTCAAAGGAGAGCAATTGCTCTGTGTTCACATCCGAAGCGGTCGCGAGCCGCACCGGCTTCACGTTGCGCGCAGATTTGTAGGTCTTTTCATCGAACGCGTCGGACACGATCAGAACCTTTCGCGCGTCCGTCTGCTTCTTCACCAGATCGACAAAAGATTTTGTTTTGATCTCCGCGACCGCAAACTTGTCGATGGTCAAAACATCTCCGGCCGTAATGCGTTCGCTCAGCGCTTTCTGAAATGCGAGGCGGCGGAGCGATTTCGAAACTTTCTTGGAATAATCGCGCGGCTTCGGCCCAAAGACGACGCCGCCTTTGCGCCAGATCGGCGAGGCAACGTAACCGGCGCGTGCCCGCCCGGTTCCTTTCTGCCGCCACGGTTTTGCGCCCGACATATCGACTTCCGCTTTCGTTTTTGTGTTCGCGGAACCGGATCGTCGCGCTGCGCGCATCGCCACCACCACATCGTGAACAGCCTGCGTCCCGTGACCGTCTTCGATGATGTCGATCTTCGCTTCTTTCGCTGCGGCTTTGCTCAAAACTTTTGCGCTCATCACTTCTTCTCCGCTTCAGCTTCTTTCGCCGGCGCCGGTTTTTTCTCTGCCTCCGGCTTCTTCTCTGCCTCGGGCTTCTTGGCCTCGGCCTTCTTCGCCACAGCCTGATCTTGCTTCGCGTGCGCCTGGTGTTTCTGAATTTGCGCGGCCGGATTCTTGATCGCCGGACGGATGACAACGTAGCTGCCATTGCAGCCCGGCACCGCGCCGCTCACCAAAATAATTTTCTCCGCTTCGCGGACCTGCATCACTTGCAGATTTTGCACAGTCACGCGCTCATCGCCGAGATGGCCGGGCATGCCCATGTTTTTCCAAATGCGCCCTGGCGTGGAACGATACCCGACGGCGCCGTTGCGGCGGTGCGTCTTCGATCCGTGCGCTGCACCCTGGCCGTGGAAGTTGTGTTTCTTCATCACGCCCTGAAAACCTTTGCCCTTTGAGCGGCCGGTAACATCGACAAAGTCGCCCGGTTGAAATTGAGAAATGGTCAAATTGATTTCGCCTTCCGGTGCATCGGCACCGAGTCGGAATTCACGCATGAGTTTCTTCGGTTCCGAGCCGGCCTTTTTGAATTCGCCGAGCAATTGTTTCGTGACGCGCGATTCCTTTTGCACGTCGAACCCGACCTGCACGGCCGAATAGCCTTCGTTTTCCGCGCTCAGACGACGCAGCAAAACGTTATCGCCGGCGGCAATCACGGTCACAGGACGGAGCCGACCGTTGGCGTCGTAGACGCTGGTCATGCCAATTTTCTGTCCAAGTAACCCGATGCTCATGATGTCGATCTTGTAAAAGTCTCAAGCGCTAGATTTTGATCGTGATGTCCACGCCCGCCGGCAAATTTAACTTCTTCAACTCATCCACCGTCTTCGACGTCGGCTCGATAATGTCGAGCAGGCGCTTGTGCGTGCGGATTTCAAATTGTTCCATCGATTTTTTATCGACGTGCGGGGAGCGGTTCACTGTAAATTTTTCGATCAACGTTGGCAGCGGAATCGGTCCCGCTACGCGCGCGCCGGTGCGCTTCGCCGTCTCGACGATGTCGATTGCCGATTGGTCGAGCATGCGATGATCGAACGCCTTCAAACGAATGCGAATGCGCTGGCCGTTTGTCATTTCTTCTCCTTCTGGTCGAGGATCGCCGCGACCAAATTTTGCGGCACCGGCTCGAAGTGCGATGGCTCCATCGAATAACTCGAACGGCCTTTGGAAAGTGAACGGATCGCGGTGGCGTAACCGAACAACTCGGCCAGCGGAACTTCCGCGTGAATGATGGTCAGATTTCCGCGCGTTTCGATGCTGCCGATGCTGCCGCGCCGGCGGCTGAGGTCGCCGCAGATGTCGCCCTGATATTCTTCGGGCGTGATGTTTTCTACTTTCATGATCGGCTCGAGCAGGATCGGTTTGCCCTGTTTGAAACCGTCTTTCATCGCGAAAATTGCGGCGAGTTTGAACGCGAGCTCATTCGAATCGACTTCGTGGAACGAGCCGTAAACGATGTCTACTTCAACATCGACAACCGGATAACCGCCGAGCACTCCGTTGAGAATGGCTTCATCGATCCCCTTCTTAACGGCCGGGATGTACTCACGCGGAATAATGCCGCCCACGATCTTGTTCTCGACCACCAACCCCGTACTTCGAGCGCCGGGACGGACATCGACTTCGACGTGGCCGTATTGACCACGACCACCGGATTGTTTGATCAACTTGCCAACGCCGTGTGCATTCGTCGTGATCGTCTCACGATATGCGATCTGCGGTTTGCCCGCATTCGCGTCGACTTTGAATTCGCGAAACATGCGGTCGCGAATGATTTCGAGGTGGAGCTCGCCCATTCCGGCGATGATGGTTTGGCCGGTGTCTTCGTGCGTATAAACCTTGAACGTCGGATCTTCTTCAGACAGCCGCTGCAGCGCGACGCCCATTTTTTCCTGATCCAATTTTGTCTTCGGCTCGATCGCCATTGAGATAACCGGATCCGGAAATGTCGGCGGCTCGAGCAGGATCGGGTGATCTTCATCGCACAATGTGTCGCCGGTTGTGATGTTCTTGATGCCGACGATCGCCGCGATGTCTCCCGAGTAGCAGGTCTCGATGTCTTCGCGTTTGTCGGCTTGAATCTGAATCAAACGCGAGATGCGCTCGCGCTTGTTCGTGCGCGGATTGTAAACCGTGTCGCCCTTCGAAAGTGTTCCTGAATAAACGCGGAAGAAAACGAGTTTGCCGACAAATGGATCGCTCCAAAGTTTGAACGCGAGCGAGCAAAAATTTCCGTTGTCGTCCGTCGGCGCTTCCATTGGCTCATGCGTGTCGGGCTCCATTCCCTTTGCCGGCGGAATGTCGAGCGGGCTCGGCAGATAATCGACGACGGCATCGACCAGATACTGCACACCGATGTTCTTCAACGCCGAACCGCCGATGACCGGCACAAATTTATTCGCGATCGTCTGGCGGCGAATGCCGGCTTTCAGCAATTCGGGCGTAACCGGCTTCTCTTCGAGAACCACGTGAGCAACCTCGTCATCGAGATTGGAAATTTGCTCTACGAGATTGTTGTAGGTCTTGTCGACAAGATCGACATATTCCTTCGGCACATCGGTCACTTCGTAGGTCGATCCAAGCTGATCGCTATCGGAATAAATGATCGCCTTCCTATTAATGACGTCGAGTTGGCCCTTGAGTTGGTCTTCCCTGCCCAGAGGCAGCAACACCGGCCACGCGTTCGCGCCGAGTTTATCGTGAATGCTCTTGACCGACATCGCGAAGTTGGCGCCGACACGGTCCATCTTATTGATGAACGCCAGTCGCGGCACGTTGTATTTCGTCGCCTGCCGCCAGACGGTTTCTGATTGCGGCTGCACGCCGGCGACTCCATCGAAAACTGCGATCGCACCGTCGAGCACGCGCAACGAACGTTCCACCTCGGCCGTGAAATCAACGTGGCCCGGAGTGTCGATGATATTGATGCGCTGCTTGATCCCCTCGAAAATTTTGTAAACGCCTTCTTCTTTTTTCTGCGCCCAACTGCACGTCGTCGCGGCGGAAGTAATCGTGATGCCGCGCTCGCGTTCCTGTTCCATCCAGTCGGTCACGGTCGTGCCTTCGTGCACCTCCCCCATCTTGTGAATCATGCCCGTGTAAAACAAAACGCGCTCGGTGATCGTGGTTTTGCCGGCGTCGATGTGCGCAGCGATGCCGATGTTCCGCGTTCGCTCGAGCGGGAACTTGCGGTTCGGAGAATTTGGATTCTTCGAAGCTGCTTTCTTTTCCATCGTCGCGGTTGCCATAAAATTACCAGCGGAAATGCGCAAAGGCGCGGTTTGCTGTTCTGTCATTCTGAGCGGAGCGAAGCGGAGTCGAAGAATCTCTCACTGACTCCGTTCGGCACGCATTGGTCGCTTGGGTGATCGAACACCGAGTGTGAGGTCCCTCGCCGTCTGCGCGACTCGGGATGACACCGTTTTGAAATTGGAATACGCGCGACGTTTTCATGGTTACCAGCGGAAATGCGCAAAGGCGCGGTTCGCTTGCGCCATCTTGTGCGTGTCTTCGCGTTTCTTGATCGCGTTGCCCTGACCAGCGGCCGCGTCCTTGATTTCCTGGGCGAGCGCAGCAGCCATCGGCATCCCGCGGTGTTTGTCCGCATAGGACACGATCCAGCGCATGGCCAGCGAAACTTGCCGCGCGGGCGCCACTTCCATCGGCACCTGATAAGTCGCGCCGCCAACGCGACGCGATTTCACTTCCAGACGCGGACGAACGTTCTCGAGCGCCTTGTTTAGAACTTCGAGCGGATCGACCGAATCAGAACCTTCGCGCGATTTATCGATCGCGGTGTAAACGATCCGTTCTGCGAGCGATTTCTTGCCGCGCTTCATCACGGTGGAAATGAGGCGCGCGACTGCCGCGCTGCCGTAACGCGAGTCGAGCTTCTCCTCTTTTTTGTAAACTTTCCGCCGCCGTGACATTGTCGATCTTCCTAATCAAAATTTATTTCTTCTCTGCGCCTTCCTTCGCGGCGGGCGCTGCTTTCGCTTCCTTCACGCCGCCACCTCCCCCACCCGCGCCGCCTTTCGGCCGCTTCGCTCCATATTTGGAGCGACTGCGACGCCGTCCATCGACGCCGAGTGCGTCGAGCGTGCCGCGCACAATGTGGTAGCGCACACCCGGCAAATCTTTCACTCTGCCCCCGCGCACGAGCACGATGGAGTGCTCCTGCAAGTTGTGCCCTTCGCCTGGAATGTAGGCAATCACTTCCTGGCCGTTCGTCAACCGTACTTTGGCCACTTTGCGCAGGGCGGAATTCGGCTTCTTCGGCGTGCGCGTCATCACCTGCACGCACACACCGCGGCGCTGCGGACAATCGGTCAGGGCCGGCGACTTCGATTTCACCGACACCTTGCGGCGTCCTTTCCGAATCAGTTGATTAATCGTTGGCATTTTTCTAAACAAAGCGCCGCCCGAAGTCGTAAAATTCAGACGACAAAAAAACCCGCCCAGAACGCGTAATAAACTGTCACGCGCCTGTTGCGGTGAGCGCGAAATATAGAGGGAAATATGACGCGCGCAAAGAATAATTTGCGGCATCAATTGTCTTTTTGAGCGTGTCGCGGGACTGTGACGTTTCTGTGAAAACATTCGAGCTCCTGGCACAAGATCGACAATCAAAAGCGCGGCGCGGGCGCCTAACGACGGCGCATGGCGCGATCGATACTCCGGCATTCATGCCGGTGGGAACGCAAGGCAGCGTGAAAGCGGTCACTCCGCGCGAACTCCGCGAGCTCAATGCGCAAATCATTCTTGGAAACACGTATCATCTGTTCGTTAGGCCAGGGCTCGATGTAATCAAACATTTTGGTGGACTGCACAAGTTCATGAATTGGGATGGCCCGATCCTGACGGACAGCGGCGGTTACCAAATTTTTTCGCTGGCGAAGCTGCGGAAGATTTCTGAGGAGGGGGTGCACTTCCAAAATCATGTCGATGGAACGCCGGCGTTTATTTCGCCGGAGGTCGCGATGGAGATACAGGCGGCGCTCGGCAGCGACATCGCGATGGTGCTGGATGAATGCGCGCCGTACCCGTGCGAGCGCGATTATGCGGAGAAAAGTTTGGAGATGACGACGCGCTGGGCGAAGCGATGTAAAGAAGTTGTAGCTGCCGGCGTCTCTGCCGGCAGGGATTCCAAGGTTCTGCCGCCAGGGACGGCGGCAGCTACAATGCAACAATTAATTTTCGGGATCGTGCAAGGCGCGACGTTTGATGATCTAAGGAAGGCTAGCGCGCAGGCGATTGTCGATCTTTCGTTCGATGGCTACGCGATCGGTGGCGTAAGCGTGGGCGAGCCAGTCGAGGAAATGATGCGCGCGGTGGAATCGAGTGAGCCGTTCCTGCCAAAGGAGAAACCGCGTTACGCGATGGGACTTGGCACGCCGCCGCAGTTGCTCGAGATGATCGCGCGCGGGATGGACATGTTCGATTGCGTTCTGCCGACGCGGCTCGCGCGAAACGGGACGGCGTTCACTGCAAAAGGCACGCTCAATTTAAAGAACGCCGAGTTCGCACTCGACAAGGGACCGATCGAAGACGGATGCCAATGTCCAGCGTGTCGCGAGTTTTCCCGTGGGTACATTCGGCATCTTGTTAAAGCCGAAGAGATTCTCGGACTGCGCCTGATCACGCTGCACAACCTGGATTTCTATCTCGATCTGATGCGACAGGCGCGCGCGAAGATCGAAAAGGGAACGTTCGATTCGTTTCGAAAAAGCTTCATCGCCGGCTACAAAACGCGAGATGTCGATCTTGCGCCGAGTTACAATTGAATTGCAGCAGGCGCTTTCGCGTTTAAGCTCCCGCTCGCTCTAAAATTCCCAATGCTTTTCTCAATTTTAGCTCAAGCGCAGACGGCACCGCCAAGCGGACTAGGCGGCGGCCTCGGCGGGTTCCTCGTCCCGATGCTGTTGATTTTCGTGATGATGTATTTTGTCATGATTCGGCCGCAGAAGAAACGCCAAGTGGAGCAGCAGCGATTGGTCAACGCGCTCAAAACCGGCGACCGGGTGGTGACTAATGCCGGAATTCACGGTCTCATTTCGAACGTGAAGGAAACGACCGTGATCGTAAAGGTAGCGGATAACGTGAAGATCGAGATGGAGAAGTCGGCCGTTACGACGGTGTTTAAGCCGGAAGCCGCAAAATCGTAGGAGATGAGTCCCGCGCTGACGTTTTTTATCGGCCTCGGCATACTCGTTTTGTTCGGCTGGTATTTTGCGACCGACTACGGTTTGCGCAAACGCATCCTCGCGATGACACTCGTCGCGCTCCTTGTGATCTTTAGTATTTGGAGTAATTGGCCGCCGGAAAAGAAAATCCGACTCGGTCTTGATATTAAGGGGGGCACATCATTCCTCATCCGACTGATGGGCACGGACAAGGAGATAAATAAGGGAATGCTTGATCAGGCGGTCGAAGTCATTCGCAAGCGCGTCGATTATTTCGGTAGCGGCGAGCCGATTATCAGCCCAGTCGGTAACGATCGCATTCTGGTGCAAATTCCGGGTCTTGATACGGCAAAGATTCAGGAGGCACGCGATCAACTCTCGCGCGTGGCCAAGCTGGAGTTTCGCCTGGTTTATCCGGACAACGGCGAGCGGTTGCGAGCGATCGACGCCGGCCAGGAAGTCATCCCGCCGGAGTACCGGATCGAAGTTTACAAGGTGCACCCCGGGCCTAACGAAAACGAAAAACCAAGAGAGGAACGGTTACTGGTCAAAAAGAAAGCGGACTTGGGCGGCAACCGTGTTTCGAGCTCGAACGCTTATTACGGCAACGAAGGCTGGACGGTGCAGCTGAAGTTCGACAGCGAAGGCGCCAAAATCTTCGGCCAGATCACCGAGAAATATAAAGGGCATCGCTTCGCCATCGTACTCGACGGCGTGATCCAATCGGCGCCGGTAATTCGCGATGCGATCTACGGCGGTGATGCCGTCATCACCGGAAGATTTGCCGAGCAGGAGGCGCGCGGCTTGGCCAGCGTACTGGAGAACCCGTTGCAAACGCCGGTCAGCATCGAGGAAGAACGCAGCGTTTCGCCGACACTGGGCGCTGATTCGATTCGGGCCAGCATTCTCGCCGGAGTATGGGGCCTAGTGATTACGCTCGTATGCGTGCTGTTTTACTACCGATTCGTGGGATTGGTCGCTGATGTCGTTTTGATTGTTAATCTCATCCTGCTGCTTGGAGCCTTCAAAATTGTTCCTGGCGGTGTCGTTTTGACGTTACCCGGCATTGCCGGTATTATTCTTACTATCGGTTTGGCCGTCGACGCGAGCGTTCTAATCTACGAGCGGCTTCGCGAAGAAATAGCGCTGGGGAAATCGTTGAAGGCAGCTGTGCAAACGGCTTACGAAAAAGCGTTCAGCTCTATTTTCGATGCCAATGTGACGACGTTTATTACGGCGGCAATTTTGTTCTTTATGGCGAGCGGCCCGGTTAAAGGCTTCGCTATTTCGCTGTCGCTCGGTATTCTCGCTTCGCTTTTCACCGCTCTCATCGTCGGGCGCAATTTACTGGGCTGGTTTGTCGATACCGGTCGGATCAAGAAGATGTCGATGTTGCATCTCATCTCGTCGCAACACATCAATTTTCTCGGCAAAGGCTTTCTCGCCTGCATGTGTTCGCTCGCGCTCATCATCGCGGGGGCGACGTCGTTTTACGTGCGCGGCGAAAAGAACTTCGGCGTCGATTTCCGCGGTGGCGATTTGATTACCTTAAGTGCGCCGCGCACGATCGACATCGGCCAGATCCGCGACGCGCTGAAACCGCTTGGGTTGGCCGACGCCTCCATTCAGGAATCGTCGCAAGGCGGCAAGAGTTACATCACCATACGCACGCCGCTGAACACGAGCGACAAAGTCGAGGCGCAAATTATGAAGACTTTGCCCAGCGCCGGATTGCGCGTTGAAGGTTCCGAACGTGTCGGCGCACTGGTTGGAGGAGAACTCGCTAAGAATTCTCTCATTGCCCTCGGCCTCGGTATTCTTGGGATTCTAATTTTCGTTACGTTCCGCTTTGAACTGTCGTTTGCCGTCGGTGCGATCGTCGCCCTGTTGCACGACGTCATTATTACTGTCGGAGTGTTTTCCCTTTTGCATCGCGAGCTGACGCTGACGATGGTCGGCGCGATTCTCACCATCGCCGGCTACTCTATTAATGACACGATCGTTGTTTACGACCGGATTCGTGAAGGTCTCGCCAGTGGAAAGCGCGGCACGATTGACCAGATCATGAACGACAGCATCAATCAGACGTTGAGCCGCACGCTTCTCACCAGCACGGTCACGCTCATCCCGATTTTGTGTCTCTTCTTTTTCGGCGGCGCCGTCCTGCGCGATTTCTCGCTCGCCATTATTATCGGTGTCGTGGTTGGGACTTATTCTTCTATTTTCATCGCCTCGCCGATAGTCCTTTGGTGGACCCGCGCTCGCGGGGGCGGCACCAGTTCACTGCGCAAGGAAATCATACAGAAAAAAACGGCCATCAGCCCGGCTGCATCGTAAAGCCCACGGCCTGTGCAGCTTCCTAACCAGATTCGGTCGCAAAGTTGACGGCGCGTTGGGGTGGCCTTAAAATCGCTACCGTTAGTCGCATTCAATCAGGAGCTGATTTTATCCATGCCAGAAGTAATCGTTAGAAAAGGTGAGCCAGTGGATCGGGCGCTAAAGCGTCTCAAGAACAAACTGGACGCCGAAGGTATTCTGGAAGAAGTGCGACGCCTGCGCGCGTTTGAAACGCCCAACCAAAAGATCCGCCGCAAAGCGAAAGCGAACGCCAAGCGCGGGCGCCCCAAGTTCCGATTCAATCCGTCTTAAGCGGTCGTTTCCGCTAGTCGCATTCGCAGACGATCCGAAATCCGAGATCGTTGCAAGAAAAGCTCGGAACATTTGAACTTCGGACGGTGGTGCGCAAACTGTTGAAGCGCGACTTCCAGCTGCCGCCCCGATAAATTCGCTTAGCGCCCGAGGTCGGCCCGCGCGGATTGACTCTCGGCGTGCCGCGATACGGCTCAACGTAATCGAGGCACCATTCCCAGACGTTGCCGGCCATGTCTTCCATTCCGAATGGACTCGCTCCCAGCGGAAACGCACCCACCGGCGAGCTTTCCGGATAGCCGTCGTCGATTTCATGATCGCTCCAGGCGAAGACGGTGTTCTTGTCCGCGAAATTAGCCAGATCGCCACGACCCTGATAATTGCCCCAGGGAAACTTACGACCGTCTGTTCCGCGCGCGGCGTACTCCCATTCGGCTTCCGCCGGCAGCCGATACTTTTTGTGCTCGCGCGTACTCAGCCACTGGCAAAATTTGATCGCGTCCAGACTGCTGACGTAAACGACGGGATGACGATCTCCTGCGCCGGGCGCGCGCTTGCGCGCATGCGTAGGATCGAACTGTTCGTAATCCGCATTAGTGATGAGGTGACGCGAGATATGAAAGCGGCTGAGGGTGATGCGAGTGATTGGCCGTTCGTTCGGTGCGGCGTCAACCGCATCACTGCCCATGGAAAATTCACCGGAGGGCACGAACAACATCTGACCTCCGACGGAGTTTTGGAAATTGATGAACTGCGCGCGCTCTGCCGTCTCGTTGATTTGGATCTGCGGATTTTCCGCCACGCTGTCCGGACTCAGCGGAGGGGCGCTGGTGGTAATCGGTTCCTTTTGCTTCGCAACCGGTGCAACTGGCTCCGGCATGTCCGGATTCGACATCTTGTTGGCCTCTTCGAGATAAAGATCGACAAGGTCCTCGGCATCCCCGGGATCGAGACCCAAGTTCTCCGCCATGTTGATAAAGGCGTCGCGCTGATCATCCGTCATCGAATCGCCGTCCAGGGCGCTGAGGCGAAGCATGCGCATGAAATCTTCTTTCGGATCAAGCGAACCGCGCCGACGCGATCTGGGAGTGGAACTCGGCGGCGCGACTGTTACGGGCGGTTCGACACGTTTCGCTCCACTGTCCTGCAATTCCAGTTCGATGTAGCCCAGCATCTGTTCGTTCGTCAGCCCGTGCTCGGCGCCAAATTGGAGAAGATTCTTTTCTGTCTCCGGACTGAGCGTTCCGTCGGCGAGCGCGAAGGCGAGGAACTTGTGAAACTCCGTTACGGCCTCCTCCTGCGCCTGGGCGGACAGTTCGTTGTCTAAAGCACGGCGTCGCTCAGGATCGAGAAGTTCGACACGCGCCTCGGTCAGGTAACGGGACGACTCCTCCAGACCGGAGCGAAGCAATTGCGCGAGCGGATTGCTCGGTTGATTTTTGAGCGGGAGTTTTTTTTGCCACCAGCGCAGAAGCTCGCGGCAATGCTCCTCAATGATCTCGTTACTCGGGTTCGCGCCCGGATCGAGACAAAGCCGTTCGTAAAAATTCGCCGACTTGTATTTGTTCCAGCCGTCCCACTTTCGCGGGTCGTCCGGCAGCGGCAGTGAAAAAGTAACGTCGCATTTCACGTCATTCGACCTTTAACGTCCCCAGCCCGGCTGCGGCCTGTTCGATTTCATCGCGGGCCAATCCCGTATTGCGCTCGATCGAAACCTGAGTGCGATTGCCGGCGGCCTCGACTGCAACCTCCAGCACCTGATTTGCATTGTACTCGTAGCTCAGATGAACCGGCGAGCCCTTCGGCAAGAAGGGGGGCAGTTTCACATCGCAAAGTCCGAGCGGCGTGCACTCGGCTGGCAGCGTGCTTTCGCCTTCGACAATTTTCACGACGGCTCGCTGCATATTGGCGTCGGCGGTGCCGAATAAATTTTTGGCCGTCGCCGGAATTGCGGTCCGTTTCCGAATCATTGGGAAAACGTATTCTTCCAGATTCGTTTCATCCCACAGGACGACTCCAAGGGTGTGCGAAGTGATGTCCGTCACCTGCATGAGTTTGCCTTCGCGCGAAGAAAATTGTTTTCGCGTATCGTCGGCGAGCAACTTTTCACCGGTGGTTTCCTCTTCGCGCAGCATCGACAATGTCGCCTGAATGGCCGCGCCCACCGCGACCGCTTCATCCGGATTCACGTCGCTGACCAACGATGCGGACGACAGGGCTGCGATCATGTCCCGCACGCTCGGCATGCGCGTCATGCCGCCGACGAGTAGGATTTTGTCGATCTTGTCCCATTTCATGTTCGCTTCCTGCATCGTGATCTCGCAAATCGTTTTGCATTTCTCGATCAGATGACGGCTGCGGCGTTCGAAATCCTCGCGCGTCAGATCCACTTTCACGCTCTTGCCGTTGTGATGGTGAACAAGAACCGTTTTCTGCCGGCTTGAGAGCTGAATCTTGGCCGCGACCGCTCGCGTTTGCAGGTCTTGATAACTTTCCAGGCTGAGCAGCGGGTTTTCGCTATGCGCGCGATCGAATTCTTCCGCGACGAAATTGACGATCGCATCGTCCCAATCCTTGCCCCCCAGCCGGTGATCGCCATTCGTGGCCACGATGTCGATCTTGTGACCTTCGATTCGCATGATTGTCACGTCGAAAGTTCCGCCGCCGAGATCGAAGACGAAGACGGTTTGATTCTCGTCAAGTTTGTCGAGCCCGTAAGCGAGCGCCGCTGCGGTCGGCTCGTTGATGATCTGGAGCACGTTGAAACCCGCCAGTTGCCCCGCGGTAATGGTTGCGGTGCGCTCGGCGTCGTTGAAATATGCCGGCACGGTGATAACCGCATCCGTCGCCGGCTCCTTCAAATATCTTTCGGCATCGCCTTTCAGCTTTTTCAGGATGAGCGCGGAAAGTTCCTCTGCTGAATAAATCTTGCCGCTGAACTCGCGGTGAAATTGCTCCTTCGGTTTGCCCATTTCACGCTTCACAAAATCGACAATCTTTTCCGGCTCAGCGACCGCGCTGTTCCTCGCTACCGTGCCGACGACGACATTGGCATCGTCAAACAAGATGACTGAGGGCGTGATCCGTTCGTTCTCCGAATTTTGGATGATCTGTGGCTTGCCGTAGGCATCGATGTGCGCCACGGCAGAGAAAGTGGTTCCTAAATCAATTCCGACTGCTTTTCGTTTGGGCATGTGGGGACAAAATTGTCGATCTTAGCGCGCTAAAATGAGTGCAGTTTCCATGCCCGAAATGGAACTGAATGCAGGCCTGATTTGAACCCGCGCGAACGGCTCAATTGAGGCGGATTTTGGGTTCAGCCAAACCGTTTCGCGATGACTTCTTCCGGACGGAGCAGCTTGCCTCGCCAGAAAAAACCACGTTTTACCCGCATCACGATGCGGCCGTCTTCTTCCGGGAAATTTGCCGGCTCGAAACTGACCACGCGGTGCAGCGTACGATCGACCGTCTCCTTTGGCTCGATTTCTTTTACATCGAAGCGATGCAGGATTTCCATCAGCGAATGGAGTGCGTTCTCCAGATTGTCGCTCCATTGTGCCGCATGACCGCCGCGTTCCGCATCGATGGCAGCGGCGTTGCGCAGCTGTTCGGAGAGCCCGGTCAAATCGTCAAACAAAAGCACGAGATCGTGAATGAAGGGTTTTTGGAGCGACTCATGCAAGAAGTTGTCGCGATATTTCAAAAGCTCATCGTGCAACGTGTCGAAGAGCTGCTGACTGACGCTTTCCGTCTTACGAGCCGAGAGCACCTGTTGCTCGATATTTTGCAACCGTTCCGCGATCTCGGCTGACTGCAATACCGGCGCTGCCGCAAGATTGTCGATCTTCCTTGTTAATACGTTCTCAAGACTCTCGAGTCGCTGGGCAAGCGCTTCAATCTCCTTCGGCAGAGAAGTCCCATTATCGCCGGAGAACTCTGCGCCCACAGTCCGTAGATGCGACGGTAACGATTTCTCCGCTTCGGCACTCAACTGCTGCATCGCCACCGCGAATTCATCGCTGACCTTGATTGGTTGGAGCTTTGGTTTTGTTTTTTTCTTCGCCATCAGTCCCTCGTCGTTTCGAAAAATTTCCGGATCGCTTCCACTAAACCGCCGATGTCGTGACGTTTCGCTTCGATGTCGATCTTCAGGCCGTGGTCGCGCGCCGTTTTTGAAGTGATTGGGCCGATGCTTGCCACCCGCATTCCTTTCGGCCAGGGCAAACCGAGCGCGAGAAAATTTTCTACCGTTGACGAACTGGTGAACGTGATGAGGTCCGCCCCTTCCTCCAATAGGCGGCGCCGCGCCCCTGTCGTGTCGCGCGTTTCCGGAACAGTGCGATAAGCGATACCTTGGTCCACAATTGCCCCCAGATCGGAGAGTTGTTTCGGGAGCACGTCTCGCGCCTTTTCCGCACGGGCCAGGAGAATCCGCAGGTTTTCTACCCCGCCCTGTTTCTGAAATTCGCGCACGACCGATTCAGCTACGAATTCCTCCGGTTGAAGATCGACATGCAGATGAAAATCACGCACCCGTTGCGCAGTCGCAGGTCCGATCGCGGCGATCCTGGCCGCGCCTATCTCGCGCGCGTCGTCGTAGAGTTTGAAGAACATTTCGAAAAACGCTTCGACGGCGTTCGCGCTCGTAAAGACGATCCAATCGTAAGCGTGCGCATCCTGCACCAGCTCGGCGAATTCCCGCAAATCCGTCGGCGGTTCGATCCGGATGGTTGGCAATTCGAGAATGTCCGCGCCGAGGGCGCGCAGTTGCTCACTCAAGGCGCTAGCCTGTTTGCGCGTTCGCGTCACTACGATGCGTTTCCCGGAAAGCGGGCGCTTCTCGTACCAATTCAGATTCTCGCGCAAAGCAACCACGTCGCCGAATACCGCTACGGCCGGCGCTTCGAAACCAGCTTCGACAACTCGTTTCGCGATGTCGGCCAGCGTGCCGACCAGCGTTTCCTGCCGGCCAGTCGTGCCCCAGCGCACGAGCGCGACCGGCAAATCGGCGCGAACACCTCGCGCGAGCATTTCGCGCGTGATCGAATCAATCCGCTCAACGCCCATCAACATCACTTGCGTGCCGCCCAATTTCGCGAGCGCCGCGAAATCAATTGAGCTTTCGGTCTTTGCCGGATCTTCGTGGCCGGTGAAAAATGTAACGTGCGAATTTTGCGCGCGATTCGTCACCGGAATCCCTGCGTAGGCCGGCGCCGCGATCGCAGACGTGATTCCGGGAATGATTTCAAATAGAATTCCGGCATCGACAATCGCCTTTGCCTCTTCCGCGCCGCGTCCAAAGACAAAAGGGTCGCCGCCTTTCAATCGCACGACCTGATTTCCTTCCTGTGCCTTTTTCACGAGCAGCGCGTTGATTTCATCCTGCGTCAGCGCGTGCTCTCCGGCTTTTTTTCCGGCGTAAATAATTTCCGCGCTCTCGCGAGCCCAGGAAAGCATTTCCGGATTCGCCAGATGATCGTAAACGATCACGTCCGCCTGCTCGATGCACTCTTTCGCTCGCAGCGTGACCAGCCCAAGATCTCCCGGACCTGCGCCGACTAGATAGACTCTCCCCTCTTTCTTAGGCGCTTTACTTTGCATTGATTTTCACCAAAAGTTGCCCGGCCAGACCTTCGGCATCTTCGCTCGGGCCTTCAATCTCGGCTCGTCGCGGAGCCGTCGCGCCCAAGTCAAAAACCTGCGCCTGAATTTTAATGAGCGCGCCATTCAGCGTCGCCAGAACTCCGACCGGTTGATTGCAGTCACCGTGTAGGAGCCGCAAGAATTCGCGCTCCGCGCGCAGACACAAACGCGTATCGAAATCATTGATCGATTCCACCAGCATGCGCGCGTGATCATCGTCGCTGCGGATTTGCATCGCAATCACCCCCTGCCCGCCGGCCGGTAGAAAAATTTCGCGTGGCAAAACCTCGGCAAAAAATTCTTTTTGCTCAAAACGAAAATGACGGCCATTCGATTTAAGACCCAGCCGCTCGAGTCCGGCCCGCGCTAGAATTATTCCGTGCCATTGGTCAGTGGCCAGTTTGCGCAAGCGCGTCGGCACGTTGCCGTGAAGATCAACAATCTCCAGATCGGGACGTTTCCAATGCACCTGATGTTTTCTGCGCACGCTGCCAGTCGCAATAATTCCGGCGAGTGGCAGCGAGTGCAGATCATGCCGTGCCGGCGCGAGCAGCAGGTCGTCTACCGAAGCGCGCGGAAGAACCGCCGCAATCTGAGTTCCCGGAGCGAGCTCGCTCGGCAGATCCTTCGCGCTGTGCACCGCAATATCGATCTTGCGCGCAAGCAACGAGCGCTCGATTTCGCTGGTGAACAATCCTTTTCGTCCTCCGCGAAGATCGACAATCGTGTCTTCGCCCTTTCGCTCATCGCCGCGCGTTTTGATCGCGCTGGTTTCAAACGTCACGCCGGCCCAATGCGCGCGTAATTCGTTTTCAACCAGGCGCGTCTGGGCCCGCGCCAATTCACTGCCGCGCGTTCCGAGCACGATCTTCTCAGCCATCCAATAATCTATCGCACGCCGGGGAAGCGGAGAGCTTCTCTACAACTCCGACGGCCGCAGTGGATTTTCGGCAATGTTTGGATGCGTCGCGCTCGACCCTCGCCAATTCAATCCGCGCTCGAGCGTTTCTTTAAAATTCAAGACGTGTCCGGCAATGATCGCTTCCGCGGCGGCGATCTGCTGCCGGCGAAGCGCGAGCGACTGGTCGGCGACCGATTGCAACGAATCGATATCGTAAAGATAGACGCCTCCCATTTCGTTCACGGCCGGATCGACATTTCGCGGCACGGCGATGTCGATGACAAAGAGCGGGCGATCGAGCCGCTCGCGCAACATCGGCGCGAGGTTCTCCGCCATCAGCAACGCCGCTTCCGAAGATGTCGATGTAATCAAGATGTCGATCTCGCGGCATTGCTCGGGCCACGAATCAAACGGAATGGCCGTGCCGCCCACGAGCGCGGCGAGTTCGCGCGCCCGTTCCAGGGAGCGATTGCTTACACGCAGATCGGTCACTCCGCGCGAAACCAGCGCGCGCGTCGTGCGTTCACTCGTTTCGCCGGCGCCGAGCACAAGAACTTTGCGGCCAGCCAAATCGCCAAAGATTTTTACGGCCAGCTCCACTGCGACCGAGCCGACCGAAACGGAACCCCGCGTAATGTCAGTGTGCGTGCGGACGTGTTTTGCCGCCCGAAACGCGCGCTGAAATAAACGGTGCAAGCATGCGCCAGCCGCGCCCGATGTGCGCGCGGTTTCATAAGCTTTCTTTGCCTGCCCCAACACTTCCGTTTCGCCGACAACCATCGAGTCGAGGCCGGAGGCGACGCGGAAAAGATGTTCCACACATTCGGGCCCTTCATAGCGATAGAATGCCGAAATATCTTCTGATGATCCGCCAGTCCGGTTCGGACCGATCTTATGCGCAAGGCAGCCCGCGATCTCTTCCGTCGTCACGCGCGTCTCGGCTGCGCCGTAAACTTCCACGCGATTGCAGGTCGTAAGCACGAGCGCTTCGGCGCAACCGGCATGACGCAACAAGCAGTCCGTTTCGCTCCCGCCTGTGAAACGCTCGCGCGTCTCCACATTCGCGCGATGATGACTCAAGCCGACGCAAAAAAGGTTCATGGGATTGAATGCAATTGCGCGCTGAAGGTAATGCCCCACAAGAGCGTGAGTGCAGCGCTAAAGGCGACGATGCAAAGCGCAGCTACTCGTTTCGGCGCGAGCCAGCGAAGATATTTTCCTTGTAAAATCGCGGCGTAAAGAAGCCAGACCGCGACGGCGCAGACCACCTGCACGCGCGGCAACGGTTGGCCGACAAAAAAACCGCTCGCGAGTCCGAGCGTGTAAAGGACAAACCCCAGCCATAACAATCGCGTGATCGCGCTGAAGAGATCGCTTAGCGGCGGCAGGTGATGGAAAATGGAACGGAACTGATGCGTTTTGAGCTGGCGTTCCTGCACCAGATACATGACGCCCGCGATGCCGGCGAGCGCGAACGCGCCGTAGGCCACCATCGACATCGATGCGTGAAACTCAAGCCAGGGATTGGGAGGTAATTTCACCGGATGGCGGATGTCGATGGGCGCAATCAAAGCGAATCCTTGAACGATCAACACGAGCGGCGCGGTGAAAGCGCCCATGAGCGAAAGCCGGTAGGCGGGGCCGACGACCATATAGATAAGCGCGATCGACCATGCCAGGAAAATGAGAACCTCGAACAGATTCGTCAGCGGACAGCGATGCAACTCATGACCACGCATCGCCAAAAACGCGGTTTGAAAAATGAAACCGGCTCCAATCGCGAAAAAGTTGAAGCGCCCCGGGCGAAAAGTTCCTCCCCAAAACGCGACGATGGTGCGCACAACCGCCGCCAAAAAACAGACCGTCGAAAGAATGAGAAGATGTCGATCCACCAGGAGCGCAAAGTCTAAAATCGCGCCGCCGAATTAGCAATTAGCCGTTTCGCTTCAGCACGTGCCAAATCGGCTTCCCGCCGCCGAGATCGGGGCGGCGGCGGGTCACCCAGTGTTCAAGGGAGAAAGCCGCGCGGATCGTTTCAGCCGTCGAAGAAAAATAACGGTGCGGCCGGCGCGCCAGATGGCGCACCCAGCCGCTTCGAGGCGAATGCTATACGACCGGCCGACCGCACCGCTGGACCTATCGCCTCGAAATTTTGATGGCTTGGAATTTCTGCTTCGAGACGATCGATCCTCACATAAAGGACTACGAAATGCCGAAGGGGAAGTTCGCGAAAATTTTCGCGCACCATGCCTTGATTGACCTTTAGAGGCGAATCGCTAGCATCCGGCCGATGGCTTCAGAGGTGATAGAACGGTTGCGTACCGCGGTGCGTGACGTGCCCGATTTTCCCAAGAAGGGAATCATTTTCAAAGACATCACGCCCATCTTGAAGGATGGCGGATTGTTTCGCGCGTCGGTCGATGTTTTTCTCGAGCAATGCCGCGCCAAGAAGATCGACAAGATTGTTGGAATCGATGCACGCGGGTTTCTTTTCGGGTCGGCGGTGGCCTACGAGCTCGGCGTCGGCTTTGTTCCCCTCCGCAAGAAAGGCCGGCTCCCCTACAAAACCGAGAGCGCGAAATATTCGCTTGAGTACGGCGAGGCGGAAATGGAATTGCACATCGACGCCATCACGCGCGGCGAGCAAATTGTCCTGATCGACGATTTACTGGCGACCGGCGGAACCTCCGCGTCTGCCGCGACGTTAATAAAAAAAGTCGGCGGTGAATTAGTCGAAGCGATCTTCCTGATCGAGCTCGAGTTTCTGCACGGCCGTAGAAAGCTCGAGCCAACACCGGTCGTTTCGTTTCTGAAATATTAAGAGATCAATTGTCGATCTTAGATTCTTTTACGATTACTTCCATCTTGATGTCTTGAAACGCGAGTTGATCGTGGATCATCCCCAGTAGCTCGAGCGCGCGAGCATTCGGGATGTGTGCGCAACGCACTTCGATCCGCGCCTTCTTGCCGGCGAGTTCCGGGTGCGTTTCGTCCATTTCGCCATCGAGCAGGAAAGAAGCATAAGCGTTAAATCGCTCCTGCAGCTCGCGGAGCTGCGCATCTGATCCATCCCACGCATGCGCCTCATTCATGACCAGCACCGCTTCATCGGTTTTCGCGTCATGCGCGACGACATCGATAATGCCGACGCGACTTTTGATGTTTGAAGTTTGCGATTTGATCTTCAATTGTTTCACTGTGGCTGGACGTTGCGCAATCCTCTTTGTCTTTGCCTTAATTGGCACCGCATCCGCGCAATTCTCGCCCTCGTTTCCACTGAACAACAGCTATTGGGACGACGGCAAGGCGGAGTTCGATTTTTACGACGCGCAGATCGTTCGCGACGGCCAGCCGCGACAATGTGAAGCGCTGGTAATCTTCGTGCGCGAATCGATCGACGCGAAGACGCTCGCCCGCCTCGACGATCCGAAAAAGCCGGATGCCCTCGCGACCATTCGCCTTCACGAAATTTTCACAGTGCCGCGCGGCATGTTCGTGGAACACCTGTCGCTGACCGCGCATTGGCGGCTCGATTTTCTGTCGCTCGCCCATCTTTCGCTCGTCGGGACGGATGGGATTGGAAATTTTTCCAAACGTCTCGAAGAAAAACGTGAAGCGAATGCGCGATCGTGGTTTTCTTTTTACGACACTTATCGGGACGGCGCGGGCTTCGATACCATCGTCCCGGCAACCGACAGGCCGGCGATTTTTTACGACGAGCTGCCGCTGCGCGTGCGCACGATCGATTTTTCAAAACCAAATGGAGAATTCGAAATCCAACTCGCGCCGTCGTTGGGAGGCGGACGGAGAGACACGATCGTGTTCAAGCCGGCCAAAGTTGCGTGGAAGAGCAGCGAACGAACAATCGAGGTCGATCTCCGGCAGGATGCGGGCGCTGCTGATCATTTTGTTCTCGATCGCGAATTTCCCTTTCTCCTGCGCGAATGGAAGATGGCCGATGGTTCGCGTTTGAAACTGAAAAACAGTCTCAGGGCTGAATATTGGAAATACGACAAACCGGGCGATCGCGAGCGCGCACTCAAAGATCCGATGTTGCGGCACCCGGATTAAAGCGCGTTAATTCATTTGTGCCGAAAGCAACAAAATCGAGCCGCCTGACCTTACTCGGGCAAAGCGATGCAAGACTTCCCGCTTCGCCGGGCGAAGCGCAGCTCGAAACATTTCCAAACCCTGCGCGGCGAAATTATTGGATTCATTTCGAAACGGACGATTTCACTTCGCTTTGTCCGGTCACAGGCCAGGCCGATTTTGCCAGGATCGACATCGACTACGTGCCGGACCGGTTGTGCGTCGAAAGTAAATCGCTCAAGTTTTATCTCACTTCCTACCGAAACGAGCGCGCTTTTAACGAGGCCGTCACGAACCGCATTCTCGATGACTTCGTGAAAGCCTGCGCACCGCGCGAAGCGATCGTGACGGCGCAATTCTCTGCGCGGGGCGGGATCGCATTGACGGTGCGAGCTGAACATCCCGAGAAAAAGATTGGCCGCGATGGCCGATGAAACACGCGGTTGTTCTTTTAAGCGGCGGGCTTGATTCGGCCACAGCACTAGCGATCGCCATCGACCAGGGCTACGAAACCTACGCACTTTCGTTCGATTACGATCAGCGCCACAAGATTGAGCTTGAGGCCGCGCGAAAAGTAGCGAAGGCGCTCGGCGCGAAAAAGCATCTCATCGATAAGATCGACAATCGTATTTTCGCCGGGTCGGCGCTCACCACCGGCGCCGATGTTCCGAAGAAGCGCCAGGAAATCGGCACGGGAATTCCAATCACTTACGTACCGGCGCGAAACACGATTTTTCTTTCGCACGCATTGGCCTGGGCGGAGACGATTCCGGCCGGCCACATTTTCATCGGCGCCAATGCGCTCGATTACAGTGGTTATCCCGATTGCCGGCCCGAGTTCATCGCCATGTTCGAAATGCTCGCCAACATTGGAACGAAAACGGGCGTGGAAGGGATGCGCTTTCAGATTCACGCGCCGTTGATCAAAATGTCGAAGGCGCAGATCATTCAGAAAGCGCTCGAGTTACATGTCGATCTTTCGCTTACGCACAGTTGCTACGACCCGGCGCCGGATGGACGCGCCTGTGGCGAATGCGATTCGTGCCAGTTGCGTCGCAAAGGTTTTCGCGAAGCCGGCATCACCGATCCGCTGGTTTACGTGACGCAATGAAAGCGCCGGGGCTCTTTGCTCTGACCAAGCGCGAACAGCGCGTTGTCGCAGTGATTGTGCTGGTATTGCTCCTCGCGGCGCTGACGAGACACTATCGCTATGCGCGCGCGCATGGCGCTTCGCCCATGACAACGACGACGCAACCTGTTGGCTCGCCCGTCGCGTCGCCGCCGCAAGAGGAACGTGAATCTCCGGACGAATCGCCTTAGCGTTATTCTTTCCGCAAACCGGGAATGCGCCCGTAGCCGACAAACGTCGGACCTGGCCGGTCTTCGCTCTTTGCTCCGAGCCGCGACACTTTGAAATCGAAAATGCTGACGCCAAACCGCGATTGGCCTTTGTAAGTCCGGCCATCGCTCGCACCGACCATGATCCGGTGGTTCGTCGATTTTTCACGGCCGACATAAATCATTGTGTGCGTAATCGCCGGGTCGCGATCCACATTGTAAGTGCCGGCCCAGAAAAGAAGATCGCCCGGCTTTAGCGCATCCAGTTCAAAGGTGTCGTCGCTGTGGCCGAGCACAGCCTGAAAATTTCCCGCCTTACGCACCCAAATGTATTGCTCACGCGCGTCTCGAGGCACATCGGTCATGCCGCTTTTTGAGAGGACGTAATGAATAAAACCCGAGCAATCCAAGCCGCCGTTCACCGGATCGGCCGAGCCATATTTGTAGCCGAGATTCTGGCTCGTGAGATTGATCGCCAGATCGAGAATCTGGCGCACTTCGGTTGGATAACCTTCGTAACCTGAAATTTCAGCGGCCGAGATCGTCGCATTGGGCGCGGAAGATTTTCTGGGAGCCGGAGACAAAGTTGGAGTGGGCGTGACGATTGGCGAGACAAGGGCGGGCGGCGTACTGGTCGGTGTCGGCGTGCTTTTCGGCGTTGCTTTACTCTTCGGCGTAGACGTCGGAGTGGCTTTCGCTGAGGCCGCGGGCGTCGGCGTACTAGTTGGCGTCGGTGTGCTCTTTGGCGTTGGTCTACTCTTTGGTGTAGGCGTGATCTTAGGCGTGGCGGTGGCTGCTGGCGTCGGCGTCGGCGTGCGATGCGGCATCGGCGTTGGCCGCGGCTTTGGCGTTTCCGCTGGGAGTGGTGATGGTGTAACGGACGGTTGTAGAACGGGAGTTAATTCCGGCGTGGGCCTGGCACTCGGCTCCGGCGACGGAGTCGGAGTTGGCGTTGACGTGGGTGTTGGTGAACGCTTCGGCTTCGGTTTCGGGGTTGGTGTCGGCGTTGTTTTCTTTTTTGCTGTCTTCTTTTTATGCCTCGGAGTCGGTGACGGCTTCGCGGTGAAAAAATCTTTAAATCTTTTCCCGAGCGAATCCTCTTCATCGGTCGCGCCGCGACCGTCCGCGGCCAGCGAAATGCCGGCCAGTAAGACGATCAACAATCGCCAGAACGTCTTCTTCGATTTCCGGATCACGCCGCCAGCTCCTCCAGCACAGCTTTATTCATTCGCATGCCGCCGTCGAGATTCTCCAGCGGAAAATTTTCGTTGGGCGAATGCGCGCGGCAATTAGGCAGCGCCAATCCGATCAGCAGCGTTTCTACGCCCAGGATGTTCCGAAATTCGGAGACAATGGGGATGCTGCCCCCTTCGCGAATGAGCACCGCGTCTTTGTTGAATGCTTTCTTGAGCGCGCGCTGCGCCGCCTTGCCAAATTTGGCATTCGGATCGGTTAGATACCATGGACCGTGGTGTCCTCCGGTCATCTCCAGTGTCACGCCTGGGGGTAAATTTTTTCGCAGGTGCTCCTTCGCAAGATCGACAATCGCGGCCGCGTCTTGCTTTGGCACCAAACGAAATGTCAGTTTCGCGATCCCGTAACTTGGCAAAACGGTCTTCGTCCCCTGGCCTTGGTATCCGCCGCCCATGCCGTTGATCTCTGCCGTTGGCCGCGCCCAAATTCGCTCAAGTGTGCTAAAACCTTTTTCGCCGAAAAGCGCAGGCGCGCCCGTCTCTTTCAAAAACTCGGCGTCGGCATCGACCGGAATCTTGCTCCACATCTTGCGTTCCCAATCCTGCAAAGGTTCGACGTCGTCGTAAAAGCCTTCAATCGCAATGTGACCGTCGCGATCATGCAGACTGGCCAGCAACTTCGACATCGCCGTCAACGGATTCGCCACTGCGCCGCCGTAAATGCCCGAATGCAAATCGATCTTGGGGCCGGTCACTTTCAGTTCCAGGGCCGTCACTCCGCGTAAGCCATAACTCAATGTCGGCGTCCGCGGCGCAACCATTCCCGTGTCTGAGACGACAACGACGTCGCATTTGAGTGCGTCGCGATTTTGGTTCAGAAACTTTCCGAGATTGGCGCTGCCAATTTCTTCTTCGCCTTCAATAACGAAATGAAGATTTACCGGAAGATCTTTCGCCTGCTCGATCGTTTCCTGGACGCCGAGGATGTGCGAAAGAATCTGGCCCTTGTTGTCGGTCGCGCCGCGCGCAAAAACGTATCCATCTTTCAAAACCGGCTCGAACGGTGGCGATTCCCAAAGCTCCAGCGGATCGGGCGGTTGCACGTCGTAATGACCGTAAATTAAAACCGTGCGCCGACCCGGTTTGTGTTTGTTGCGCGCCCAAACCACCGGATGGCCGGCCGTCGGAACCAACTCCGTTTCCAAACCGACACTCGTTAGTTTCTTAACCAGCCATTGCGCGCATTCGTTAACCTTTCCGGCAAAACTTGCGTCCGTCGAGACGCTCGGAAATCGGAGGAAAGAATAAAAATCTTCGAGATAACTTTCGCGCATGCGTGCACTTTAGCGCGGAACTTTGCGGAGCGAACAAAACTTTTTGCGACCGTCGTGGCATCGGCATCTTGTCGATGAAACCATTTTCCGATGTCGATCTTGCGCGCTGAGCCGCTTCGCTGGGCGAAGCGCGACACGGAATCTCTTAGACACCTACCCGCGTCGCTCAGAGAGCGACGGCTAGAAAGCACCAAATCTTGCGGTGGGAGGCCCTCCCTACCCTGCAAATAGTGTAATTTTGGCCTTGTCTCTCTCTCTTACTAGCTATATTCCCCAGCAAACGGCCGAATTGTTGGCCCGCCATGCATCTTCAATCGCTCGAGCTTCTCGGCTTTAAATCATTCGCCGATAAGACTCTCTTCAACTTTCACGAAGGGATCACGGCCATCGTTGGCCCTAACGGCTGTGGCAAATCCAATCTCCTCGACGCCGTGCGATGGGTCCTTGGCGAGCAATCGGCCAAGTCTCTGCGCGGCGATGAAATGGCCGATGTCATTTTCAACGGCACTGACACGCGCAAACCGCTCGGCTTCGCTGAAGTCTCGCTGACACTAACCGATTGTGGAACCGAGCTCGGTGTCGATTGGCATGACGTGCGCGTGACGCGCCGCGTTTATCGCGATGGCAACTCCGAATATTTTCTGAACAAAACGGGATGCCGGTTGCGCGACATCCAAAATCTTTTTGCCGACACGGGCGTGGCGCGCAGCGCCTATTCGATGATGGAGCAAGGCAAGATCGATTTGATCCTGAGCTCGCGCCCGGAAGATCGGCGTGCAGTTTTCGAAGAGGCTGCTGGCATCACGAAATACAAAGCGCAAAAACGCGAGGCGTTACGCAAGCTCGAAGCGACTGACGCAAATCTTCTGCGCATTGGCGACATCATTAAAGAGGTCAAACGGCAAATCGGTTCGTTGCAACGCCAGGCCGGCAAGGCGCGGCGATATCAAACGTTGCTCGCGGATTTGCAGGTTCTCGACACGCATCACTCGCGCAAACAGCTGGAAAAGCTCGAACGCGAACTCGCGCAATGCCGCGGTGAGATTGAACGAATCAATCAGGAAGAGACCGCGACACGAAGTAAGATCGACAATCGCGAGAGCGATCTCACGGAACGCCGGCGCACTCTGGACGAGCTCGATGCCCAGATTGCCGATGGCCGCGCCGAGCTGGAGCGGCTGCAAAGCGAAATTGGCGCCCACCGTAGCCGCATTGAATTCAATCGTCAGCGGGCCGATGAAATCGCAGAGCTGATTGCACGCGCTAAAACGGAAATCGCCGCGGCGGAAAACAAGCGCAAAGAACAACAGCTGCAGATGAAGGACGCGAGCGCGCTCGTCGAAAAAACCGCGAGAACTCTTGAAGCCAAGCAAAAGGAGCTGACAACACTTACCGATCTGGCGGCGAAGCTTCGCGAAACCCGCGATGCGCGAGCGGCTGAGCTACAATCTTTGCAGCTCGAGTTGTCGAAGAACGAAACGCGGATCTCAACGCTCGAGGACGAACTCTCCGGAATTGCGATTCGACGGGACGCGACGAGCGAACGTTTGCGCGATCTCGACACGGCCGTAAAGGAGGCCGAGGGCGCGCGCAGCAAAACCGAAAAAGCGTTAGCGTCCGCGCGGGCGGCGACTGAGGCTGAGCAGAAAAACGCCGAGCAGTTGCTCGCCGATGTCCGGGCGACTGAGCAAAGCTTGGAGCAAGATCGACAGCTACTCGCGGAGACGGAGAAAGGCTTGATCGCGATCGAGCGGGCTCTGACCGAGAAAGAGTCGCGCCTCGATGTGCTGAAGCAGCTCAATGAGGAAGGGGAAGGTTTGGCCGAAGGTTCGCGAGCTGTTTTGAAAGGGCTCGATGATCCGAAACGAATTCAAGCGGGGCTAGCCGGCGCGCTCGTCGCCAAGTTGGATGTCGATCCAAAATTCGTCGCGGCGATTGAAGCGACGCTCGGACGAAATCTGCGGGCGATCATTTTGCAAAAGGCCGAGATCGCGCCCGAGATTATCGCGACGCTGACGCAAAAGAAATTGGGAAAGACGGCCCTGTTTATTCCGGAGTTAAACAAAGCATCTGGAACGGCAAAGCCGGGAGCGCTCCCAAAACACGCCCTGACGTTGGCGGTTGACGCGGTCAATGCGCCCGAACCACTGCGACCACTTTTGCAAACATTGCTGCACAATGTTGTGATTTTCGCCGATCTCGGCGAAGCGATGCAGTTCAAGCGGACATCGCCGCAATTTGCTGTTGCGACGTTGGCCGGCGAATTCATTTCCGTTGAAGGAATTCTTTTCGGCGGCAGCGGCGGCGCACAAAAAGAATCGCTCCTCGAAAGAAAATCGCGCATCTCGATTTTGACTGCGGAACATTCGGTCTTGAGCGCGCAACGCGATGCGTTGCGGAAAAAGCGAGACGATGAGAAGAGCGCCGTGGAAAAAACGACCTCTCGTCTGGAGGAATCACGTACTAAACATCGAGCGGCCGATCTCACGCAAACGACGTCCGGAGGAAAAATCGCGCTGCTCGAGCGCGAATTGGAAGAAGCTTCTCGCAAGATCGACAATCTCGAGTCGGAGAAAACCACACTGCGGCAGCAGATCGAGGTCGCGGACGAACGCGTTGGCGAACTGGAAGGAGAACTCGCAGCCCTGCGCAAAGATTTCGGCAAGCAGGAACATCGGCAAGGGGTCGCGGAGTCGGCGCGCAAGGAAGCCGCGGCGAAGGAAGAAAAGGCGCTCGAGCAACTGAACGAGCTGCGCCTTGCTCTCGCCACCGAGCAGCAACGTCACGATCATCTCGTCACGCAACGTCAGCCAATGATGGTGCGCGACACCGAATTAGCGGAAACGATCGCGGCACGACATGGCGAAATCACCGCCTTCGAAAAACGGCTGGCTTCGCAGGCAAACGAGTCAAAGGCCGCGGAAGCTGGCATTAAAGAGCAAGAAGTGCGGCGGGAAGAACGCAAAGCCGCGCTGGCTGAGCTCGCGAAACAACGCACCGATGTTGCCGCCGGCTTGAACGAAATCGAAGGCGGTCTGCGCGGAGTGCGCAACTCGTTGAACGAGCTGCACGAGCAGCGCGCCTCTCACCAAGTGCGCGAAACACAATTGCAAATGAAGATCGACAATTTGGCCGAGCACATTCAGCGGCGTTATCATGTCGATCTTCGCAGCTTTGCGCCGGACGCGGCCGCGTTTGAGAAGACGCTGCGCGTGCAGCTTAAGGCCGAAAAGAATGTCGATGTCGATCTTGCTGAGGCAGAAAAAATCATTGCCGAGCTCACGAAACGGCTGGACGACATGGGGCCAGTCAATCTCGACGCCGTCCACGAATACGATGAGCTGGAGGAACGTCACAAGTTTCTCGAAACGCAAAATAACGATCTGACGACGGCGCGCCGCGAATTGCTCGACGTGATCGCGCGCATCAATAGCACGACCAAGAAATTATTCGCCGAAACGTTTGCGCAGGTGCGGACGAACTTCCGCGAAATGTTCGCGGAGTTGTTCGGCGGCGGGCGTGCCGATCTTTCGCTGATGGACGAAAGCGATCCACTCAACTGCGGGATCGAGATCTCGGCGAAGCCTCCAGGCAAGCAGTTGCAAACCATCTCGCTGCTTTCCGGCGGCGAGCGCACCATGACGGCGGTCGCATTGCTCTTTGCTATTTACATGGTCCGGCCGAGTCCGTTCTGCGTGCTCGACGAGCTCGATGCGCCTCTCGACGAGAGCAACATCAATCGTTTCATTCGCATGCTCGAGCGGTTCGTGACGCAAAGCCAGTTCATCATCATCACGCACAACAAACGCACCATCGCCAAGGCCGATATTCTTTACGGCGTGACGATGGAGGAGCGCGGCGTAAGCAAACTCGTCGGCATGAAATTGGCGGACCGGCCGTCGGGCGAGCAGCCCGGGCCCCGCGAAGCGATTTCCACGCAACGCCAATTTGCCATGGCTGAGAACGGTCACGGCGAAAAGGCAACTTTCGCCGCGAGATAGCGTTGTAGGGCGTCTGTGTCAGACGCCATGCCGTTTCACAGAAACGGCCTACAGTTAAAAAAATTTTGCGCGCGCTTGTCGATCTTGCGTAAAATCGTCGAATGCTTCAGACGGCGGCGCGCAAAGGGAAAAGACCAACCGGCAAAGCATCCGCAGGGAAATCGAAGAAGGTTGCGCACGAGCGTTACGTCGAAGCGTTTCGATGGATGCTTCTCGCCCGCATTTTGGAGGACAAACTCGCCAGTCTTTACCGCGGCGGGATGATCACGGGCGGCGTTTATCTTGGCCGCGGACAGGAAGCCGTGAGCGCGGCCTGCGGAATGTTTTTGCAAAAGGGCGATGTCTTCGCGCCGCTGATTCGTGATCAAGCAGGGCGGTCCGCGTTCGGTGAGCCGTTGCTCGATGTCGTCCGTACTTATCTCGGCTCGCGGCAGGGCCCAATGCGCGGCCGCGATGGCAATATTCATCGCGGTCGGCCACGCGAGAATCAATTGGCAATGATCAGCCATCTCGGCGCAATGATTCCGGTGATCACCGGCAAGTTGCTGGCCAAGCGAATGAAAGGCGAAAAGAACTTCGTTGGCCTAACGACGATCGGGGAAGGCGGGATGCAAACCGGCGCGACGCATGAAGGCTTGAACATCGCGGCCGTCGAGCAAGTCCCGTTGGTGGTGGTCGTGACCAATAATCATTTTGCTTACTCCACGCCTAACGAGCGGGAGTTTGCCTGCGCGCACCTGGTCGATCGCGCCAAGGGCTACGGTTACGAAGGGCACACCGTTGACGGCACCGATCTCAACGCGTGTCTTGAAGTCATTGAAACCGCGGTCAAACGCGCTCGCGCGGGACGTCCACCGCAGCTGGTTGTGGCCACCACTCTGCGATTAGCCGGACACGGCGAACATGATGATGCCAGTTACGTTCCGCCAGAGATGAAGAATGAGCCTTTCGCCCAGGACCCGGTACCGCGGACGGAGAAGTTTATCCTCGAGCAAAACCTGCTCGACGCGGCTGCGATCACGAAGATGCGCGCTGAAATCGCAAAGGAAGTCGATGAAGCCGTGGCCACGGCGCAGCAGGAAGACGCACCGGCTGGGAACGAAGAAGATTGGAGCGCGCTCTCGACGCGCGACCTGAAGGACGAATTCCCGTGAGCGTCACCTACCTCGAAGCGATCCGCGAGGCGCAGACAAAATTGCTGCGCGACGACGAGCGCGTTTTCATTTACGGCCAGGACATTGGAGGAAAATTTGGCGGCGCATTCAAAGCGACGAAAGGACTGGCGGAAAAATTTCCCGGACGCGTTTTGAACACGCCGATCAGCGAAGACGCGATGGTCGGCACCGCGATTGGTGCGGCGTTGGAAGGAATGCGGCCGATTGTCGAAATGCAATTCGCCGATTTCTCGAGCGTCGCGCTAAACCAAATTCTGAATAACGCCGGCACGCATTACTATCGCACTAATGTTCCCGTGCCGATCACGGTGCGACTGCCTTCCGGCGGGACGAAAGGGAGCGGCCCTTTTCACAGTCAAAGCATGGAAGGTCTCTACTCACATTACCCGGGACTGATTGTGGTAACGCCCGCGACGGTCGAAGACGCATACACCATGCTGATCGATGCGGTGGCGATCGACGACCCTGTCATTTACTGCGAACACAAATATCTTTATTACCACCTCAAAGCCGACGCGTTGCCGAAAGACAAGCTACCGATCGGCAAAGCGCGAATCGTTAGGCCGGGGCGCGACCTCACGATTGTAAGCTACAGTGCGATGGTGCACGAAGCGCTGGCGGTGGCTAACGAGCTGAGCAAAGAAGGATTCGAAGTGGAAGTTGTCGATCTTCGCACGGTCAAACCGCTCGACACCGGCACGGTGCTGGCGTCTGTCGCGCGAACCGGTCGGCTATTGTGCGTCGGCGAAGCATTCCCATGGGGAGGCGTGACTGCGGAAGTGGTATCGCGCGTGACCACTGAAGGTTTTCATTTGCTCGATGCAGCGCCCGCCCGCGTGAACGCTAAGGACACGCCGATCCCTTATCACCCAAACCTTTGGAGCGCGCACCGGCCCAACGCCAAGACGATCACGGCCAAGGCCCGCCAGGTTCTCGCGGAGTAATCTTTATGCCTCACGTCCCAATCACCATGCCGCAGCTCGGCGAATCGATGGCCGAGGCCACAATCGTTGCTATCAAGGTTAAGCCGGGTGACAAAGTCTCCGCTGACCAGGAGATCATCGAGGTCGAGACGGATAAGGCGGTGATGGGCGTAACCACGCCTTGCCCCGGCGAGATCGCGAAGATCGATGCCGAGGTGAAAGGAACTTATGCAGTCGGCACTGTGCTCGGTTATGTGGAAGCGAGTGAAGCCGATGCCGCGCGTTTCCAGAAGCGCGCGCCGCAACCGCCGAAAGGTGATGTCGCAAAAGAGATTCCTGGCCGCGAAGAAGAATCTGCGAAGGCGGTGCCGGAGCAAAACGGAAGCGGTTCGCACTTTCAAGTGGATGAAGCCGGCCTGCCGCCGGTTGCGGCGGGCTCACATTTCCAAGTGGATCAAGTCGGCGTTTTGCCGGTACCGGCTTCGACAAAAGGCGCAGGATACATGTCGCCGCGGGTTCGGGCACGCATGGCTGAGCTGGAGCTGACACAGGCTGATCTGGCCGGAATTGCAGGAACTGGCACAGCGGGCCGCGTAACAATTAAAGATCTGGAGACATTCCTCAATGGAATCGAGTCGCAGCCGACGGAGAAACCGAGTGCAATTCGAACGGGTGTCGCTGATGCGATGCGCCGAAGTTGGACGCGACCGCTTGCGACCGTTGGTCTTTCGATTGGTCTCGACCCGGTTCTGCAAGACCGCGCCAATCGCGATCCGAAACCTGGTCCGGCACTTTATGTGTTGCGCGCGCTCGCATTAGCGCTGGCCGAACAACCAAACGCCGCCGCGCGTTTGATCGGTGGCCGCGCCGTTCGATCGGACTCGATCGACATCGGCCTCGCGGTCGAAGCCGGAGAAGGAATTATGGTTCCGGTCATCCGAAACGCCGACAAGACCTCTCTCGCCGATCTAGCGAGTCGCTACGCCGAAATGGTTGATCTCGCGCGTCGCCGACGCCTCACAACCGAGATGACTTCCGGCGGCATCGCGTCCGTTTCGAATTTCGGCACATTTGGCCTCGATTGGGGCACGCCGATTCCGTTGCCTGACCAAACGCTTTTACTCGGCTTGGGCGCCGGCAAAAAGGCACCCGTTTGGAACGATGAAAAACAACAGTTCGTTCCGAGCACTCAAGCCGAGCTTACTTTAAGCTTCGATCATCGCAGCCTCGACGGCGGCGGCGCGGGCCGTTTGCTCAAGCGCGTGGTCGAGTTGCTGGAAAATCCGGCGAAACTTTGATGGAGGGACGCGCTCCGTCGCGTCCCATGATTTTTGGGACGACACAGAGGTCGTCCTTCCAGCCCAATCGTTTGCGACCGTCGTAGTCCGCCCTTACAATTTAAGCAGATGAATTCTGCAGCTACAATCGATCCGAGCATTACGATGCGGCAATTATTGGAACAATTCCCGGGCGCGCAACGGGCGCTATTTCGCAAATATCACATTGGCGGGTGCAGCAGCTGCGGATTTTCGCCCGACGAAACGCTCGCTGGCGTTTGCGCACGCAATGAGAACCTCGATGTCGATGAAGCGATCGACCACATCGTCGCGAGCGAAGAAGCGGAGCGCGCCATGCAAATCGAGCCGGGCGAATTAGCGGAGAAAATCAAGCGCGGCGAGAAGGTCCATCTTCTCGATGTTCGGACCCGTGAAGAGTTCGACGCGGTCAAGATCGACAGTGCGCATTTGTTCACGCAGGAATTGATGCAGGAAATTTTAACTAAATGGCCACGCGAGAAACTGCTCGTGGTTTACGATCATCAAGGCACGCGCAGCATGGATGCGGCGGCTTATTTTCAAGGTCAAGGATTCAGGAACGTGAAAAGCCTGCGCGGTGGCATCGACGCCTGGAGTGTCGAGGTCGATCCGAACGTTTCTCGTTATCATCTGGAGCAAGCATGAGTCAGGATTTGGAAGCGAAGATCGAGGAAGCGATCAAGAACCCGCGCAACCTCGGCGAGATGAAAGACGCGGACGCGGTCGGGACGGTCGGCAGCGCTGATTGCGGCGACATGTTGCGGATGTGGATCAAGTTCAAGGAACAGGACGGGAAGAAAGTGATCGATCGCGCTACCTTTCAATCGTTCGGTTGTCAGACGGCAATCGCGGTGGCGAGCGTGGCAACGGAAATGTTAAGAGGCAAAACGGCCGCGGAAGCGAGGTCGATGTCCGGCGAAGAATTGGCCGCTCCGCTCGGTGCACTGCCTCCGGTAAAAATTCATTGCGCGCAATTGGTGGAAGACGCGCTGCGAAATGCGCTCAGCGGTGATAGATCGACAGCCGCCTCCGCCGAGCCTACGGCGGCCAAGTCTCCAACGTTGCTCGATCAGTTTGCCGGGGAGAAAAAGAAGCTGAAAGTAGTGATAGAGAAGAATTGAGATCATGCACGAGAACAAAGAATTCACTTTGAGCCGGGATGTGGAGGCAATCCAGATTCCGAGCGGACAGAAATTTACAATTGAGAAGGGAACGCAGGGGGTAATCACGCAAACGTTGGGCGGTAGCTACACGATCGCGACACCGTACGGACTTTCGCGTCTCGCGGAGAACGATTTGGACGCGCTTGGCCTCGAGAAGCCGGCCACGAAGGCGCCGGAGAAAACGAAGGTTTCCTCGACAAACGGCGAAGTTTCGGAAGAAGCGGTCTGGAACCAACTCAAACAATGCTTCGACCCGGAGATTCCGGTCAACATTGTCGATCTTGGCTTGGTTTACGATTGCCGATTGAGCAAGAAGGACGATGGCGGGACGAAAGTGGAAGTGAAGATGACGCTGACGGCGCCCGGTTGCGGAATGGGTCCGGCGATCGCACACGATGCGCAGAGTAAAATTTTGTCCATCGACGGCGTGGATGAAGCCGACGTGCAGCTGGTTTGGGATCCGCCCTGGAACCAAAACATGATCAGCGAAGCCGGGCGAATGAAGCTCGGCATGATCTGATCAGCTGTTCGCCGAAATTTGTTTACGGAAATTTTCGTTTCCGTTGACAGCGTGTGCACGCACTGCTCTTATAAGTCCGCGCGTTGCATTTCAAAATTTTCCCGCACTAATTTCCATTCATGCCTTCAACTGAAATCATCCTGACTGAAAACGTTCCTGGACTCGGCGCTGAGGCCGATGTCGTGAAGGTGCGTCGCGGATATGCGCGCAATTATCTTTTGCCCCGAGGAAAAGCTTACGAAGTGACGCCAGCCACCCTGCGCGAGCTCGATAATTTGAAAAAGAAACGCGCGGAACGCGAAGCGCGCGAGCTTAACGAAGCGGAAGAGCTCGGCCGGCGGATCAATAAGCTCCGGCTGACGTTCACGCTCGAAACCGGCGAGGCTGGGAAAGCTTTCGGATCGATCACGGCGCAAGACATCGTGAATCGGCTGAAGAACGAAGCCGGCATGGAAATTGACCGGCATAAGGTTGTTCTGGAACGACCGATCAAGGACACGGGCGAACACGAACTTACGATCAAGCTGCATCACGACGTGACCGCCCAGCTCAGTTTTCTAGTCAAATCGGCAGAGCCGAAAGCGGATCAGGCTGTTTCCACCGAAGGACACAGCGAGAAGAAACACCGATCGTTTTTCCGACGAAAAAAGGAAGAGAAAAAAGAAGAGAAGTAAATGGCGACTCAACCGTCCTCGCGGACAGCTGAGCAGCCTCGCAAAGAATCGGGCAACGGGCCCGGCCGAGGCTGGCCGGAAAAAAATGGCGGAAGAGTTTTTCCCACTTCGCCAACAGGTTCTGCGCAGGATATTCACCGGACGCCGCCGCATAGCGTCGAAGCCGAGCAAGGCGTGCTTGGTTCAATGCTCATTTCGCCGCGCGACACGATCGCGGAAGCGGTCGAGCGTATTAACGAGGAATATTTTTACGTTCCCGCGCATCAAACGATCTACACCATCCTTGTCGATCTTTGGAATGCGGGCCAAGCCATCGATCTGATCACCTTCACGCAAGTGTTGCGTGATCGAAATGTGCTCGACGCTGTCGGCGGAGCAGCGTTCGTGACCAGTCTTTTCACCTTTGTCCCGACAGCGGCGAACATCGCCTATTACCTCGACATCGTTCGCGACAAATACATTCTGCGCCAAATCATCGCCGCTTCGACCGAGAGCGTGCGTCGAGCCTACGAAGAGCAGGACGAGGTGAACAATCTGCTCGATGAAGTGGAACAGAAAATTTTCGCCGTCGGCGAAGACCGCTTCAAGGGCAAGATGCTCTCAATGAAAGACCAGGTGATGGAAGCGATCGAGTCGATCGAAAAACTTTACGAACGCAAAGGCGGCATCACCGGGATCTCCACTGGATTCGTGGAATTCGATCGGATGACCAGCGGGTTACATCCATCGGAAATGATCGTGATCGCGGCGCGGCCGAGCATGGGAAAGACAGCGTTGGCCATGAACATCGCCGAGCACGTAGCGATTCAGGAAAGATTGCCAGTGGGCGTTTTCAGTCTGGAAATGAGCAGCCAGCAGCTCGTGCAACGCCTTCTTTGTTCGCGCGCGCGGGTGAATTTGCAAAAGGTGCGCGATGGGTTTTTAGCCGAGCGCGACTTCCCCAGTCTGACCGCAGCCGCGTCTAAATTGGCCGAGGCGAAAATCTTTATCGATGACAGCGCCAGCCTCACCATTCTTGAATTGCGCGCGAAAGCGCGACGGCTGAAGGCGCAGCAGGACGTGCAATTGATCATCGTCGATTACCTACAGTTACTAAGATCGACATCTCGGCGTGCCCAGGACAACCGGCAGCTGGAGATTTCCGAAATTTCAGCGGGGATCAAAGGTCTCGCGAAAGAATTGAAGATCCCGGTGATCGTGGTCGCCCAATTGAATCGACAACCGGAAGCCCGAACCGGCGGCAAACCGCGTTTGAGCGATCTGCGTGAGTCCGGATCGATCGAACAGGACGCTGATCTCGTCGGGTTGCTCGTGCGTCCGGAGATTTACGAAGAAGACGAAGAAGCGCGCGCCGAAAAAGCCGGTGAAGCCGAATTGATCATCGCAAAGCAGAGAAATGGTCCAGTCGGCGAAATTGCGCTCACCTTCCTCAAAGAATTCACGCGTTTCGAAGATCGCGCGCGAAACGTGAGCGAGCCCGAAGAAGCGTTTTAAGTAATACTGGGCGCTTCTGGTTCTGTCTTTTCGAGAAGTACGCGTCTCGTTTCTGCTGCTTCCAACAGCTGTTTGGTCTGTGGGTGTGTCGCGTGGCGCAATGCTTCCTGATATGAAAACCAAGTACGCCTACGCTTTTCAATCGGCTCGCTCTCTGAAACGAATTCCATCAGATAGAATTCTATTCGCACGGTTCCTTCTCCCGCTTCGAATTCAACGGTGTCGACTGGGGATATTACTCGCGCGATCGCACCAGTTTCCTCATGCACTTCACGTATTGCGGCTTGGTCGGGCGTTTCTCCTTCCTTGATGTGACCTTTGGGTAAAAGCCATTCGTTCGGCTTCTCCGCACTGGGTCCGATCAAGAGATATTCGGGTCCGGCGGCGCTTGCCCGATACACCACGCCTCCAGCATGAGTAAGACCTCTTAGGTTTTCGGCGCCGGCGGTGTGGGACATTTTCTTACGAAATAACACTGCGCCATGAACGCGGCAAGGAACGCGGTCGCGCCGGATACATAAGTGGTAAACAAATCACAGGCAGAATTGATGTGAATGCGTCCCGGAAAAGCCACTGCGGCAACCATACCGGCAAAAAGAAGACTGTTGATGCCTGCGACGAGATCCGTCAATCCGCCCGGATGCCGTTTGTTCGCAAGAGAAGTCTCCGCACGGGAAGTACAAGGTTTTCTTCCAAAGGGTAGGCGCTTTGGCAGCACATCTTTTTCGTTGAGACGCGTCTGGAAAATTTCACGAATCAGATCCAGTTCGTAGATGAGCGAATCGGTCATTTTGTTTCGTTGTATGATCCGCAATAAAGTGGTCATACCGAAGACAAAGAGGGACGCCAGAGAAGCAATAACAATGAATTTAAAAACTGGCCCGTGGGGTGCATCTTTGGTGACGACAACTTTAAACAAGCCGGCGAGCGCTGCCGTGACGATTCCGATAAACCAGTTCACTCTCGTCTCGCCGATTTGCTCACTCTTCTCCAGGGAATTAGTAAATGCTTTGTATTCTTCCAGCAGCATATCTTTTGCGACGCCTGCCAGATTTGGAGAATCACCGTTCACGGTTTCCGAAAAGTGCTTATTGCAAACGCTTTGCCACTTCGACCACGTGCTGGGCGTCGATACCGAGTTCCTTCATTACCTCGGCGCCCGGCGCGCTCATCCCGAAACGGCGCAAACCAACAACCTTTCCGTCGAGACCGACATATTGATACCAAGTATCCGGAACGCCGGCTTCGATCGCGACGCGTTTACGACACGATTTGGGTAAAACTTCTTCACGATATTTTTCCGATTCGCGCTCGAAACGTTCAAAGCACGCCATGGAGACAACGCGCACGTTTTCTCCGAGTTCTTTCGCCGCGGCCAAGGCATGTTGTAATTCGCTGCCGCACGAAATGATAATGAGATCGAGTTTTCCTTTTTCCTTTTTCGCGATATAACCACCGCGCGCCACGCCTTCGCGACGCGCGGTAAGATCGACATCGTTCAACATCGGCACGGCTTGCCGAGTGAGCGCGAGGAGTGTCGGTCCATCAGTTCGCTGTATCGCAGCCACAAACGCGGCCGCGGTTTCCTCCGGATCGGCCGGACGAATGACATCGATCTGTGGCATGACCCGCACCGAGCTGACTGTTTCGACTGGTTCATGCGTCGGTCCATCTTCGCCGACACCGATGGAGTCGTGCGTGAAAATGTAGATGTTCGGCAACTTAGAAAGTGCGGCCAGCCGAATAGAAGCACGGCAATAGTCCGTGAAGACCAGGAAAGTTGCGCCTGAGGCGCGGAAAAGTCCGTGGTAGGAAAAGCCATTCAGGATCGCGCACATGCCATGTTCGCGAATACCGAAACGAATGTTGCGCCCCTTGGGGTTGTCGCGCGTGAAATCGCCGGCGTCTTTCATGTAGTTCATGGTTGAGCCGTAGAGATCGGCACTGCCGCTGATCAGGAGCGGCATTGCTTGCGCGATCGCTTGCAAGGCTTCGCCGCCGGCCTTGCGCGTCGCCAACTTCGCGTCCTTGGGAAATTCGGGAATCTTGGAGAGAAGATCGGCAGGAACTTTTCGCTCAATTCCGTCATCGAGCATTTTCGCCGACTCTGGATTTTTCTTGCGCCACTCGTTGTAGCCTTTTTCCCAACGATCGTATTCGGTGAGCAGTTTCTTTTTGTGTTCGGCGAAGTATTCGCGGGTTTCCTTTGAGACGAAATAATGTTCGTCCGGAAAACCAAGCGCTTTGCGCGCGGCATCGACATACTTTGCGCCGGCCTCACCGTGGGCCTTATAGGTCCCGGCCACTTCCGGTATCCCTTTCCCGATCAAAGTGTGCGCGATGATAAACTGCGGCTTTCCGTTATCGCGCTCCTTAGCGACGTTGAGGGCGTCGAGAAAAGCCTGCATGTCGTGGCCCTCGATTTCCTGGACATCGAATCCGTAGGCTTTGAACCGGGCACCGGTGTCTTCGCTTTGCGTGTCCTTGGCCGGAGCATCGAGCGTGACCGCGTTTGAATCGTAGATCAGAATCAGATTATCGAGGCCGTAATGTCCGGCGAATGCGCTCGCTTCGGAGGCAACGCCCTCTTGCATGCAGCCATCGCCGGCCAAACAAATGATGTGCTGATCGAAAATTCGGTGCTCGGATGTATTGAATCGCGCCGCCGCCATTTTGCAGGCGACTGCAATTCCGACGGCGTTGCCAACGCCCTGGCCTAACGGACCGGTAGTGCACTCGACGCCGGGCGTCTCGCCAAATTCAGGGTGGCCGGGCGTTTTGGAATGCAATTGCCGGAAGCGTTTGATTTCCTCCATCGGCAAGTCGTAGCCGCTCATGTGCAGCCACGCATAAAGGAACATGCTGCCGTGACCAGCGGAGAGAACGAAATAATCGCGACCAATCCAGCGCGGCTTGTCCGGGTTATGTTTGAGAGCGTAGCCGTAAAGGACGGCGCCCATTTCGGCGCAGCCAAGCGGAAGTCCGAGGTGACCGGATTGCGAAGCTTGCACCGCGTCCATGCAGAGCCCGCGCGCCTCGTTCGCGGCGCGGGAAAGAATTTCGACGTTCAAAGGCATGCCCATGTTTACAGCGAGCTTAATGGAATGGAAACGTCATTTTCGCTCGTGCTTTTCGCCAGAAAGATCGACAATTTCATTTCAGAAACGCCGATGCCCGATGAATCAACCTTTCCTTCTCCACGTGGTTGAGCGGCTCGAAAGTTTTGCGGGCAAACTTCCCGCCACCATTCAAAAACCAATTCTGAGCGAGCTAACGCCGCTCAAGGAGTTGTTTTTGCGTCAACGACCTCCGCGATTCCTGCTCGTTGGGTCAAACAAAATTCCGGCGAATCGCATCCTCGCTACAATTTTCGATTCCTCTGTATTGGATGACGATTCAGACCCTGGGGCGAACAGCGCGCAATGGTCGGAACTCAAGATTGCGGATCGTGGATCTGTTTCGTTTCTCGATGCGCGACAACAAAGCGTAGCCGTCACGATAGAGGAAGAACTGAAAGATCGGGCGGCCGATATTATTTTGTTTGTCGATGGCGGCGAAAGTGCGCGCGGCCCTCGCAAGGGAGACGTCGAAAACCTTATCTCTTATGCGCAACGGACTGATGTTGGCGTCGGCGCGAAAATAATCTGTCTTTCGATCGCGCCAAAAGCGAAGAGCTCGCGCGGTAATCCCGACCAGCTGCAGCATGTTCTCGAGTCAAAGCCGGCGCTACGCGATCGCCTGTTGGGTTTCGTTAGTTTTTCTTCGGCGGAAGATTTGCAACACGGACCGCAAAAGTTGATGTCGATCTTAGCGCGCGAGCTGCCGAATGAGGCGCGCATCGAAATGATCCGCATTTCGCGAAACAGCGAAGGACAGCATGAAGTCGCGCAAATTTTGGTCAAATCGACAACGGCGATCTGCACCGCAATCGGCGCACAACCGATTCCACTGGCCGACATGCCGATTCTCACCACGCTGCAACTCGTGATGGTATCGGGCATCATGTATATCAGTGGACGCGAACGCAGCCTTCGCGCGGCCACGGAATTTGTGGGGGCGCTTGGCGCAAATGTCGGCGTAGGCATGCTTCTGCGTGAAGGCACGCGCGCGTTGCTAAAGTTTTTTCCCGGTTGGGGCAACGTGGTGTGCGGAATGGTAGCCGGTGCCGGGACCTACGCGATGGGGCGAGCCGCAATCGCCTTCTTTCTGGAAGGGGCGTCGATCAAAGACGCTCGCAAGACCTACATCGCAAGCCGAAAAAGACCGCAACGTCCTTTGCTGCTAAAGCCCAAAAAGCAGCAAAAGCAACGGACCGGGGCGAAATGACTGCTTTTTCGAGCCGCTGAAAGTAATGTCGCTTAGCCCTTGAATAACTTGTGAATAAAGTCGCCGTCGCGGAGGATTTTGTTCACAGCTTTTTGTGAACAAATCGCGATCACAGGTTCAAAATCCAAGGCGATTTGCGATCTTTGCATGAAGCTTTCCGAGATCTCCGCGACGCTTGGCGAGATACAGGTTTCGCCGGTCAAAAGCCTCGGGCAGAATTTCCTGCACGATCAGAATCTCAGTCGCTGGATGGTGGAACAAGCCGAGCTCTCATCAGACGATTACGTCGTCGAGATTGGTCCGGGTCTTGGCGCACTGACACAACTTGCCCTGGCAAAGGGAGCAGAGGTTCTAGCGATCGAGAAAGACGCGCGGCTCGCTGCATTCTTGCACACACGATTTCCGAGCAAGCAGTTGAAAGTAATGCACGCGGATGCGCTGGAGTTTGATGTCCGTACCCTTTTCGCAAAGTCGCGCGTAAAACTACTTGGTAATCTCCCGTATTACATTGCGAGCGAACTGCTTCTGAAGTTTCTTTTTTTTCCGAGTCCGATCTCGTTGTGGTTGTTTACTTTACAAAAGGAGATGGCGGAGCGCCTCTCGGCTGTTCCTTCCACGAAGAGCTACGGCGCATTGACGTTGCAGATTCAATTGCGTTATCGCGTCGAATATCTGCGCACAATCCCGGCGAGCGTTTTTCTTCCGCAGCCTGAAGTCGATTCGGCGACGGTGCGCATATCGCCGCGCGATCCAACCGAGTTGCCCGCGTGCGATGGCGACCTTTTCGTTCAACTCGTGCGACAGGGATTTTCACAAAGACGAAAGCAACTTGGGAAGTTGTTGCGCGAACATATTCCCGATTGGGAACGGGCTGTTGCCGCGCTCGGGCTAGATCGACAAGTACGCGCCGAGGCGCTCACCCTGGCGCAGTGGATCGCCCTGACCAATTATGTGCGGCCAATCGTGGTCCCGGATCGACGCGGGTCGGCTAACGAGTGGTTCCCCGTGGTCGACGCAGGAGATGGCCTTTTACGCAACGCCCGGCGCGGCGAAGTGCATGGGGATAACTTGCGCCATCGCGCCGTTCATATTCTTATTTTCAACCCTGCCGGGGAGGTTTTCCTGCAAAAGCGCGCCCGGTGGAAAGATCGACATCCCCTCCTGTGGGATTCGAGCGCGTCCGGGCATGTCAGTGCCGGGGAGGCCTACGACGACGGCGCTACCCGGGAGCTAAAAGAGGAAATCGGCATCGAAACCCGGCTGGAGAGGGTGGCAAAGCTGCCGGCCTCAGACAAAACCGACCAGGAATTCATCTGGTTGTATCGCGGAGAGCAGGCGGGACCGTTCCAATTGAATCGAAGCGAGGTCGAAGGCGGCGAGTTCTTCCCGCCAAATCTGGTGACGGACTGGATCGCGGCACGGCGCGACAATTTCGCCCCGGCGTTTATCGAATGTTGGAATGTTTACCGCGAAAAGATGGGCAACTAGCGCCGGCGCGACTTGGAGCGTTTGCGCACGCCACTTCGCTTCTTGCGGGACGAAGATGTCGATCTTACCAAGCTCTTAAATTTTCCCATCGCCGAATTTCGGAACTTTCGTGCGGCGCGGCGAGCGGCCTCTTTCCCGCCATGAACGGAATCGCTGAACATTTTTGTGACGGCGGTGGCGCCGCGAAGGAAATGCACTTGAAACCCGTGGGTTTGCTTCTTCGCGCGCGGTTTCGTGTCGATCCGCCGGATGTTTGTTTCGGAATTGGGATTAGGACGTCTTCGCATGAGGAATTGAAATTACTGCAGAGATCGAATGAATCAACGAAAGTGCGAGCGTTTTAATTATGAGGGCCAAATTTAGCTGGTGATGGAAGATCCCAGGCCTGCCATTTCTTTTCGTACTCAAGCGCGGGCAAGAGCGCGTAGCAAGGGTGCCGGGGGTCGCGCAGCCAGGTGATCATTCGAACAAGATCGCCTTCGGCCATGGTTGTGCAACCGGCCGTTGGGCGGCTTACCCCGCGCCGAATATGAAAAAAGATCGCGCTACCCTGCCCCGGAACGGGCGGGTCGGAATTGTGCCGAATTTCAACCAGCCAACGATAAGCGAAGTCGTTATGCCGCATTTTTTGTTTCTCGAACCATGGCGGCGGGTTGTCGGGATTTTCGATCGTGACGAAGCGATTGTAATCGGGACTCTTCACATCATCGACCCACGCGTCCGCGCGCGTAACCTGATGAAAAGGGTAATCCGCGCCGGGCGGGAGCTGCGCGTCGTAGGTATAGATTTTTCCAATTCGAAAAATTCCGGCCGGGGCGCGGCCATCCCGCTCCTCTTTTTTGAGGCCGGGTTCAGCCTGGCCGGCGAGTCCGTTGCCCCAGGCGACGCCACTCTTCCCGAAAAGCACTGGAACAGCCGGGCCAACCGGAGCCCACGCACCGCCGCGAGAACGTTCAAAAAGTTGCAACTGCCCGCGCATTGAATTCCACGTTGGCGCGACGGCAAGAACAAGCTGGGTGCATTCATTGGGCACGCCATCGGCACAGGCACTGCTACCGGTCAAGGCAACCAGTGCTAAAACAAGCGTTCGATCGAAGATCGACATAAGACTGGCAAAACGAGGCGTATTCCATTGATTCTGTCCATCCGTTTTTCTTCGTGAAGAAAACTGTTGCCGTTCTGCTCATCATCCTTGCTGTCCTGGCAACGTATGCGCCGGCCGTGCGAAACGCGTTTGTCTGGGACGACACCGCACTGGTCTTGCGCGATCCGCTCATCCGAAGCTGGCGTTTGATTCCGGAAGGGTTCAATCATTTTCTGTTTGTCGATGCAACCGCTTCCGATTTTTATCGGCCGCTGCAACGGCTCACCTACACAATCGAGTATGCCGCGTTCGCTTTCCGGCCCGCGCCCTATCATGCGACAAACATTCTCTTGCACGCGGCCGCAGCGATCGCGCTCTTCTTTTTTGCCGAAGAATTACTTCTTCTCTTTGCCGTTGCACCGCGGGAACGGCTTTTTATCGCGCTGATCGCAACGTTGATTTGGGCGGTGCATCCCGTGCAAAGCGCCGCGGTCATCTACATTTCCGGGCGCGCCGACCCCCTTGCCGCCGCGTTTGGTTTTCTTGGTTGCTATCTGGTTTTACGGAGCGTGCGCGCAACGGGAACGCACGTTCTGTTGTATCTTGTCGCAGCCGGCGCCGCGTTTTTTCTGAGCGCGCTGAGCAAAGAAATAGGCCTCGTTTTTCTGGCCGTGCCCTTGGCACTTTTTGCGTTAACGAAAAATTGGACGGCGCTTTGGAAGACCGGAGCGATCGCGCTATGCGTCGCCATTGCTTACCTGAGTCTGCGCCTGCCCGCGGAGCATATTCCTCCGCCGCCGTTGCGAGATCCGATACCGCTAGCCATTCGACCGATCAATTTCGCGCGCGCGGTTGCTGAGTACGCCGGGCTTATCGCCCTCCCGATAAATCTTCACATGGAGCGACAACTTAACGCTCCTCCAATCACTTCGCCGAAGGCGGACATGAGCCCGCCGGCCTGGCGCGAATTGCAAACGCTGGCCGGTCTCACCCTGATTGGCGCCGCAGTCTTCTGGGCGACACGTGCTCGAAAGCGGAATCGATTTGTTTTCGCTGTGCTGGTTCTGGCCGCGATCACTTATCTGCCCGTCAGCGGAATCATCACCTTGAACGCCGCGGTGGCCGAACACTGGATCTATCTTCCCTCGGCATTTCTCTTTCTCGCGGCTACTGCCGCAATCCTTGAATTTTTCGAAGGAGCGAAGCGCCGGCGCGTGTTTGCGATTGCAACATCGACTGCATTGGCGGTTTGGTTCGGATTTCTTGGGGTGCGCACGTTTATCCGGACATTTGACTGGAAAGACCAGCGCACTTTTCTGGAGCGAACGATTGCGGACGGCGGTGATTCGGCGCGAATGCTGATCAACCTCGGCGGCTTGGAACTGAGTAAAGACCACCTGGACGAGGCGAAGAAATATCTCACTGCCGCATTACAAAAGGAGCCGAATGAACCCCTCGCCATTATCAACCTGGCCGTGCTCGCCTTAAAACAAAACGATTTCAAAACTGCGCGCGAACTCTTGACAAGCGCGACGCAGATGCCGGTGGTCGATGCGCAGGCGCATGAACTTCTGGCTGTGCTCGAGAACAAAGAGCACGGGCGGGCCGACCTTATGCGCCTGCGGCTGGCCACGCGGACGGGCCCGCCAAATTGGTCGATCGAGAAACGCTACATCAAATTGCTCGACGAAACCGGAGCGAGGGCGAAGGCAATCGGCGAAATACAAAATTGTTTGCAGACCGAATGGTATCGCGCCGAAAGCTGGCAGTTGTTCAGCTGGCTCCTGGCCAAATCGGGCCGCGCCAAAGAATCTACCGAAGCGCTTACTCGTGCTCGCGCTTACGATGTGCACCTGGACAGCGACAAAAACGCGCTTTAGTTCATGCGTTCTGA
>Ga0209526_10000012_pt1 | contig 98430 bp, 97 predicted proteins | sample JacPinW_OM2H0_M1_FD_188566 | JGI IMG/M metagenome (GOLD analysis project Ga0209526, IMG submission 188566) | Forest soil microbial communities from Algoma, Ontario, Canada - Jack Pine, Ontario site 1_JW_OM2H0_M1 (SPAdes) (version 2) | ecosystem: Environmental > Terrestrial > Soil > Boreal... | reverse complement strand
CGACTTGCCAATCTCGCGGCGTCGCCGCATAATTCCGCCCTGATTTATTCGGGCGCGGTTAGCTCAGTGGTAGAGCACTACCTTGACACGGTAGGGGTCACTGGTTCGATCCCAGTATCGCGCACCATTTTTTCTTAACACCGTATTGAACTTAACGGCCTGACGCGATGATGTCGAATTCGTCCGACCCGTTAGGCGCTCATCTGGAATGGCCTTTAGATCGAAATCTGATTGCCTTCGAAACCGGTGAATTTGAATTGTGTATCCATTCCTTCACGAGTCGTATTCTTCCAATTTTTCAGGAGCGAAATCGCTGAGGCCTCGCCTACTCTCAAACCTTCTCGCGAATCACTTCGCCAGTGAATACCGGCGAACGCGCGGCCCAGTCCGATATTTGCAGCGAGCTTGTCGATCTCGTGGCCGAGCGTGAGTTTCTCGGCGCCCAGATAAGGTTTTAAGCTCAGTCCATCCTCGGCCGGTTGCACCAGATTGGGCAAGACGTAGTTCTCGTCGAAAAACGCCTTGATAATTGTCGCGCACGCGCCGGCGATCACAGCGTGGCCGGCGGGAAAGGCCGGATGCGTCGGAGCGCCCTCCGGATAAGCTTGCGGCAGGAGCCAGGCCTTATGAGCGCGGCGAGTTTCTTCCAAGACTTCGGATGCAAACAAGTCGTTGTGGATCGGGTAGCGCATCTTTTTGATCCGCTGATTTTCCACGCGCCCACCGAATTCTTGCGGACGCAGCCGTCGAAAGATCAGCCACTTTTGATACCAGCTCGCCCGCAACGCGACCGACGCCGCGCGCGGAATCATTTCCAAAACATTAGGACCTCCGAAAGTCGAGAAACCAGTTTGGGTCAACGAATCAAGGTAAGGGTTTGCTCGCGAAAACGGCACGCGCGGTTCATGCTTGGCATAAGGTGCGCCGAGGGCAATCAGGGCCGCGTTTAGAAATGCTTGATAGGTGAAATCGCGATGCACGTACTCGGCCAGGTCGCGTCCGGTGCGGATATGACGCGGGACGGAATCGAGGTGGAGCGCGTCATCCGGGAAAAAACCGCGCTGATTGCGCAGCCAATCCGAATAGGTCGTCAGGTAATCCTCACGTGGGACGGGGAAGCGATACTTTTGCGTAATCTTGCTGGCGCCATACGGCACATCCAACCAGAGAAACTGGGAAATGTACGGTCCGGGAATGCTGCCCCTGGCCGTGCCATCGCGAAAGATTTTGGATGGCGAAACGACACCACTTGTTTCTTTCTGGTCGGAGTACCCGCTCAGGTGTTTGCCCAAATCGGCGCCGGCCTTGGCAATCTCTTCGGAGTTGTCGTAATTGAAAAACGGCACGTCGCGCAGAAGCGCCATCCAATAAAGTTCGGCCATTTCGGCCGCCGCTTCCGCGCTAGCGAAGCTGGGCGGCGGAGCGATCGGAATCTGCGACGAATCGCACCCGTCCAGATTGAAGGAGTAAGCAGCCATTGGATTACTGAGCGCGAAGTACCCGCCCATGGGGATCTTTTCAAAGTCAGCCGCTTTACCGCTGGCGAGCGCAGTCAAATAAATTTGATACGGTGATTTGTTTACGTGCCCGAGTTCGTCGTGCGGCAGACACTTGGAGTAGCTGCCCGCAAACGCCGGCAGATTCTTTTCTTCGCTGTTGCCATTCTTGCCGGCCGAAATTGGCGTGCGAACCGGTAGCTCGCGGTCGTTTTGCGCCGCCTTTTCGCGCAATTCGAAAGCGCGCACTACTCTGTCACTGGAACTTGTCGAGGCTGCTTCCTTTACTGTCTCAGCCGGAGCTTCTGCAGCCGATTTGTCTGCGGTTGGGCTGTCCGCGAAACCGCGTGCGGAGATTCCCGAAGCGAGGGTTAGTAGGACCGCGCTAACACGACGAAGAAACGAACGCCGATTCGTCGCGATGGAATTAAAGGGGGGGTCGTTTCGCAATTTGTCGGGATTTGTGTCGCCGGGCTTCCGGAGAAAGTTATCATCACGAAATTACCGAGGCAGACGACGGGGTGTCGAGAGGAAACCGAGTTTGGACACTCCTGCCGCTTTAGATAGTGAGCACGCGATTCAAATGGCTGGTGCAAAAGGTGAGGATCAGAAAATCGTCGATCTAACGATCGTCCTTCCCATCCGGGATGAAGCGGCCGTACTGGCTGAAGTGCTGAACGATCTTGGCGTGGTAACGAGGTTTTCCGTGGAAATTGTTGCTCTAATTGATACGCGGTCGACCGACAGGAGCGCGCAAATACTGGAGGAATATGCCGCCGGGTTGTCCGGCGAAAACAATCTGCCGATACTTCGCATCATTTCATTAGTCCCGCCGCGATGCGGCAGCGGGACGGCGCGCGCGATTGGCAGCCGCGAGAGCCGGGGCGAGCTCATCGCGTGGATGGATGCGGATGGCACTTATTCCGCGATCGACTTGAGACGGCTCGTCAATGCCATCGGAGCGGCCGACCAAGTGGTAGGGGCGCGTTCCTGTGATTTTGGCCCCGCCGGCGGCCTGCGGTTCTTCGTCAAATCCGCAGTCGCAAGAATGGCGGCGTTGTTATGGCATCGGATTGACCTGGTCGATCTGAATTCGGGCCTGCGAATTTTTCGTCGTAATTCCCTTCTGGTTTGGGTCGACGAATTGCCTCCCGGATTTTCTTGCACGACCACAGCAACTCTGGCCGCCTTAAATCATGGGCAGCGCGTGCGCTTCGAGCCAATTTCATATTTCCCGCGCGCGCCTGGCGCGAAAAGCAAATTTCATCCGTTGCTCGATACCGCGCGTTTATTGCGAGTGCTCTGGCGGCAGTGGCGAAAGAAATCCAAAATGTCTCATTCCGCGCACGGGCGGGCTTGAATCACTTGTGGTCCGATTGTCTGAGCTGAATCTCTTCGAGAAAATAGTCCCACTCGATTTGGATCACGTCGGTGCTCAACTTCACCGGCGATGGCGAGATGATCGGGAACCGAATCGTACCGTGCGCCTGTATGACTAGATTGGCGCCAAACAAATCCAGCCGGTCTTGCTCGATCCCGCTCAGCAGAAAGATGCGGTATCCATGCCGGGTCCAATCTTGCCACGCACGTGCGAATGCAGCTTCGTAGGCGGACGAGTGCGATGATGGATCAATCAAGATCGTGTCGATACCTTGCACGAGTTGTAATGGCGTGGCCAAGCTCGCCAGCGGCACATTTCGACGAACGAGGATGATGGAATGCGCAGGCACGTTCGCCGCGAGATCTGAAATCTGGGCAACTGATCCTCCGAAATCGCCTCTACTTGGCTGGCGATTGACCTGGGAGTTGATCGCGGTAAAACAGGTGACTAACGCGACGCTTCCCGCCAGCGCGGCCGCCGCGGCAATTGTTTGTCGAATTTTGTTTCCTTTATTCCGCCAGCGCTGCCGGAATAGTGTCTGGCTAACCACCGGAAGAAAAGCTGTCGCGCCCAACACGAGAAGGGGCATCGCCGCCGGCACTAACCGGCGCATCGCATAAGGCTGGAGCGGATTGTTCCGCAAGTCATAACACAAAACGACGAGCGCAATGAGACCGACCCAGAAGAATGCCTTCTGCCACGCATGGCGCAGTCGAAATCCGAGTAACGCAACACCCAGCACGGCCGCGCCAAGCCCGAGCGGCTGCCAATACCACCCCAACCGGAAAAAGGTTTCTTCGCGATAACTCCGCAGCAACCCATCGATTGGCCAATAAAAAAAGCGATCGGCGTTTGCCTCGCCCGGATTGGGTCTGATCCAGTAGGCATAAGCCGCCAGCAGCAAAATCACCGCGGCAAGAATAATGGGGTAATAAAATCGGAAGCGAAGTTCACCGGTTGCGCGTCTGCTCCGCCACCACGTCCAACCCACAGCGAGAAGTCCGCCAACTGCCAGAAACCACAACGCGCGTGATTGTCCAAGCGCGGTCAGATTCCCGTAAAAATTCGGCCAACTAAATTCGCGCCAGGCGAGCAAGGCGCCAAGACCAACCACTGCACTTGCTATCCCAAAAGCGATTTTGAATCGGCGACCCGCTGTGAACAGCACAGCCAGTCCTGTCAACGCTGCTGCGAACAGAAGATCGAACTTGAGATAAAGTGCTCCGGCAAGAAATGCGCCGGCGAGTAATCCGGCGAATGTCTCTCCGAGAATCCGGCGGCGCTGCCATGTTAGGATCGCGAGCAGCCAAAAACACAATGTGGACGGTTCGGCGAAAAAGCTTCGTCCAATCCAGAGATTCAATGGCTGGAGCAAGCCAACGAAGAAAACACAAAGTCCGATGACGCCGGACACGGGCAACCATCGGTTTGCAATCAGGCCCAGCAGCGCCGCCGCCAGGATCATGCAAAGACGATTGAAGATCGATAGTGCGTTCCAGCCGCCGGTTTCATAGGCGGCCGCGAGCAGCAGTGGAAATCCGGGAGGGAATTGAGGATTGATCGTTGCCTTTGACGAGATCGGTTCCGCTGGATCGGGTGGATCATCGCGCGGCTGCGGGTCGAGAAAGAAACCAATGTGGTAGTTCCAAAAGCGCGGCGCTACACCCGTACGTCGCTGCGCTTCGGCCGGTTCATGTCCCAGCATCCATGGTTGCAGCGCGGAAGGTGTTAGCCGCAAAATCGGCGCTTCGATTCGATACGATCCAGTTCGGGCCAGATGAATAGCGCTGGCGATATAAATTCCCTGGTCCGCCCCGCCCAGGATCGGCTCGCCTGGCGGAGCATAAGCGAAAGGAAGAGCGGCTCCCGCGGCGACGACCGCTGCGCTCAAGATAAACGCCGCGCGCATAAATCTTCGACAGTTAAAGATTCGAACGATCGCGGAACCCGCCTCGCCCGAAAGCGCGAGTAACATTGCGACCGAAAGAAAAACAAAGCACGCGGCGATCAACCAGAGAGCTAAGGTCCTTAAGCCAAAAAAACGAAAGGCTCCGCATTGCACCGCCAGGCACGAACCAACGAAGGCGAGAATCATTAAGGGAGCGCTCCAGCCAAACATCAGGCGACAGCGGTGTTGTTCTGGGGCACTCAATGGTTGAGAACTTTCGTTGCCAGCGAGGCTGAAAGGCAATCGTGTTCCGTGTCGAGAAAAAAACGGACGCTTCCGAAAGCGCGGCGGAAATCTGAATTTTTTTCTTGTCTGTTGTTAAAGAAAACAGGCAATGTCGACGGCGTTCCCTTCTAGCGAAATCAACCCCTCGATCATTCTCCCATGAACGTTCCATCACTTCTGCGCATTGCTTTGCCCTTGATCCATTCAACCCTTCGCGCCCCGTCACGAATCACACTGCTTGGTCTTGCCGTTGTGACGCTGCTCGGCCCGACGGTTGCCGCGCAAAATAATTCTACCGTCGCCCTGGTTCGTCATGGCCTCGTCCTCAATGGGCGCTTGGAAGGAAGTTGTCAGCAGCTCACCGGTGAAGCGGCCGTGTTCAACAGCAACGCGACAATGCTCGGTGATTTTCTGGTTCCGGGGACGCCGACCATTCAAGTCAACGGCAATGTCACGTGGGGCGGCAAAGTCACCGGGAGTGGCTCCGCTTCTCCCAGCGGTTACACCGTCACGCTCAACTCGGGCGCGCATCTCGGCCACATTGTGATTCGCACCGATCCGGTCGCGTTAAATGCGGTGCCGGCTCCTCCCAATCCCACCGGGACGCGCAACATTGTCATCAACAGTCCGGCCGACGCGGCCACGGTTGGAAATTGGGCGACGGTCAAGAACGTCACCCTCAACAGCGGCTCAGGGAACGTCGTCGTTCCGCCCGGCACCTACGGAACATTTGTCTCCAACACCAGCGGCGGACAAGGATTTGTCTTCGGCGTTTCCGGCTCGGGTCAACCGACCACTTACAATTTGCAGGGGCTGACTTTGAATAGCAGCAGCAAGCTGACCGTGATTGGTTCGGTTGTCATCAATGTTAAAAATGCTGTGACGGTGAATGGCGCGACCATGGGCGATCCCGCTAATTTTTCGTCGCTCCGCCTGAACGTTTCCAGCTCGGGTGTCACGGTGAATAGCGGTGCGACAATTTCGGCGCGTGTCGCCGCGCCTTCCGGAACCATCGTCATTAACGGAACGATCGTTGGAACCACTGCGAGCGATCGGTTGACGATCAACTCCGGCGGCGTGTTGAAAAACGGGGGCGCCTCTCCAACGCCCACACCGACGCCAACGCCTACTCCGACTCCGACGCCAACACCCACTCCGACCCCGACGCCGACGCCAGCGCCGACGCCGACACCCACTCCCACTCCGTCACCCACTCCGACCAATCCCACGCTCACCATCGTCATGCCGGCGAACGGGTCCCAGGCGCAGAACAATGTTCGGCCCGGCATGATGGCCTGCTATTCCGGTAACGGCGGAACCATTCGCCCCGATTCGTTCAAGGTCTTCCTCGATGATCGCGACTTCAGCTCGGAAATTGTCCTTGAAGGCCACGAGGTCATGTTCACGCCGACCTTCAATCTCGAACAAGGCAGTCACACTTATTTGGTGCAGTGGGTCGATCGCACCAACGGAAGCATCATCGCGCAGGACTCGAGCACTTTTACGGTGAACTCGATCCTGACCGACGGCGCCACCAGCCGTTTGCTCGGCCTGGTCGCTAATACCGACGGCACGCCGTTATCGGGCGTCGTGTTGCGGATCACCTCTCTTTCTCGATCTACCAGCACCGCGGCCAATGGTCGCTTTGTCATCGACAATCTGCCGCCGGGCGAGTGGCCGGTCGAAGTCGATCCAAGCAGTCAAAGCACGGATCAATTTCATTATGCCGCGGTCACCATCGCGCTCACCGTCGTCTCCGGCCATGTTCATCAAATCGAGCGACCGATTTTTCTGCCTGTCGTCGATACCTCCAAGGGCGTCTTCGTCACCAGTAACTCTGCCAATCCACAAATCATTACCACTCCCGATCTGCCGGGAGTGAAAGTAACGATCCCGCCCAACACCTCGTTGAAGTTCCCGAACGGGGCCAGTTCCGGAACAGTGACCATGATCAAAATTCCGGGCGACCGCACACCGGCCTGTTACGGGGCCGGCACGCGTTTCCCTTATCTCGTCTCATTGCAACCGGAAAACACGGTTCTAAGTCAACCCGCGCAGTTGTCCGTGCCAAACGATCTTAATCTGCCGAATGGAAAGAAAGTCGCGTTCTATTCGCTCAACAAAGACACCGGACGGTTTGCTCAAACGGGAAGAGGCACGGTAGTTGGCAACGCACTAGTAACCGATCCGGGTTCCGGGTTGGCCACCTTTGACTGGCACTATGTCTTCCCCGATCCGCCGTTTATCGATGATCTTACAAAGCTACTGCTCGAGCCTCAGCAACAGACGGGAAAGGTCTGTTCTACGATGGGACTACAAGACGGAGCTTTGATGGAGGACCACGCTGTTCCGAGTTACCAATCGTTAGGCCAACCGCGCGCGCTTGCGTTGCATTATAGCTCGTCCACGGGAGTTCCCACTGTCATCGTCGGTGTAAACTTAGGCCACTCTCAATTGCAGGCTATTCCCTCAAGCATGTCGGTCGCTGCCTCAAGTTCCTTTGGAGCGGGCTCCAGCTATTACGATGCTAGCCAGCTCCAAGCCGCCAGTGATGATCAATACACCGCCGCGGTCTTTTTAGATGCTCAAGCTGCTGCTTCTGGTCGCCAGGCTATCGATGTAAGGACTACAGGCACTTATAACGCACCGAACGGTGGCGTCTTTCAGAATGGTTCCACCTTTGCGGAATCGTCCTCTACGAGGACCACAGTAGCTTCTGTGATTAACGGTCCCAAGCTTTACCCAGCCCTGGGACGAGGCTGGAGCATCGCCAATGTTGATCGACTGATCGATCATGATCGGTTTCACGATCGGACTTCCGATGCTTTTGGACAATCTCTCGTTACCGGTGTGGACATCATCCGAGGCGGTGGCCAAATCGATAGTTTCGCTGTTACCAGCACGAGTAGGATTGTAACTGCTAATCTCGGTTTTGAGCTGGGTTCGCTCGATGGCGGTTTGGCCGTCGGTAATGCAAGTGTGGTCAGTACTCTCGGTTATTTGCATCCATCTGAAGGTCTCGACATGGCGCTTCTGCAAGGCGATCTGAACACGAACACCAACGGCGAGTTTTATCTTCCTCTAGGCAGCCTTCCACCGAACACCACGTCCATCGAGTTGGAAGTGGATTTTCTGGCCAACCAGCGCGACCAGGGTTTCGCCGGCGTTTACACGATCCAATATCGATATTCTACAACGCGCACGGACGATTACGGTACTGGCACGGGCGGCGGCTTCACCGATTTCAACGGTTCGGCTAATTATCAGCTTACTGCAACGAACGACATGATCCAGGCCGGGGCGGATACAGGCTACACGCACCAGAGCGGCTTTCAGCGCGCGTTTATTACCCTGCCTGCGAATGCGATTGGCAAAAAGGGTTACTTGTATTTCAAAGCTAAGCCCCGGCCGTTTTTCAACAACGGCTACGGCACAATTTACCAGGGCACATCTACCGCCATGTTGGTGGACGCTCTGCACTTTGTTCAAACATCGAACAGCACTGTTACTACCACCAGCTATACGTCGGCGACCGGAGACTTTAGCAGACTGGCTTTCGACAATCAATCGCAGACCTACACGAGGACCTATCCGAACGGCACGACGCAGGTGTTCGATTCCGCCGGCCGCCAGATGCAAACGCGCGACCGCTACGGCAACACCACCAGCTATACCTACATAGATGCTGCCGGGAGCGGAAAAGTATTCGACCTTGCTACGATTACCGATCCAGTCGGCTCGGTCACAACCTTGGGTTACTCCGGCGGAAAACTCGCCAGCGCGACCGACCCGGCCGGGCGGGTAACGAGTTTCACTTACAGCGGCGGCAATCTTGTCCAGATCGTAAACCCCGACAACAGCACGCGTTCGTTCGGTTATGATGCCAAGGGCCGGTGCAATTCCCAAACCGATGCGGTCGGCAATACGCGGCAGTACAAGTATGGAGCGAGCGGGCGCCTCGTCCAGGTCACTCGGGCCGATGGTGCCGTTTATAATTACCAGCCGCTTGTTAGCAGGGGAATTGATGATGTCGGCCTGATTGGCGATTCTGCCAGCCCGGCGCCGCTGACCCGGGCCACTACTAGCGACACGTCGGATGCCCTCGGCCAGCAAAGCAAAGCTCAACTAAACACAAATGGCCAGCCGCTTGTCGCAACCAACGCTCTCGCTCAGCAAACCTCGTTCTCCTACGATAACGACCGCAACATGACTGGAGTCATCCAGGCAAACAACAACAAGGTCGATCTCGCTTATGATAGCAACGGAAACGTCACGCGAACTACTCTCGAGGCTACGTCTGCCCAAACGAACACCGCGTACGATCCTGTCTTTAATCAGCCCACTTCAATCGCCGACGCGCTAGGAAATACAACCACGATCACCTACGACAACGTGGGCAATCCCACGGCTATCACTGATGCCAAGGGTCAGACCAGCAACATGACCTTCAATAGTGCTGGGCAGTTGCTCACCCGCACCGACCCGCTCGGACAGACCACCACGATCACGTACAACACAAAAGGATTGCCGGATAGCGTTACCGATCCGCTCGGTCGTAAGACGAGCATAGGTTATGACACCGCAGGTAATGTCACGAGCGTCACCGATCCCGCGATGCGCGTTACTGCGGTGGCATATGATCCGATGAATCGTGTTACCCAAACAATCGCGGCGGATGCGGGAATTACTCAATACGGCTATAACGCCAACGGCGATGTCCTCAGCTTGACTGATCCTAATCTTCACACCCGTTCCTGGACCTATGATGCGCGGCGGCGCGTTAAGACCGCAACTGATGCATTGGGGCGAACGATGAGCGTGAGCTATGATCCGCAAGGCAACGTAATCAGCCGCACCCGCCGGGACGGAGCTGTTATCAGTTATGGTTATGATGTTTTGAACCGGGTAAAGCAAATCAACCTTCCGGCGTTAAGCAATGGCGTTTCGGCCGATACCGTTCGGATGGGTTATGATGCCGTAGGGAACGTCACCTCACTAACTGACAGTGACAGCGCGGTCAGCAACGTTTTCGATGCGCTTTCGCGGCTGACACAAAGCACCCAGACCTACGGCTCGAGCGTGAGTCTATCTTACACCTACGACCTAATAAACCGCCGTGCGACCATGGGAGACAGCGTCGGAACCACGACCTACACTTACGACGAACTCAACCGGCTGAGTAGCCTGACTGATGCGGCCGGGCGTTCATTTAGTTTCGGCTTCGACTCGGCAAGCCGCGCAGTTTCGATGACCCTGGCCAATGGAATCAACGCGTCGCTGGGTTACGACGCGGCGGATCAGCTTTTAGACTTTTCGTATGCGAATGGCAGCACGACCATAGCCAGCGCGGGTTATCAGTATAACGTCACTGGGACGCGATCGAGCGAGGCGCGCGAGGATGGCAACACGCGTAGCTTTGGATACGACCAGGTAGATCGTGTGCTTACGTCTCTCAACTCGACTCTGCCAGCTAGCCGTAATGAAACGTTCGCTTATGATCAGGAAGGAAACTGGACGATCAATGCTCGCGTGCACGATGCAGCTGATGAGTTAACTCAAGATGCCAATTACAGTTACACCTACGACCAAGAAGGTAACTTGGTACAGAAGGTCAATCGTGCCGATTCGGCCGATACGACGAGTTACACTTATGATGCGCTGAACCGGCTGGTGAAAGTCGTATCGCCGCTCGGCACGAGTAACTACGCCTACGATGCGAGCGGTCGCCGAGTGGAGAAAACGGTTGGCGGAACGATCACCCGTTACATCTTGGATGGTCAAAATGTGCGATTGGAACTCGATGGGTCTAGTAGTCTCAGGGCTGCCAACACTCACGCCGGACTTGACCAACTATTGGTACGTGATCAAGGAGGTGCGCAATTGTTCTTTCAGCGGGATGGACTTAGCTCGACCACTGCCCTGACTGATGCGTCGGGAAGTGTGATGGAGCGTTACCGTTACTCGGCTTTTGGTAGGATTGAAGTTTTGAACCCCGATTTCTCGACGAAAGCGAGTAACCTGCCGGTAACTGCCTATACCTATACCGGCAGAGAATGGGAACCGGAGGCCGGACTTTATTTCAACCGAGCGCGCTTCTATGACCCCACCTTGGGTCGCTTTGTTAGTAGAGACCCGATTGGGGAACAAGGTGGCAATAATTTATACGGATATACTGAAAACGACTCGACAAACATGAATGACCCGCTTGGATTACGTGACATATACGTCGCTATCTGGCATTCAGCATATGTGAACGGGTCGATATCGGTTGGTCACGTCGCGGCAGTGGAGTTAAATGGTACGATGATTCTGAGTTCATTCCCGGTTCACTCCTCGTGGAGCGGCGCTCAAACCCAACTTAATTATCCTCAAACCATTCTAAGGGAAGAACGTGGGCCTGATGAGGTTTATCGCGTCTTTGTTCCGAATGATGCGAATTTTGATGGAGCGGTTCGAGATTACATCAATCGCCTGACATGGTACTGGAATCCAAATGATAATCAAAAGACGAATTGTGTGAACAGTGTGGATGGGGCGTTGAATAGTGGAGGTGTGCCTGTAGGGTTTAACTTGTCGCCAGACAGACTCGCTGACGTGCTTTCCTGGCTTGGCCAGAGTAACAACTCAGGACAAGCTTGGTCGGTAACACCGGCCAATGTAAGCGATATTCCGATACATCGACCCCAAAACACACAGGATCCAAAAGAGGCTCCATGCCGATGAGATTTTTGCCGCTGACACTGGCGGTTCTTCATGCAGCTTTTGCGATTACGTTGTTCTGGCTAGCAATAGCTCAGCCCGAACTCAACGCCTTGGCCCCAGCTTACCTGCTCTATACGGATTTTCCGATTTCACTTAGCTATGGGTCGCTTTCAAAATTAGTTTTTGTCGACCACTGGGAATACGTAACGCGTCTTATAATCGATTGCACAATTTGCACACTCGTAGGCTCAGCGTGGTTTTACTGCGTGGGCCTCGTCGTGCGCAGAATTATCCAAGCGCGAGCGCATATTTCCCGATTCCTGCCGGCGAAGTATTGGCCAATAGCACTCGCTACCGTTCACGCTTTGGTGGCAATCACGCTGTTTGCGCTGGCTGCTACTTCCGCGCGTTTTCTATTACTACCGGCACGCGTTCTATCATATGTGGACTTCCCATTCTCTATTGCGCTGCAGAAGTTTATCCACGAACTGCCGGCATTAAAAGGAACTGCGTTTATACTCGCGGCAGGTGGAATTTTCACTTTTGGGGGATCGTTGTGGTTCTATTGCATCGGATTGTTGATGCGACGGGTAATGCAATCAGAGGCAAACCGTACTGACGGCGTGCCAACGCCGAAGGAATTTTAAGGGCGCACGAAAACTTCTTGGAGGTCATGGCCTTGGAGCTAATAGCACGTGCCTCATCTCATATATTCGTCAGAACGTTTCCACCTACGGGCCCGCCCCATCCAGCGCTGGCCTGCCGGGAATGTTGACCTATCACTTGAACTGGTTACAAATGACTGGTTACCTTCCTCAGGATCCGGGGCCGTTTCAAATCACTAATTGGAACAACGAGAGGCCAACGCCAACTCCGAGTCCAAGTCCAAACCCAGGTCCAAGTCCAATTCCGTGTCCCTGATCCTTCAAAGTCGAGGCAATAGATGCGCAAGACTAATAGGTCCATTGACAAAACCATCGGATGTATCCGTAATAGGAAAAGTTAACTATCCGTGGGGCCGCATTTAGTTAAGTTCGCAAACCGAAAAGCAGTATAAACCATAGCCGGAACGCGAGCGAAGGCCTTGGAAATCGGACGGTCTTTAGATAGCAATTCAACAAGCTGTGCGTTAAAAATGAGCTTGAAAGGCAAAACATTGAGGCCATGGCTTTACCTTGCAGCCGTGTTCGGCTCTCAGCTTGTCGCATTAGTAATTCTCGCGGCCTTTTGGGCATTTTTTCCACGATTCGGATACTGGGTGGGAACACCTTTTGGAACGTTCTCTGTGACCGTATTTGGAGGGTTAGCAGCTTTTTTGGTAGTTATGTTGCTTTCCGCTTCCCGACTTGATCTTTTCAGCCTCTTTGAATTCCAGTCTCTTCGCCAAGGTCTTAGGTATTTCGCCCCAGGTGCAGGTTTTGTCCTCGGACTTATAGGCGTTTCCCTCACACGAATCGGAGTGGCCCATTTTGCTGACAACTATCCTCTGATGAGACCTTTCATCCATCTGCCAGGGCCGCAAAAGTACCTTCTTGTGATTCTTCTTCTCATCGGACCGATATTTGAAGAAATCATCATGCGCGGATTCCTTTATCGAGAGTTTCGCAAAAGCTACGGAATAACTCTGAGCGTATCGACAATAGTGTTGGCGGCCATGCTTACTCACCCGGGTGTTATGGCAACGTCGCCCTGGCTGTTCTTGTTCCTAGGAGCCTTGCAAGCAATTTTATGTCTTATTTTAGAGAAGACGCGCAACCTATGGAACTGTATCGCCTGCCATTTTGTTTATAATGCAACCGTCGCATGCGCGTGGTTAATGGGATTATGAAGACCGTATTGATGTCTCTCGGTCAACTGATCTGCTGGGCGATCGCACTGTTTGTCTTAATACCGCCGATCCCATCCGATACGGGGCAAACCTATTCTTTTCTCTCGCACGGCGTCATCGCAGCAGTCTTTTTCCTTCTCAATCGTTTCCTCGCAATCAAAACGCGCCGTAGCGGAAAAGAAGCCATTGTAGTTGTCTTGATTGAGGCGGCGTCTCTGTTCGTTTTCGGAATGGTTCTTTTTGACCGAATGCATGTCCGTTGAGGCGGATGATGAGAAAGCGCGCCCTTAAGTGTATGACGGTTCTTGGTAGGGTTACTACACTTCTGCCACTTCTGGCGCTATTCAGTTGCGTTCCTTTGCCCAAGCGATTTGCCAAGGCCGACGTAATTGGAACCTACGAAATTCAATATCCTTTTGGTACCGAAACGCTGGTGCTAAATGAGGACACCTACGAGCAGCGATTCGTGGACAAGACGGGCAAAGTCTTCACTGCTAATGGTAAGTGGACTTTCGATAGCACGGCGCGACAAAATCAAGGCGCATTGGAGAACGCGATGAATATCTGTGACGGTTTTGGCAATTTCGCATCAACCACTCCGCAGCAAGGTCGGCATCTCATCACGTTTGCCTGGCACGGAGGTACTGTCATCCCAATTAACGATGATAAAGATTTCTATATGCGAAAAGCAAAGTGACGCCGGTCAAGACTGGTCGGTGAGAATCGGTAATCAGAACGATATTCCGCCGCATCCTCCGTCGGATCCTCCCTGTCCATGAAACATTTGCCGTTAACCCTGGCTGGTATTCACGCGATTTTGGCGATTGTTGTATTCGGATCAGCAATCGTTTCTCCCGAGCGCAACGGGCTTGCCCCCATTCTGTTGTTCTTTACGGATTTCCCAGTTTCTCTCGTCTTAGAGTGGGTGAGGAAAGCTCTCGACCACAATCTTGGATACACTGCTCGCCTGATAGTGGACTGCGGCGTTTACACCCTGGGCGGCTCACTGTGGATTTATGGGATCGGCGTCGCCTTGCGACAAGGAATCCGGGCACTGCGCTAGCTGAATTTTCATGCAGGCACCATCCCATCGCAAACGTTGGCTGCTCGCCTTCACCTTGGCGCTGATCCTGGGTCTGCCCATGTGTTTTGAGCAAACCTGGTATCTCGGCGGCCCCACGGCTACTGTGCTGGTTTTTCTCAACCTTCCCGGGATGCTGCTAGGCTTAGCATGGGGCGGGCGATATTTTCCACCTGAGGGAATTATTGGCCAAAGCCCGATTCGTTTCGTGCTCATGATACTCGCGCAGAGCGTTCTTTGGTATTTGATAATGTCCTTGGTCGCTTTCCTGGCGCGACGATTTCGCGCGAGCTCGCGAATGTAAGTCTGAGTTTGGCAAATAGGTGGCAGCTGAGTTCGGAAGTTGTTTTGACGTGCTACGACCGATACGATGCGGCCATGCCTCATATACCGCTTCAGGAAGGATTGGCCGGGATGCGGGCGCTGCAAACCTACCGGCCCGAGACGGCGGAGCCGTTGAATCAACTCGCCAATATTTTGTTGCGAGGGCCGAGCACGCTCTCGCCCGGTGAACGCGAATTGATCGCGACTTTTGTTTCCGCACGCAACGACTGTTTCTTTTGCCAAACAATTCACGGGGCAGTGGCCGCGTATCACTTGGGCAGCGGCGAGAGTATTGTCGAACAAATCAAGCGCGATGCCGACCAGGCGGCGGTCTCGCCGAAATTGAAAGCGCTGCTCGAGATCGCAGGCAAAGTGCAACAAGGCGGAAAGCATGTGACGGAGGAGGCGATCGCCAAAGCCCGCGGGGCCGGCGCTACCGATCTGGAGATTCACGACACGGTGCTGATCGCGGCAGCGTTCTGCATGTATAATCGTTACGTCGACGGCCTGGCCACGTGGGCGCCGGACGATCCGGCATATTACCGGGAACGCGGCGAATATCTCGCGCGCGAAGGTTATTCGTCGATCCGTTAGGCGAGTTAGAAAGTGAATGCCGATGCACGCGCTGCAATTTGGCATGATCAGCCGAATCTAGACTCCAGCCGGTGGATGTGATCAGATATGAATTCCATGTTTCGCTGGTTGCCCATCTTTGCCGCGATTGCTTTGAGCACCAGCGCGTGGTGTCAAATTGCGATGGCTGAAACTGGCGATCTCTCGCCAGATTTTCGAAGATACATCACCTCGCGATACGATCCGGATTATCCGCGCGCGGCGCGCGAGCGCGGTCTCAGTGGTTCCGGTCTTGCCTTGCTCGAGATCAACACTGGCACGGGCGAGGTGAAACGCGTCACGATCACGAAGAGCACCGGCCACGATATCCTCGATAAGTCTGCGTTGTATGCATATCGTCGCTGGCGATTTGTTCCTCACACGATTTCTCAAGCCGAGGTCCCGATTATTTTTACCGCGCTCGGTTCGGTTGATCCGAGTGTGAGGACTAATGCAAGATCTCTCGCGATCAGAAGTCCGCAGCCAGATTATCCGCTCAAAGCGATCGAGCTCGACATGGTCGGGACCGGTGCGGCTCTCCTGGAAGTGGATCAGCGCACTGGCGTCGTCACATCCGTGCGGATGTCTCCGAGTACCGGGCACAAACTACTTGATGACGCCGCCATGAACGCTTTCCGGCAATGGCTCTTCAAGCCCGGCACGGTCAAGCAGATCAAAATCCCGGTTCATTATGCGAAACTGGGAGGATTCAGCTACTAACGCAGCATGGGCGACACCTCCGAAATTTTTCGAGTAGCAATCGCGGGCGCGACGAAGACATTGCAATCGCTTGTCGATCTTGAACCGCAGATTGGAAAAGCGGCTGAGTTGATCAGCGAATGTTTGCGCGCCGGAAACAAGTTGCTCGTGTGCGGCAACGGCGGGAGCGCGGCGGATGCGGCCGATTTTTGCACGGAGTTCGCGTGCCGATTCGTGGAAGATCGCCGGCCTTACCCGGCAATGAATTTGTCGGAGGGCGGGAGCCTGATCACGGCGACGGCAAATGATTACGGCTTCGAGGAAATCTTTGCGCGACAGATCGCCGCTTTCGGAAAACCGGGAGACGTTCTCATCGCCATTAGCACGAGCGGCAAATCGGCCAATGTCCGGCGTGCGCTCGAGGAAGGAAAAAAACGTGGACTCAAAACGATCGCGCTGCTCGGCCGCGACGGCGGAACGACCATTGGAATGGCCGATGTCGATCTTACGGTGAAAGGCGATTCGACGGCGCGAATCCAGGAAGCGCACAAATTCCTGCTTCATGTCCTGTGCGAGATCTGCGAAGCGCGTCTGCCGAAATAACGGCGTTCTCGACATCAAACGCCTGCGCAGATTAGGCTGAGTTCGGATGCGCACCTTCCTTCTGTGTTGCCTGCTCGCGCTCGCTTCGCCTGCGCTGGCGCTTACGCCAAATCTGCCGGCGGGAACATTGGGTCCGGACATGGTCGTGCAAACTCGCCTCGGACCAATGCCAAACGTGATTCTCTATGCGCCGCGTCCCGTGATTGGCCCGATGCATGTTCCATCTCGCGGCGTCTATGCGGTTGATCTCTCGGTTGCGACCGGTCTGGTCTACAGCGAACGCGTGTTACAAAGCTCGGGAAGTAAAGCGATTGATCAGGCGGTGCTCGAAGCGCTGTTGCAATGGCGCTTTCGCGCTCGCACGATTTACAAATTGATCGTCCCGATCGATTTCACCCGAACGGGCGCGATTCTGGGCGGAAAACGTTAGGTTAATTTGACCGGAACGCCTTCGGCTTCGCGCGGCTCGCCCACGATTCGGCGGCTCTTTCGATAACGCCAGATGGCGAAGCCGACGAAGGCAAGATCGAGAATCACAAATGTGGCCACGTAGGTTTCGCCGCCGATCCCGAATCCGTAGGAATGCAAACCTTTGCCAAGCACGAAGTTCACGCCATACCACGCCATTAACACGGCCAGGAAACAAACTACGCTGGCCACGACCAAACCGAATTGCGTCCACCATCCGGCGAGCCGGCCGTGCAACGTCGTGATGTAACAGAGCAGTGCGATCAGCGCCCAGGTTTCTTTCGGGTCCCAGCCCCAAAACCGGCCCCAGGAATAATTCGCCCACACTCCGCCAAGAATGGTGCCGGCGGCGAGCAGCAGGACGCCCAGTTGCAGCACGCGATACAACCAAAAATGCATCGCTGTATCTGCGCGCGCTTTGGCCGGATTGCGGGCGTAACGGAAAAGCAAAATGTGCCCGAATCCCATCGCGAGCGCGAACGCGGCGTAGCTGAGCGTGATAGTAAGGACGTGAATGGTGAGCCAGAAATTGTCGCGCAACACCGGCACGAGTGGATCGATGCTGGCCGGCATGGCGATGGGCATTTGATGGACGAGCAAAAGGGCGACCAGGGTCACTGGCAGAGCAGCCAGCAAATAAATCGGCGTGCGATAGCGCGCGAAAAAGATCATCGCGAAAAACGTGACTGCGAACGACACCCAGATGATCGATTCGTACATGTTCGTGACCGGCGGGCGGCCGGCGATCATGCAGCGCAAGACGATTCCCGTAGCGTGAACAACCAATCCCAGCACCACCAGCGCGACGCCGATGTTTCGCAAGGCGACGCCGCGTTGGCGCAAATGTGCAACGAGCAAGAAGAGAAAGCCTGCCGCATAGATCCAGATCGCGCGATAAAACCCTTCGAAATGATTGTACGTCCACTCGAGGTCGAGCTGTTCGTTCGAGGGATAAACCTCAGGGCTTAGCTGACGCAGATTCTGGCGCAGCAGTCTCGCGCCGCGATTGAATCCGATGTCGTCGGCTTGAATGTAAGCTGTCGCCAGGGCTTGCAATTGCTCGCGCGCCAGCGCGAATTGTTCTTCGGTGTAATACTTGGAAAAATCCGGCGGGACGACCCACGGTTCGGTTTCACTCTTCGGCGCGGGCACAATCAGCCATGCGCTCCCATCCATTACGTGCGCGAACAGGGCGAGCCGCTCGCTTACGCTCATCACTTCCTGCTGCAACCGGTCGAGCGGTTTCTCGGCTTTACGCAATGCGTGCGCTTCGTTGGCCAACCGGTTCAATTCCGGCAGCGCCGTGAGTTGCGTAAAGGTGAACCGGCGCTGCGTGGGTTCGAGGCCGAGCTGTCTCTTCAGTTGGCCGTACGAAACCAGGACCATTGGCTCGTTTTGCCAGTCGTGGGTCTCGAGCAGCGCGGACAAAAGAAAATCTTTGGGCTGCCAGGTGCGGCCGGTCTTGTCGGTATATGTCGATCTTCCCGTGATCCGGATCAGCGTTTCAATCGCAAACGTGTCGATCGGTTTTCGCCGTCCGCCATCCTGGATCGCGAGCAAACGAAATTGTTTGTAACTAAGTCCGGAAGAATCGCCCGGCAGACCCACTTGTCGATCTTGGCCCTGCGCGAAGTGGATCGCAGCCGTCAAAATCAAAACCACATAAATCGACCGACGCAGAAAAGTCACAGGGCAGGTAATCTAGCGAGTCCGCGGCTTTCGGACAAGGTCAGGAAGTCGACCCCTGCTGGAGACTTTCCTGATTGATCCAGATTCTGTAGCCTGCGCTCATGAAAAAGATTTTGCTTCTTAGCCTCGTGCTCAGCTGGTCGGCCGCGACCACCGCATTAACCGCTGACACGATTACGGTCAAAAATTGGAACGGGATACAAACCTATGACGTTGCCGATCTAAAAAAGAACATGGAGTCGCAACTGCGAAAGGTCGTCGGCGTCCGGTTCACTTTCCGCGGGAAAGACATTCATCACATGAAACCGAATTGGTATGAAAGCTCCATTTGGGCGGCCAATCCGGGCGGAAAAGGATTTGTCGATCTTCGCGTCATGGTGGCGAAAAAACATTTGCCCATGTTCAAGCAAATCACGACCAACGCGCAGTCGGCCGAAGTGTTGACCGCCTACGGAGAAGTCCTGCGCGATTCCGAATCCAGGTTCTTTTTCGTCCGTTTGCTCGGCACCCACGCCACGCCGAATCCGGACGGCAACGCGAGTGTGAGTTGGTGATTAGCGCCGGAGCAGGTCGCGAAACGAGTAAGCGCGCGATTTCAAGAATTCGTGCGCGCCCTCGCCGCGAATCGGCTTGAGCCAATGGCGTAGCCGCGGATGCAGCCGCGGTTCATAGCCAAACTGCGGCATGAGATCGCGGCAATGCCATTCGATCCAGCCAATCTCGTCTTCGCTCAGCTCGCGCTCCCAGCGCGTGGCCGGTTCGGTGCTGATCTCGGAAAAGCGAGCGCCGACGGCGGAATTCCCCGCCCACAATCGGCCGACCTTGGTTGGTTGCAGAGCAACATCGGGATCGAAAGTGACCTCGAGATAATCGCAGATTTTTTGCATCATGGCCGAAGGCTCACAGACCAGGTCTTCATAGCGGACCACGAAGCCAGGGACCTCACCGCTGCGCACTTGACGGGCCAAATTGGCGGTCGCCCGCCAATGATTGACGACGTAATAGACCGAGAACCGCCTCGTCGTGACGCGTTCTTTTAGCGCGATTTGTGACGCCATCATCGCGCGCGGGTCGCGCATGGTTACGAGAAGCTTTGCCTCCGGAAACCGGGCGAAAATTTCCGGGATGTAGTTTCGGTTGGCCGGAGTTTTCTCGACCCAACGTTTCACCCGATCGAGCGGGACGCCTAAAACCGTGGCGTACGATTCCATCAAGAGAACGAGCAGATCTCGTTGCGCGTTCGCTGGGTCGAAGGCCGTTTTCTCGAATGTGGCGAGAAATTCCTGCTGCGGAAAATCGCCGTAATCGTGCTTGTCCGGCCGAGCCTGGCCGCCAAACAAAATTTTTGCGTAGGAACGTTTTGTTAGATAATCAAACTGGGCGCGACGACCGGCCCGGCCATGTTTTGTCAGCACCGTCGAGAAGTAATCGGTATCTTGGGGCAGAGCGAGAAGCTGCGGATGACTATCGAGCAAGGCACGCAGGAGGGTAGTGCCCGATTTGGCTTGGCCGCCGATAAAACAAGCGCGCTGATCGAAAGACAAATTTTGCACGGAAGTGTTCATCGACGCAGTTAGGCCGCCATTCAAGAAACCACTCTCGGAAACGCGCCGCAACTTCCCCGCATGATCCCACCGCTAAATGCCGCGACCTGCAAAATTAGTCGCCTTGTGCCAATAAACCGGCCAATGATTACCCGATGAATAGACCGGATTCTATTCCTTCGTTCAACCTAAGCGCGGTTTTGGAACGGGCGGAGGCCTTGCTCCCAACCTACCGGGCCGCGATTGTTGATATCCCGCCGGAAGCTGGTTTTGGCGGCGTTTGGGAGAGCGAGATGCTGCTATTTTGCGCCGCCATCCAGCCGTACGCTCCGAAACAAATTCTCGAATCCGGTCGCGGTCGTGGCAAGAGCACCCTCATTCTTGCCCGCTGCTTCCCCGAAGCGCGAATCGTCAGCGTGGAAGTTGACCCTCATTCGCAGAATGCTCCTGTGGCGGAAGCGAAGCTCAAGCCTTACGCCAATGTGAAACTCCTGGTTGGGGATTCTCGTAAACTCCTCCCTCATTATCTCCAAACTGGCGACGCGGTTTTACTCGATGGTCCGAAAGACTTCCGCGCCCTCGGGCTCGCCTCGCAGTTATTGCGAACCGGGAAACCATGCGCGGTTTTTCTGCACGACTTCCCCGCCGACGCGGCGGCCCGGAAATTCATTGCTCGCCAGTGGCCTGGAGCCTTCTTTATCGACGAACCGACACTTGAGCGCTTCCGCACATTGGATGACGAAAGAGATCCTCTTCTCGGAAAGCGAACCAGGCGCTACGGAATTTTCGCTTGTCTGCCGGCCGGGTTGCCGATGCCTTTTTGGCAATTGCGATTAAAACTGTTCCTGGCGCGCGTTACTTCCGCGCTGCATTCACGGTGAAGCGCGTTTTGAATTTGCGACGGCCGAGTTGCGGTTGAACGGGCCCATGAACTGCGCAACCAGCATCGCGCTCAAAATTCCCAAGACCATGGCGGCGGCGACGTCGGATAGATAATGTGCGCCGAGAAAAATCCGAGAGAATGCGACAAACAGTGGGATGGGCAGGCAAAGCAAACCGACCCGCCAGTTGACGAAAAATAAGATCGCGAAAAATCCGGTGGTGACGGCGGTGTGGCCGGAAGGAAACGCCTGATAATTCTGTTTCAGACTCTGTTTCCCCCAAACTTTCTCGATGTTAACTGAGGGCCGCACTCGGCCGGTGGCTACTTTGAGCGCATATGCCGATGTTCCCGCGAGAGCTCCGGCCGCGACCATGGCGAGGAAAACACGCGTCCACTTTTTACTTCCGCGCCACCGGGCCACGCCGGCGAACGATAAACCGACGACCAAGTGTGCCGGCCAGTCGGTCCCTCGCGTGACGTTGCGCCGCAGCACCGTGATGTTTTTCCAAACATGGCTTTTTTGCCAGGCATGCACTGGCGCGTCCAAAGAAAACGCGAACATCACCAGCAAAACGCCAAGCGCGATCGCGATCAGCCAAACCCAAAATGGATGCGATCGTTTCATGCCAAACTCACCGATGGTTTTCAGCAGACCGACGCTATCGCTCAATCTGCGCTTTGCAACGCTTGGAAAACGATCGTTTGTGTTTCCCTTAAAACAGACGACAGTGCGCCCGTTATTGGATTAGTTCTGTTCTGTTCGTTGCGTGGTAGATCGTCAGCTGAGAAACCTCAGTGGTGATTTGAAACCCGATTCCCGGGAACGGCTCTGAAGCTGGCAGTTTTCTTTCCAAATCAAATCACAATGAAACTATACGTAGGTAATCTCTCCTTTGAGACGACCGAGAACGATCTTCAGGATCTTTTCTCACAACACGGCAAAGTCAGCGAAGTAAGTCTGATGATGGACCGCATGACCGGCAAATCGCGCGGTTTCGCATTCGTCACGATGAACGACGGGACTGAAGCCAATGCCGCGATGACGGCGCTTAACGGCAAAGAAGTCGGTGGGCGCACTCTCAACGTCAACGAGGCGCGCGCTCGCGAAGAGCGTCCGCAAGGCGGCGGCAATCGCCAGTTTGCTGGTAATCGCCGGTAAAAATTTGATCGCGCAGTCGGCCTCGGAAGATTCCGGGGCCGGCTCGCCGGTCGATTATGAAGACTTTAGAAAAAGCCATCGAAGTAGAAGGAACCATCATGTCCGTTCTCCCCGGCACCATGTTTCGGGTCGCGCTCGCAAACGAACATCTCGTGCTCGCCCATATTTCTGGTAAGATGCGGAAACGCTTTATTCGCCTCACCATCGGCGACCGCGTCAAAATGGAAATGTCACCCTACGATATCGATAAAGCGCGCATCGTTTATCGGCTCGGATAACCAACTAAATATATGAACTTTTTTGCCCTACCCGCCGCACCGAAAGCAAAGACAGGCCCGGTCATCAAACGACTTCTCATTCGCTGTCCTTCCACCGCCAAGCTCACACCCAGCGGTCAGACCATCCGGGAAGAATTGTGGGCCAAGGCAAAAATCAAAAGTCACAAGATGACCTGCCCGCATTGCCGGCAAGTGCATACCTGGACGAAAAAAGACGTCGTGCTCGCTCGCTGAGTTCGACGCGCAAGAATCAAATCTTGCTCGGGCCCAGACTGGCCACCAATGCTTCAAAGCGGCGATCGCCGCGCAATGGGTCCCAGGCCGGGTCGACGTGAAGGTAGCCATAAGTGAGGTAGCCGGGGGCGGTCAGTATTTGCTCCAGGGTTTTGATCGCGAGATCTTTCTCGCCCGTCCAGGCATAGACCTGGGCCAGTCCTTGTAAAACAAGCGGCGCGTCATATGCGTCGCGCGTCGTTGGCATCAGCTCGACGGCATGTTTCGCCTCGCGCAACGCTTCCTCTTTTTTCCCGAGGCCGGCATCGACTTGCGCGAGCACGGCCAATGTTCGCGGATGGTCCGGTTTCTGTTTTAGCCTTTCGACAAGGATCTCGCGCGTTTTCGCGAAAGCAGACATGGCGCGATCCCGATCGCCTTGCCCGCGCGCGATCACGCCCTCGTACCAAGCGCGCGGATAATAGAAACTGAAGTCGGGCTCCTGAAAATCTTTTCTCGGTGAATCCGCGAGCGCCTGGCGCGCGCCGTCGTAATCGTGATTCATCATCGCGAGCATGATCCGCATGGGAGTTTCGGCTCCGCCAATGTCGAGATCGGGCGGAGCGGCCGCGAGCGCTTTGCGGACATAGGAAAGATCGGCCGTGGCCGCAAATTGAATGATGCCTTTTCGAACGAAAATGATCGGGGTGCGTAAACCGGCCGCAATGGCGCGGTCATAATTGGCCAGCCCTTCCGAGAACCGGCGCATCAAAACGTAAGTATCGGTCAGAAGATTGACCGCATTTGGATTCAACGGATCGAGCCGGGCCGCCTTGGCGAACTCCGCTTCCGCTTCGGCGAATCGGTTCTGGCGGCGATCGAGATAGCCGCTCAGGACGAAGAAAGGCACGCTATTGGGCAAGCCGGGCCGCGCCAGCTCGAGTTGTTTGCGCGCACCCGCGTAGTCGCGGTGGCAACGAAATAAATGATCGGCCAGGGCCAGATTAACTTCCGCGGAATTGGGCGCGAGTTTGCTCGCCGTCTCGATCGCCGCGTGCGCCGCATCGCACTGCGCGGCCGATGGATCGAGATCGAAAAAGTAAAGAAGATCGTGTGCGCGGGTGGCGTAGCAATAAGCGAGGACGAAATTCGGATCGCGCGCAGTCGCGCCATCTAACAAGCCCACCGCCTGACGAAGCGTCGCTCCCGGGTCGGGCGCATCAGTGTAGCTATCGACAATATCTTTTGCCTGCCGATAAAGTTCGTAAGCCGGCATGTCACGAGTCGGCCGCGCTTCAATGTCTTCCTTCTCCTGGGTGGAAAGCTGCGCGCGCAGTTGACCGACGATCGCTTCGGCTATTTCGCTTTGGATTTGGAAAACGTCGGCCAGATCGCGGTCGTATTGCTCGCTCCACGCGGTAGCATCCGTGCGCGCATCGACCAATTGCGCGGTCACGCGAACGCGATTGCCGGCGCGCCGGACACTGCCTTCCAGAACATGAGCAACTCCAAGTTGTTGCCCGATTTCGCGCATATTTCGAGCGACCCCGCTCTTGTATTGATTCACCGACGTGTGGCTGATCACTTTCAAGTCCGCAATCTTGGCCAGGTCGTTCAGGATCTCCTCCTGCACGCCATCAGTGAAAAACGCGTTTTGTTTTTCATCGGAGAGATTTGCAAACGGAAGGACCGCGATACTTTTTTCCGGAATCGTTGACACGGGCAGCACAGCGCTCGTCAAACTGGAACCGGCCGGTGCATTCCGCCACGGATGCCATGCCCAATAGCCGGTGATCGCACCGACGCCAATGACCAATCCCATTGCCGCGAGCAGAAGAACGCGCCGCCGATTGGCGGAGTGTTCGCCGACGTCTGGCGTTCGCACGATGCCGCGCGAGGTGAGATCGAACGCCCACGCCAGAATGAGCGCGACCGGAAATCCGAGCGCGACCAAAACGACGAATGTTTGTTGCACCCAATCCTGGACGTGGAAGATCGGCAGCACTGTCCCGATCACCTGAATCAATCCGGAGGCGACGATGGCATAGCCAATGGCGACCCGAAAAACGCGGCGGTTCTTCAGTTCTTGAAAGAAAATTCTCATGCCGACATTCGTTCCGTCATAGAACTAACATGAGAAAACCGGGCGTTGCCAATAACGCACGAACCATTTTGGTATTTTGATTCGGAACGTAAGGTAACCACGATGTTCATGGCGCGGCGAAGGGTTGGCGTGATGTTGTTGTGTGCTGCCGCCGCAGCCTTGGCGGCGGCCGCCGATTATCCGGCGCCGAGCGAAGGCGATTACATCATCCGCGATTTCAAATTCGCTTCCGGCGAAAGCTTGCCGGAACTGAAAATTCATTACCGCACGCTCGGCAAGATCGACAAGGACGCGCAAGGAAGAACACGCGACGCCGTCTTGATCACGCATGGAACGACCGGCAGCGGCGCGCAATTTATCCGGCCGGAATTTGCCGGCGAACTTTTCGGACCCGATCAACCGCTCGATGCGACCAAATATTTCATCGTCTTGCCGGACGGGATCGGTCACGGCAAATCGAGCAAGCCGAGCGATGGCATGCACGCCAAGTTTCCGCGCTACGGCTACATCGACATGGTGGAAGCGCAGTATCGATTGCTGACCGACGGCCTGGGAATAAATCACGCACAACTGGTAATGGGCACGTCGATGGGCGGCATGCACACCTGGCTCTGGGGGGAAACGCATCCCGAATTCATGGACACGCTTCTGCCGCTGGCCAGCCTGCCCACGCAAATTTCCGGACGCAACCGTGCTTGGCGGCGCATGGTGATCGATGCCATCCGAAGCGATTCCGCGTGGAACGGCGGCGAATACAAAACGCAACCGCCCAGTCTGCGCACGGCCGCGCAGATGCTCTGGTTCATGAGCAGCAATCCGGTTCTGCGACAAAAGGAAGCGCCCACCCTCGCGAAGACGGATGAAGTGCTCGACAAGTTTGTGGCCGATTACATGAAAACCGGCGACGCCAACGACATGCTCTATGCGTTGGAAGCGTCGCACGATTATGATCCTGGGCCGAACCTGGAAAAAATTCGTGCACCGCTCCTTGCGATCAATTTCGCCGACGACCTAATCAATCCGCCAGAGCTCGGCATTCTCGAACGCGAGATCAAACGCGTCCCACAGGGCCGCGCTGTCATCATTCCGTTCAGCGAAAAAACGCGCGGTCACGGCAGCCATACGCTCGCGGCACTTTGGAAGAATGAATTGGTCAAGCTACTGAAAGAAACAGAACCGTGAGCAATCGCGAGATGGCGAAAAAGTTTGGCAAACTTTCCACGCCGCTGATTGCCGATGCGGCTTTGCGCTTGCGCTTGCCTTGCTCGATTGCGCCTCACGGAATTCAACCAGTCGTTTCAGGAATGCGTTTGGCCGGACGCGTTTTGCCGGCCAAACATTTCGGCAGTGTTGATGTTTTTCTTGAGGCGATGGAATCGGCCGAGCCTGGCGACGTGCTCGTTATCGATGACGCCGGTCGCAACGATGAAGGATGTATCGGCGATCTGACAGCGCTGGAAGCGCAGGCCAGTGGTCTGGCCGGAATCGTGGTTTGGGGAACGCATCGCGACACGCCGGAGCTGCGAGAAATCGGACTGCCGATCTTCAGTTACGGTTCCTGCCCGTCCGGTCCGCAGCGACTCGATCCGCGCACGGAGGGCGCCTTGCGCGTCGCGCGATTCGGCGACTTTGAAGTTACGCGCAGCAATGTCGTATTCGCCGATGACGATGGCTGCGTTTTTGTCTCTGCCGCCGCAGTCGAACAATTGCTCAAGGCCGCGCACGGCATCTGGCAAACAGAAAGAAGACAAGCCGACCGGATCAAAGCCGGTGAAACTCTGCGGCAGCAACTCCGATTCCCGGATTACCTGAAAAAGCGAGTAAACGATCCGGCTCACACGTTTCGGCAGCATCTGCGCGACATCGGCGGCGCGATCGAAGAATAGACGTAGCCCCGGCAAGATCGACATCATCCATCGGCGCTTGCTTTGGTTGAAACCGAGGCGGGCGCGAGCGACGTTACTTATCCGATGGATTCCACTCACACGATCAGGTTGCGTTGGCTGCACGGCACGCTCGCTGATGCGACGCATCAGCTGGCGAGCTTGCGCTTTTCCCGCTCCGGTCCGCACGCCTGGCGCCCGGCCATTAACGCTTATCGTTGCGAGCGGTGCATTCGCATCTGTGTCGATCTTGCCGGCATCGAGCGCTCCGATATTGACCTGACGATCGACGAACAACTCCTCTCCATCCGCGGTGTGCGCGACGTGCCCGAGCCGACTGGCAAAGAAGAAAAACAAGCCATGCAGATGATCGCGATGGAGATCGATTATGGTCCATTTCAACGCGACTTCCGGCTGCCCGACGAAGTCGATGTGAAGAAAGTGCGTGCCGAGCAAAAGAACGGTTTGCTCTGGATTTATTTGCCCCTGAAAAAATCATGAGCGCGGAATTACTTCAAGCACTTCAACCCGGCGGCGGGCCCGGTCCCCAGCCAATCGGAGGCGCGGCCGTTGGCAGCGTCGATCCGGCCCAAATGCCGAAAATTCCGGACACATTGTCGATCTTGCCGTTGCGCGGCTTCGTCATTTTTCCGGGGACAGTCGCGCCCCTGAACGTGCGCCGGGCGTCGTCGATCAAGCTGCTCGATGAAACGTTGCCGATCAGCAAAGTCATCGGTCTGATCGCGCAGCGCGATGAGACGAAAGAAGATCCGGAGCCGCAGGATCTCTACACCGTCGGGACAGCGGCGATTGTTTTGAAACTCTTGCGACAGGCGGACGATCACGTCATCGCCCTCGTTCAGGGATTGCGCCGGTTTTCGCTGCGCAAGATCACGCAGACCGCGCCCTATTTAAAAGCGGAAATCACATTGCTCGATTCGATTCCGCCGCCGCAAACAAAAGAGTTCGAAGCGGAGTTTCGAAATTTGCGCGACTCCGCCGCGCAGTTGCTCGATTTGTTGCCCGACGCGCCCGAAGGGTCGGGCGTCCTCGTGCGCAGCATCGAGAACGCGGAACAACTGGTCGATTTTCTCGCGCCCAATCTCAATATCGATGTTGCCCAAAAGCAATCGATTCTCGAAGAGCTCGACGTCGCCAAGCGATTGCGTGCGGTCCAAACTCACATCTCGACGCAGCTTGAGATCGCGCAAATCCAGCAAAAGCTGCAGAAAGATGTGGCGTCGCAATTTTCCGACGCGCAACGCAAAGCTTATTTGCGGCAGCAGCTCAAGGCGATCCAGCAGGAGCTTGGCGAAGGCGATACCGGGACCGATCAACAGATTGCGCAGCTGCGCACCCGGCTCGAGGCGGCTAAGCCGCCGGCCGATGTGCTCGCGCAAGCCGAGCGCGAACTGAAACGGCTCGATTTCATTCCGCCGGCCAGCCCGGAATATTCCGTCATCGTCAGTTACGTCGAAACGATCGCTGAGTTGCCCTGGTCGAAATTGACTGAGGACAACATCGATCTCGATCAAGCGCAACAAATCCTCGATCGCGACCATTACGATCTCGAAAAAGTAAAACGGCGTCTCATCGAATATCTCGCCGTGCGAAAACTAAATCCCAAAGGACACGGGCCGATCTTGTGTTTTGTCGGGCCGCCCGGCGTCGGCAAAACCAGCCTGGGCCAATCGATTGCCGATGCGCTCGGCCGCAAATTCGCGCGCATGAGCCTGGGCGGCATTCGCGATGAAGCGGAAATCCGCGGGCATCGCCGCACTTACATCGGGTCGATGCCCGGTCGCATCATTCAGGAATTGCGCCGCGCCGGTACGCGCAATCCGGTGATGATGCTCGATGAGATCGACAAGATCGGCGTCGATTTTCGTGGCGACCCGGCGAGCGCGCTGCTCGAAGTGCTCGACCCGCGCCAGAACTTTGCCTTCGCCGATCGTTATCTCGATGTCCCGTTCGATCTTTCGCAGATTATTTTTATCGCCACGGCCAATTACATCGACGCCGTGCCGGAACCGTTGCGCGACCGAATGGAAATTATTTCGCTTCCCGGTTACACCGAACGCGAGAAACTCGAAATCGCGAAACGTTATCTGGTTCGACGACAGCTGGAGGAAAACGGACTCAAGCCCGAGCAATGTCAGTGGGAGGACGAAGCGTTTCGTCGCGTCATCAACGATTACACGCACGAAGCTGGTGTGCGCGAACTCGAACGGCAGATCGGCGCGGTCTGCCGGGCGATTGCGGCCAGATTTGCGCGCGGCGAAACTCAACCTGTCACCGTCACGCCCGAAGTCGTGGCGCAGACGCTCGGGCCGGCCAAGTACGTTCGCGAAACAAAATTGGCCACGAGCAAACCGGGCGTGGTCACGGGACTGGCTTACACGCCGTACGGTGGCGAAGTTCTCTATATCGAAGCGACCCGTTATCCCGGCAAAGGGAACATCATTCTCACCGGTCAAATCGGCGAAGTAATGAAGGAATCGGTTCAGGCCGCGCTGAGCCTCGTGCGCACGCGCGCGAATGAGATCGGGGCGAAGGCGGAGGAATTTCGCGAGAACGACATCCATGTGCACGTCCCCGCCGGCGCCGTGCCGAAAGATGGACCGTCCGCCGGCATCGCCATGTTCACCGCGCTCGCTTCGCTTTTCAGCAATACTCCCGTGCGCTCCGACGTCGCCATGACCGGTGAGATCACTCTGCGCGGACTCGTTCTCCCGATCGGCGGGCTAAAAGAAAAAAGTCTGGGCGCAATGCGGGCCGGCGTTTCCACCGTCATCATTCCAAAACTAAACGAAAAAGATCTGGTCGATGTTCCAGAGGAAGCGAAAGAGAAACTGAAATTCATTCCGGTTGAGAACGTCGATCAAGTCTTGGAGATCGCGCTCGAAAAACCGGACGCTGCGAAACTCCCGAAGGCCGCGGCCGCTTAACCCGAGGAGACAATCGGAGTTTGTAGGGGGCGCGGTTAGCGTCCCGTTTTCTTGACATCGGGAAGCGAACCGCTTCCCCTACAGAAATCATGAGGCGCGCACTGATTGTTTTCCTGTCGTCGACAATCGCTGTCTCTGCCTTCGGTCAAGAATTCGATGTCATCATTAAGAATGGCACCGTTTACGACGGCAGCGGCGGCGAAGGCCAACATATCGATCTTGCCATTAAAGGCGACCGCATCGCCGGGCTCGCCGATTTCAAAAACGCCAAGGCGAAAACAATTGTCGATGCCAGCGGTCTAGCCGTCGCGCCGGGGTTCATCAACATGCTCTCTTGGTCGACCGAATCGCTCATTCAAGACGGCCGATCGCAAAGCGAGATTCGCCAAGGCGTGACGACCGAGATCATGGGCGAAGGCGAATCGATGGGGCCGGTGAACGATCGCGTTCGCGCATTCATTTTGAAGCAGCAGGCCGACATCAAATACGAAATCAAATGGAACACGCTCGCCGAGTATCTTCAGTACCTGGAGAAACGCGGGATTTCCTGCAACGTTGCTTCGTTCGTCGGCGCGACCACGATACGCGCAAACGTCATCGGCTTTGACGATCGCGCGCCGACACCGGCGGAGCTCGACCAGATGCGCGAGCTCGTGCGCAAAGAAATGGAAGCGGGCGCGCTCGGGATCGGCACGTCGCTGATTTATCCGCCGGCCTTTTACGCGAAGGCGGAGGAGTTGATCGAGCTTTGCAAAGTGGCCGCGAAATATCAGGGCAAATACATCTCGCACATGCGCAGCGAAGGAAACCAATTGCTCGAAGCTTTCGACGAGCTGTTGCGCATCGCGCGGGAAGCGAATATTCCAGCCGAGGTTTATCACATCAAAGCCGCTGGCCAGAAAAACTGGGGCAAGATCGACAATCTCCTTTCCCGCATCGAAGCCGCGCAAAAGGAAGGACTCAACGTTCGCGCGAATATGTACACCTACACCGCCGCCGGTACCGGGCTCGACGCCTGTTTCCCGCCCTGGACCGAAGACGGCGGATATCCCGCCCTGTTCAAACGCCTGCGCGATCCGGCCACCCGGGAAAAAATCAAAGCCGACGCAAAGATCGACAGCGACAAATGGGAGAACCTTTATCTCGCCGCCGGTTCGCCCGACAAAATTCTGCTCGTCGGTTTCAAATCGGAAAAACTGAAACCACTCACCGGCAAAACGCTCGCCGAAGTCGCCAAGATGCGAGGCAAAGATCCGATCGATACCGCGATGGATCTCGTCGCCGAAGACGAATCGCGCATCAGCACGATTTATTTCCTGATGTCGGAAGAGAACGTGAAAAAGGAATTATCGAAGCCGTGGATTTCGTTCGGTTCCGATGAAGCGTCGCAGGCGCCGGAGCAGCCATTCACAAAATCGAATTGCCATCCGCGCGCCTACGGAAATTTCGCCCGCGTCCTCGGCAAATATTGCCGCGACGAAAAAGTGATCACGCTGTCGGAAGCGATCCGCCGCTTGAGCGCGCAACCCGCCACCAATCTCGGTCTCGATCATCGCGGAATGTTGAAAGAAGGAATGTTCGCCGACGTCGTCGTCTTCGATCCCGCCACGATCACCGATCGCGCCACGTTCGAAAAACCGCATCAATACGCCGTCGGCATGAAACACGTTTTCGTGAACGGCATCCAGGTCTTGAAAGATGGTGAACACACCGGCGCAAAACCAGGCCGCGCATTGTGGGGGCCGGGCAAGACAAAATGACCGAAGCCGAATCTAAGACTTCGAGATCGAAGGTCTCTTCGATTGGCCGCCCCCTTAAAGGCGTTCCTTGGATGTTAGTTAGCTAACCCCGCCGTCACCCAAGTCGCGAAGTTCCGGTTCGCGTGCGCAAAGAGCCTTGCCATACCCAGCTTGTTTTCGATACAAGGTCTCCAGCTAAAGGTTCCCCAACCCTCCCCATGAAAAAGATCATCGTAGCCGTCTCCGTCGCTGTCCTATCATGCTGTTTGATCTGTTCTCTGCTTGGCCAAACATCGGGGGCGCAGATTCCGGCGCCGACCGCGTCCGCGGCTGGAGAAGACCGGACCAGCGATGCTTCCAGAATTTCGTTACCGCAAGACAGTGCGGCCAAAGCGACCAAGCTACTGCCCGCGGAAAAAAGTGGGGTAAGCCAGCAGATCGTCGCGGCGGTAGCCGGCGTGTGGGGGACGGTGAAGAATTTTCATCACAACCACATCATCTGGGCTATCCTTCTGGACCTTTGCGTAATCTCTTTCGCGATAGGCATCGCTGCAAACGTGATTGTCCAGTGGGGCACTTATACGTGGTATGTGATAGTAATTCTGGTTGCCTTTTGCTGGACGGTAGTGTCCGGAGATTTGGATTACTTCTGGGTCTTCCTGCTTGGCATGGCGACCGCGTTTGCTGAGATCATTGGCAAATTTCCCGATGAACCGCTTAAGTCGGTCAAGACCAGCCATGCGATTTTCTATCACGGGCTTAACGGTGTCATCGCGGTATTTGCGCTCTATGTGTTGCGCCTTTTCACTGCTCCTCCAACAGACGCGAGCGGCCATTTAAAGAACATTCTTGCCGCGGGTTTAGGCGCGATGCTCGTGATGCGATCAAAATTATTTAATCTCAAGATCGCGGACGAGGATGTTTCTTTCGGCCCTGAGCAAATCATAAAAATCTTCCTGTCCTTTATGGAGCAAGCCATCGACCGAATCCGATCTCAGAATCGTATCGATTTTTTGAAGGCGCAGATCGAAGTACTCGACTTTAACCAGTTCGATAGCATCGCGGAACACGTCACCGCAATGATGCGCTCGTCACAAACCCGCACAACGACTCAGAAAGAGGAATTTCAGCAAACTATCGATCAGATCGGTTCCTCGAAGGGACCTAAGAGCAAGAGAAACAAATGTTACGCGCTTGGTTTTCAGCTACTCAATGCGATGGGCGAAGGTTTCGCCGTCGAAGTGTTCAAGAACGTGCCGTCAGACCTGCGCCGGATCGCTCCCTCGACCCCGGCCACCTCGGGCCTATTTGCCAACTTATTCGCTCGAAACGTGCCCCCGCCGGAGATTACACAATATTATCTGGCCTATGGCACCGATATGTCGGGCGCGCGCTTTCGAGAGCGCCTTAAGTGGTCGGGAGAAGAGTTTGCCAAGATACCAGAGGCAAAAATAGGGGCGCTGGATAAATACCGGATTGTGTTCAACAAGCCGGATGAAGGCGACCGACGCGTGGGTTGCGCAAATATTGTTCCCGATGAAAAGGAAAATATCGAAGGAGTTCTCTACACGCTGTCCAAAGATCAAATCCAGTTTCTCGATAAAGAGACACCAGGCTACACGCGCAAGACGGTGAGCGTGATGGTGGATAGCAAGCCTCTGGATGCCGAAGTATATCTTGCCAAGAAAACAAGCGATTCACTTAAGCCAGACCCCGTCGCTATTAGTGACCTCATCAAAGGAGCAGAGGAGCACAAGCTTAGCTCCCAATACATCACCAAACTGCAGGGATTTACAACTGATCCCGACGTTGAGACACAATCTTAGTGCCCTTCAGCGTCGGCGCGTTGCTCGATTTGTTCGAGGCTCGGTTCGGCGCTGCGGATCCAATCGCGCGCTTGATCGATTGAAACCCGATCGACCGCTTCCGCTTTAGGATATTCGACCGGCTCGGCCGGTTGGGCCGCGGCCATGCGCTCTTTTTTGCTGAGCGGTTTCGCTTTCTTGATCGGGAATCTCCAGTGACGCCCGAATTTGTAGAGGGAGTAATACATGGTGCCGGCTTCGACTTTGCCGACGCCGCTGCAACGCATGGCGTTGTAAAACATCCGGTCGCAATCCTGCCACGGGCGATCGTGCTTTTCGTAAGCGACGTCGTGCAGCACGGAAGCGTTCCGATATTTTCCTTCGAACGGGCCGCCCATGATCGTCCAGAGCGAGCGCGGGATGGATGCGCCGTCGACGACGTAACCCGCCGGCGCGACCCAGACGACGCCTTGCGGATCGGTGTAACGAAATTCGTTCAGCAAAGTCATGGTGCGGCCGTCGCTGTCCCAGCGCGTATCGACCGGGCCGCTGTAGTAACCGAACTTGTGCGACTGCTCGGCGCCGGCCGTCCACTTCGGTGGAGTCGAGCGGCAGGAGATCAACAGCGACGCTATAAGGATGAGCGAAAAACCTTTCATAGATCGAGCATCTAAAGACAAACGCTCAACGTTCAACGCTCAACATTCAACGTTCAACCGTTTCCGGAATTAGCACCGTGCCTTTTGGTTTTTCAGATTTCGGTGTTGTTGGCGTGATCGGTTCGCCGACGGTCTGTTTTCGATAGGGCCGTAAATAAAACATCATGAAAACGCCGGTGACGACGAGCAGCGAGCCAATCCATTTAAAGAGCCAGCCCGGATCGCGCAGAATCTGCACCGTGCTTTGATTGAGATTTTCCGGATTCCATGAGGCTTGCGAAATTTTGAAGGTGCGCCCGGTCCACGTGTTCAACCAACTGCCGGGATAACTGAACGGGTTGTTCATCCAACATTGCCCCTGCGCCGTGTCGCCATCGATGGTCGAAATCCGCAGCGTGCTCTTGAATCCGGCGGGACTGTCGCTGCCTTCGTTCCGTTTCACTTCGAAATCGAGTAGCTCGAGCCCAATCGGAAGCGGGATTTGTTTCCAGCCATACGAGATCTGCGTTTCTGTTGGCGAAGTCGGCACGCTGATCTGCCAGCCGGCCGGAACCCATTGCTCCAATTTCTCTCCGTTCTGTTCGAGCCGAACGCGAACACCGTCCGGCAAATCTTTCGGCGCCATCGCCGTCTCCGATTTCGCCGGCGCGAAATCCATCCATTGCTCCGCGTGCGGCATCGTCTTGTCGATGTTCAATTGCCAATCCGCCCAGCCGGTCACGAGCGGTTTGTTCATGTCGATCTTGCCGGATGATATTCCGTTCTTGCGCGAAACGAGCTCGTAAGTGATCGCGCCATCGTCGGCGAGAAAAAGCGCGAGATGATTCGGCGCTTCTTCGCCGGCCGCCGGCATGGTGGGTGGACCGCCGTTCGTCGTTAATTCTTTCCCAGTGCCGTGCGGATTCATCGGCGCGGCGTTTGCGATCGGAACGCCTTTGCCGCGAATCGTGACGAGCACAGCGGGATTATTCGGCTGATCGCTGAGCGAGCCGGGTTTTCCATTCTCGATCCGGAAGTCGGCCCAGTAATTGTCGATCTTGAGCGTGAACAGCGTGTTGTCGATCTTGACCTCGCGCCCAAGATTTTCTGCGACATCGAACGACGCATCTTTTCCAGCGATCGAAACATTCAGTCGTCCCTTGTTTCCATGTTGTGGCGGATCCAAGCGCACTTTCGCGCCGGTGCCGCCGCTCTTGCCGGCGCGACCGATTTGTTCTTCGGGCGCTTTACTGAAGGCAAAGATCGATTCCTCAAGATCGACAAGCTCTGACTGTGGTGGCAGCCGTGCCGGCTGCGCAGGCGACACGGTCTGAGCCGGACTGGCGTTTGCCGCTACAGAAGAAGGCGCGACGCCGCGCTTGAGTTCGATATTCGCGAGGCCCATCGCGAAAGTTCCGTGCTGCGGATCGTCCGCCAGCAGCCAGCTTTCGAGATGCTGATTCATCATGGCGGTGTTGATCGTGAAATGGAGCGCGGGCGCACCGCCTTCCGGCAACGGTTTCGGATTTAATTTCCCTTCAATGGCCGGCGCGTAATCGATGACGCGTAGCCGGGCGCCACTCGCGAGCATGCCAAGATCGCGCGGACGATCGGGCGTCGGCGGATGATGTAGAAATTCCGCAGGAAAACCTTTCACCATTCCATCAATATCGCGGACGCGAAGTTGGTGCTCGTCGACCAGGAGCCGGTTGGTCGGTGGCTCGCCTTTGAACAAAGTGGCGGTTCCTTCGATTCCCCAAAAGCGACCGATGAGCGAACCGGTCAGCAACGTGATGATGCCGAGGTGGGTGACGAGAAACGCGGTGTGATGTTTTTTCCACGGCCAGCGCGAGAACGCGGAGACGGCGAGATTGGCCGCGAGCAACGTGAGCCAAAGATTGAACCAGGGCGCGCCGTAGACGTAAGCGCGCGCCACTTTCGCGTCGAAGCTCGATTCGTAGATGGTGCCCGCAATCGCGGCGACGATGAGGACGGCGAGCAACACGACCGCCAGCTTGAGCGAAGCGAAAAACTTCCCGATGGGATTGCGCAGCCAAGCCGGACGTGGAAATCGATTCGGGTTCTCCATGCGAAGACCGACATTTTCCGCGAGGAGCGACGCACATTCAACTGTAGCCGTCGCTCTCTGAGCGACGTGACATGCGTAGGATTACTTCACCTAACATGGCGCTTCGCAGAGCGAAGCGGCTACAATTTGCTGCGAAAGGCGCGCAGATGTTCGGTGAAACGCGCGGGATCGAAATCGGATTGGGTGCGGACATCCTGGCGCAAGGCGTTCAACTCCTGATTGTCGATCTTGAGCGCGGTCGTGAGGCGATCGAGCGCGAGAACAAGACGTTTCGCGCGATGGAACGTAAGTTGGGGATCTGCTTCCGCTAACGTGTGCAAGATCGACATCATCGAATCGGTGGTTGGATTCCAGTTCGCGGCGCGACGAGCAAGGGCGTCAGCTTGTTTTTGCAGCGGTTCGAGATCGGATGAAGATGGCTCGGAAATTTTCGGCAGCGACGAATCTGCAGCGGTGACCTTGGCCAGAAGCCAGGCGAGCGCGATGGAAGTTTCCTGCGCGTCGGTGGACGGATCGGTATCGGTGCGCGCGTGCCAACATGTTTCACGCAACGCGACCGCTTGCCCGGTGAGCCAACTGCGCGGGCCGATCATCGGATCGTCGTCGCGCCAATGTTTTGGTTCGTTAGCAGATTGGCCATCGAGTTCAAACACGAGCGGCGGATGGCCGGCTTTCAAAAGGTCGCTGTCGATGTTTTGGTGACACGCGACGCACGTGTTGGCGCGGACGTACAAACTCTTGAGATCGTGCATGCCGGCGCTGACGCGCATGGCGTAAGTCCAATCCGCACGGGTGTGGCCGCGCAGCCATGGGCTGGCGGCGCCGTGACATGTCTCACAGGAAACGCCTTCGTCGGGATGTGCGGTGGAAGCGAAGCGCGATTGGGAAACGGATTGGAAAGGCGAATGACAAACGGTGCAGCGCGTATTAGCGGTCGCTTCTCCGCCGCCCACCGTCTCCGCGATTCGCGCCGAGCGCGCGTTACCTAGAATGGCAAAGGCCTTGGTGTGAAAATCCTTTTGCGACCAGGTGATGTATTGGCTGCGTTTTTCGCCCGCGCCGCCGTGACAACTGGAAGATCGACAACCGATGGCGCCGACGAATTGGGCGCCGTCTTCGCGCGTCTGTTTAGGTTCCTTGGCCGAGACTGCGGCCGCGAAAAGAACGACGATGTAAAAGCAGTGCGCTCGCAGCACGCGGCGAGATTATCACTGGCGTTGGTGAGCGCGCTATCTCAAAGAGAAGCTCAGCGCGTCAGGCTATTCCAGCGTTTCCGCACCGGCTTGGTGTAACGATCGATGTCGATCTCCTTGAGCCGACCGACGCTGTCCTTCACCGCCTCGGCCGAATCTTCGTATTTTTCTCTCATCGACTTGAAGACCGGCCACAGGAACGGAAGCGAGAGAAAGCTGAATCGTCCGAGTGGCGACTCAATTTCAATTTCCTTTTCTTCGCGCGATGTGGCGTAACGCAACGCCCACCCAAGTGCCAACCCCAGGACAAGCGCACCGGCAATGGTCGGGATCGGATTGTCGCGCAGAAAAATTTCCGTGCGCTCCCGCGCCGCGCCAGCGCTCTGCTTTGTCTGCTGCCAGGTCTCACCGACCGCCGCGGAGATTTGCGGTAATCGCGCGCCGGTTGGGACCGGATGTTGGGCCGAGGCAGCCAAAGGATCGTCTTCTACGAAATCGTCACCGTTCGGATTGATCATATAAATGATTCGAAAATGAGCCTGCTCCCGCGTTTCTAAACCTTCTCACGTCCGTTGCCGCACCGATACGCGAAACATTAAGCACAAGAACGAAAGGATTTAGCATGGCAGAGGCAACCAATATCGGCGCAAACAAGTTCGACCCGAAAAAGGAAGAAGTCTACTGGCGAGAAAATCACGCCAAACAAACGTGGGCGGACAAGAACCGTTCCTACGAAGATTACGCGGCGGCATATCGCACCGGTTTGGAATCGGTCGCCAAGTACGCGGGCAAGAAATACGACGACGTCGAGGACGACATCGGGCTGGATTATGAAAAGGCCCGCCCGGGCTCAGCGTTGCCGTGGGACACGGTGCGGCCGGCGGTAAAGGCGGTTTGGGAGAGAATGACCGGCGTGATTCCGCCGCGCGAACCCGATCGCGGGATGCGCGACTTCATCTAGGTCAAGCGTCAGCAAGTGTTCGTAGACCCTGATTTTGTTCAAGGGGCAAGCCGATCGATCTGCCAGGCGCCAGCCGGCTGCCGGGTATAACGAAACCGATCGTGTAAACGGTTGGCGCGGCCCTGCCAGAATTCGATCGTCTGCGGAATCAAGCGATAACCGCCCCAGTGCGGCGGCAGCGGAATCGGCTTGTCGGCAAATCGCTCCGTCATTTCGGCCATGCGCGCATCGAGAATCCGACGCGCGTCGATCACTTCGCTTTGGCGCGAGGCCCAGGCCCCAAGCTGGCTGCCGAGCGGGCGCGAATGAAAATAGCGTTCCGATTCTTCGCGCGAAGTTTTTTCCACGTTGCCGCTAATCCGGATCTGTCGATCCATCTCGATCCAATAAAATCCGAGAGCAGCGGACGGGTTCGCGTCAAGTTGTTTGCCCTTTTCACTTTCGTAGTTGGTAAAAAAAACGAAGCCGTCCTGATCGAATCCCTTCAAGAGAACGATGCGCGCAGATGGTCTTGCGTCGGTGCCGGCGGTGGCGAGGCTCATGGCGTTGACGTCGCGAATACCGAACTCGATCGCGGCCGTGAACCAATTACCGAATTGTTTAATCGGATCGGGATCGAGGTCGCGCCGATGCAATCCATCGGGAGCGTGATCGTAACGAGTCGAAGTGGGATCGAGCGGTGCGTCCATGACGTGAGCTGGGCAGGCTCACGATATTCGCGCGAATGAAGATGTCGATCCATTCGACTACGCTCAGGACAAGCCTTGCGCTGCGCGAAACGCAATCAGGTCCGGCGGATAATTTGGGCGAGCTGATGTTGCAGCGCCTGATCGGCCTCCGCGTCCTGTTCGTAACCCCAGACCACAACTTCCAACATTTGCGCACCGATCTCGCGCCGACCCTGCAAGGCAGCGCGGAGCCGGCCACGCGCGGTCCAATCCTCAGCTTCCGCCGCAGAAGCGTTTTCGTAAGTGGAACGCGCGTCCCAATAACAATAGAAAACGTGCAACGATTGGCCGCGGTCATCGAACCGATAGGACCGAATAGGCAGATTAACGCCATTAACTTCGATAAACCGAATTCCGCTGTCTCGATTCATGGTGAGACCGCTAGCCGGAAGACAAATGTCGGGACGATGAACTTTGACGAAGAGCGCAGCGGTGCGACCGGGCAACCAGCGAAAAAAATAAATCATCCAGCGATGGCCGTCGGACGCGTCCCACATCGCGCCGCCGCCTTCATCATAACGAAGGAGCGATTGCGCTTCCGACGTGACCGGCACCGTTTCGTAGCGGCTTTCGGAAGTGGGCCAGCCGACGGTCCAGCGCGAACCTGCGAGCGGCGATTGGTGAGTGCGATACCAAGCCTGAGTGCCGGCTTCAATCAAGAGAAACCAAACGGCAAGCGATGCGAAAAGCGCCAAAGGCAAACGCGCATTCGCATTTCGATTGTCGATGTTCGGTTGTGCCGGAGCCGCGTTGGATTGACGTCGCATGATCAAGCTGAGCAACCAAAGCCCGAAAAGACAGACCAGAAGAATCGTTAGGCCGGCGGGATCGTGCCACGATTCGATGGCGTGCGTCCCGCTCCTGGCCCCGATCCAAACGAGCAACGCGGTCCGGACAAGATTGCAAATGAAGGCGAGCACGGCGCCGGCGCCGATGAGGAAAAGACGCCGCGCGATGTTGAACGAATAAAGTTCGCCCAGGAAAAGTGAGATCATGAAAGTGGCCTGAAGCGAGCGCACCCCGCTGCATGCCTCTTCGATCCCGATCAAACCGGAGCCAACTTCAATGACGTTGCCATGTTGGAGCGCGGGAATGCCAAAAATGTTTAAGAGCGAAACGTTGATGGCGGTGACCGCACGCATAAGACCCTGGATGACTGTTTGCTCGATGCGAACCGGCCAGGGCACGGCGACGAGAAAGAACAGAAACGGAAATGCAAAACAGCGTAGCCAAGGGCGACCGCCGGCAAGGAAAACGACGCACAGCGATATCGCCACGGCAAGGCCGGCAATCACCCAGCTAATCAGGCGCCAGTCCGGGTTTGCTTCGGAGACAAATCGAACCGGAAAAAACAGCAATGCGCAAAGAACCATGATGATGAGCGGCATCGTTCGCGAAGCCGGCGGCAATGGCGCGGGGCGCTCGGACCAGCGTTTCCAAATGAGATAGAGCGCGACAAACGGGACCGTCCAACCGTAAGCGTATTGCGGATTAACCGACCATTCGCTTTTCAAATGGTTGATCACTGGGAACCAGAGGAGCGCGAAACAAAACAGAACGGTCGCCACTGGCCAAAACGTGGTTTGGGACGATGTCGATGGAACAAAACCGGTGCGCGCGACCGCGTCTTTCATGTCCGGCATAGGGTAGCCGAGTCCGAGCAGGTTGCGAGCCGCTGTTTAGCGCCGGCGCGGGGCTAAGAAAATGCGATCAATGGGGGCGGGGTCGCGTCTTGGAATGCGACATGCTAAAGTCGTGCCGATAAGTTTCATGCTGATTTCTCACGTCGACTTGTCAAGAGTTGAGTCTCAGCGTCTATAACCCGTGGAAAAATCGGTCGAACGAACCCAGCGAACATACATCAGGATCGTCCTTGGTGTTTTGATCGGCTTCATTCTCTTTGTCTTTCTGTGCTGGGGCGGATGCCACTTGTACAGCGTAGTGGAATCGCGGCACGTAACGCGGCGCGCGGCTGCCTATCTTGGTGCCGGCGACTTGCGACAGGCCGCGTTAAGCGCCCGGCGCGCTCTGCAGTTAGATCCCGCGAGTGTCGAAGCAATGCGAATCCTGGCACAAGTGGCCGAGGCGGCGCGCGACCGCAGTGCGCTCGACTGGCGACGAAAAGCTCTAGAGCTCAATCCGCGGTCAACTGAAGACGCCTTGGCACTCGCGGCATGCGCACTTCAGTTCAACGATTTAAGCACAGCCGAGACAACACTGGCGCACTTGAGTGATGACGCCCGTCAGACAGCGGGATTTCACGCGGTGGCCGCACAGCTGGCAGATGCCAAGAAAATACCAACCGACGTGGAAAGTAACTGGGCCAAGGCAGTGGAATTAGCGCCAGAGAACAAATCTTACCAACTTCAATTTGGGATCGCGCTTCTACGCATGGACGATTCGGCGAAGCGAAAGAATGGTCGCGTCATACTGGAGCAGTTACGCCTTGATGAAAAACAACGGGCCGCGGCAACGCGTGCGTTGATTGTGGACGGAGCAGCACGCCACATTAATGCGGAAGACCTGACAACGTTAGCGCGCGAATTGCAGGAATATCCCGAAGCGACGTTTAGCGATCGGATGCTCTACCTCGATGTTCTCCGACAACTGCGCGACGCTAAATTCACCGCGTATCTGACCACTATCGAGAAGGACGCAGCTTCAAAACCGGCGGACCTTGCGACGCTGCTTTCGTGGATGAAGACAAGCGGGATGAGCCTGTTGGCCATCGATTTCTCGAAGGGCGTGCCAGCTGAAGCAATAAACAAATGGCCAGTTCCGCTCGCGCTGGCGGAGGCCTACGCCAAGGTCGCGGACTGGAAGGACCTGGAAGAATTAATCAAAAGCAAAAATTGGGGCGAATTCGATTTTCTACGCCACGCGTATCTCGCCCTCGCCATGCGTGGTCAAGACAAACCGGCAGCGGCGGATCGTGAATGGGCTACCGCGCAAAAGGATGCAGGCAGCCAGGTGCAATATTTGTCGGCGCTTGCGCGCGCGGTCGCCGAATGGGGTTGGCAAAAAGAAACTGCGGATTTGCTTTGGACGTTGACAAAATACCCCCAGACACAAGCCGAGGCGCTGCAAGGACTCTATCAGAGATGTGCCGACGCCAAAGATACGCTGGGATTGTATCGCGTGCTCGTGCGCCTTGCGGAAGTGCGGCCGGAGGATGCGGGGATCCAGAATAATCTCGCCCAAGTCAGTCTCCTTCTGAATGCCGACGTCGAGCGGGCGCGCAAATTGGCGGCTGATCTCTACCGCAAAGAGGCGTCTAATCCCGCTTACGCCTCGACCTACGCATTTGGCCTATACACGAAAGGCGACGTCAAAGGCGCATTGGAGATCATGAATCGCCTGACCGACGAGCAGCTGCACGATTCGTCCGTCGCTGCCTATTACGGCGTGATCCTGGTCGCGGCGGGCGATAAAGCGAAGGCGCAGGAATATCTTAAGGTCGGAAGCTCGGCTAACCTTCTACCGGAAGAAAAGGCATTGGTCGCGAAAGCGGAAAGCGCTTTGAAATAGCGAAGCCCCCAAGCTTCAAAACCGCAAAGCAAAGCGGCCGTTCCTTTCGGAACGGCCGCGGTAATCAAACAAAGAGACCGATTACGAGACCCGACGGCGGCGGCGAATTTCGATTGCGGTCGCAACCGTGATCAAACACAGAACTGGAATTACGCTGGCGGCCTCCGGAATCGGAGTGAAGGTCGCTTGGAATGCGACAGGGAGAACATCTCCCGTCGCCGTAACCACCGAAATATATTTATACGTTCCGAAATTCGGGACATTGACAAAGGTCTCATCGGTGGAGCTGCCAAAGACGCTGGCATTAAGCTTGACTCCAAGCGTGCCCAGTGTGTTGGACCCGTAAAGGTTCCAACCTTCTCCGGACTGGATGCTGCCGACCTCAATTTGGCCATTGGTGAAGCCTTGCGAGAGGATGGAGCTAAGATCGAGTTGAATGAAGTGAAGCGGGACGCCAGCGCCATTGACTTGGAGTTCGTTATCGGTCGTTCCGGTTATGCCGAGGCCGCGTTCACTTACGCCCAAGTTTTTAAAATACAGTGTATGCGGCGAGCCGATGCCACCGCTGTTGTCGTAGCCGTAAGCCGTGATGGTAAAACCAGACACGGTGTAGCTTTGGCTGGCTGAGCCCACGCTCGCGTTCGAACCGCTCGGATTCAGGTTCCAGGTTACCAGCGTCGCCCAAGCCGATGACGCAGCAAAAGCGAAGCTGCAGCAAAGCACGGTTAACGCACTTTTCAGGAGCCGATTTGATTTCAATGTTCTCATGAGTTGATCTCGATTTTGTATGTTTTGATTTATTGCCCGGTCGGCTGGTTCCCACCAACTTCCCTTGTTGTGATTACCATAATCCTCATATTTGCGTCGCAGCGTCAATAAAAATCTGATGCCACGCCGCATCTTTTTTTCCGGCCCCGGTTTTAGATCAGTTTGCCTTACTGGGTCAAGGCAAAAGAGAGGTGTGACAGCGGCCTGTTAGAACCCAGGCCGCTCGAAGGAATGGGGTTTTACCGCCGAGACCCACCGCGACGCGGGTTTCGTCTATTGCGATGAGGCCTGCCGCCTAGCGGTCAGATGCAAAAAGCGTAATCTCGGCCGTCGCTGGGCTTAGAGATTATGCCAGGAATATTGGCTGCTTAGAAACGCTTGTTGCAATTCCCTGAAATCGGCTTTGCGACTGGTTAGCTGAAACCGGATTTGTTCCTTTTCGCGGTTCAAGAATAGAATCGAACGGCTGTAGCTTTGGCCGTAAAAATCGTAGTTGAGCACGACGAGAAATGTTTCTTTCCGATTCAGCAGGAACGGATTCTTTTCCTGAGAGATGATGGCTACATTCTGACTGCCTTTTGGAGCGAGCGCCGCTGGATCAGCTACAAGTTTTTTCAAAGTCTCCTCGTCGAACGCGCCTGGAGCTGAGAGCGGAATTCGGTTGATCGTGGCTTCGGCCTGCGTCTTCTTTGGAGGACGCAAAGTTAGCTGAGTCGCGCTGCCAGAATAATCCCAGCCTCGCGGCGATTGGTAGGTCACCTTTTTACCACCATCCTGGAAAGCAAGCTGTTTGAGCTTGGCGCCGTCCAGCTCGTATTCGTCGATACTGGGTGTAAGCAGGAGCTCAGCGCGCGCAGAGGCGACGAAAAACGTGCCAACTAATATCAGTTTTATTGAAGGGCCCATTTGCCTTTGCTATAGCTGTAAATCATGAGCGAACCGGGCGGCGGTTTGGTTTTGAAATTGGTATCAAAAAACCATTCGCGCGTCGGCGGCGAATAGACGTTGCCCTTCCCCCATTCTCCAATGGATTGCCCGCTCTGGTAAAGTTCCACCATCGAACCGTAGTAGGTAAGGGTCTTATTCGTCCAGTCCTCGAGAAAACGCGGGAAGTTCTCCGCACCACCGCTGTAGGCGCCATCTCCGCCCACTGCGGATGTCGGCACGATGCCGGAAATGATCGCGGTGTTAAACGTAGTCGGACTCGCGGTCGGCGGCGCAGTGCCGGCCCCGGTCGTACCATCGACCCAGCTGTTAGAGAGAAGATTTACGGCGTCGGCGAGGATCGAACAGGGCGCGCGCGTATAACCCGAGACCTGCGAAGCGGGCGGACTCGCCGGATTAAGGTAGGTCCCGTTTGGATTAAAATTAGCAGGATTATTCGAAGGGACAGTCGATCCGGTTCCGCCGGTGTTGAAGTCGCCTTGAAGGTAAACGGGATTGTTGCTGGCCATCGTAAAACCCGAGCTCGGAATTAGGCTTCCATTTGTGAGTCGGATCCCACGTCGTGTGCCCGAAGCATAACTATTGTCGTACATGTAAACGATACCGTTGAAGCTGGAATATTTATACGCCGGCGGACTTTGCCCGCTCACCAGGATCTTGCTGACGTCGAGCGTCGCGATACGGATAGGGGCGACTTCACGATTGTCGGTAATGGATACCCCCGTCGTGATAGTGCCCGCAGCGCTAAACATGCTGTAAAGGCTTTTCTGAGCATTCGTACGATTGTCGGGACCGCTGGCCGGGGGCATTACCGATGTTATTGTTCCATCGGCATTCGGCGTTCCGATCAATACGTTATTACTGTTGTCGATCTGGATGACAACGCCGGCCTGATCCCAATATCGCGAAGCCGCTAACGGATCGGTATAACCAGCGACTGGTGGCTGGATTAGTTCACGATAGCTGTCGTTATTCGGATTGGCGTCAGTCGTGCTAAAGATCGAACTCGAATCCATCCCGAACGGCTGCAACGCTTGATCTCGCGCGGGCGGAAGACTGGCCAGATAAGTCGGCGCTCCGTTCGCTGAATCATTTGCCGGATGCTGTGCATCGCCAGGCTTGAAGCCCCCCGATGGATTTGCGGCGCTCCAAGTGAACCAGTCCGATGCGAAGGTTACCTTGTCGGCGAAGGTCAGCGATGAGTGCCCGGTGTAGAGATCAGAATTCGTATGGACCCAGCCGGTTACGGTAAAGAGCGGACCCGGATGAATTTCCAGAGGATCGACATAAAAGATCGCGAAATTCCACGGCGATAGTTGTGACTTTTGCAGCACGCGCCGAACTTTTGCGACCACATTTCCCCTCACCGTCGGCAAGGTCACATCGGCCGACGCGATGTAGTTGAGTGTTAGCGGCGTGGTCTTGATGGCCTTATTTGTGTTTGGATCGAGTGACGGTACTGGAGTGGCCCCGACTTGTCCGAACGCCGGCTCGGGGGTCGCCGCAGCTCCAGAGAGCGTGTTGTATTCAGCATCCGCGGCCACGATTTTATAGTTAGAAATGGTGGGCGGGTTCGCTGTGTTATTGGTGTAATAGTCGGTCGCAGTCGCGCCGAAACCCGAGATATTGGAGAACTGGGAAGAGGTCGGCAACGGCGGAGAAAACGCGCTGGTGGCCAGCATTTGCGTTGGGGTACCCCGGCAGGTTCCTCTCCAACTGTTAAACAAGATTTCAACGGTGGCGTCGCCGACGGCTATGGCCGATTCGAGTGAATTCGTTCGTTGAACCATTCGGTTGACGTTTGTGGTGTATTCGGCCGCGATTCCTACAATCACCATCAACGTCGCCATAATGGAGACGACAACGATGAGCGTACTGCCGGCTTTTCGAGTAGAGGTAGTTTTCATTGGTAAGTAGTAAGGCGTGCCTTGAGCGGAACTTGTCCGTTCAGGAAAATGTTGGCGGATTTGAATTGGCGATTGCTGTAGTTCGGATCAGCGGTGGAAAGATTGATTGCGGCGACGAACCGTGAATAAAGCGCGCCCGCTGGAGTGAGAGGCGTACTAAACGGCAGCGTATTGGTAATATCGCCGCCCATCGCAAACAATTTATTGTGCGATGTCGTGGTCGGGCCCTGCCATTGCAGGGCACCGTTGATCACGGTGTAGGAACAGCGATCGGCGACGTAACAGATGACGTCTCCAACGCCGCTGGTCGTTCCCGTTATTGCGATTGGCAAAGTAGTAGTTGGATAAGTCACTGCTGGCGTCAGCGCCGGCCCAGAAATATTGCCAAGCGTTACCGAGGTATCGCCAGAACCTCCGCCCACTGCCGTGATGTCTGCTTCAATCTGATGACTCGGCACGATGAACCGCTGTCCCACAGCCGGCGCAGGCTGCTGGCCGCTTGGGTACGTTATGTGGACCACGGTAGCGCCTGCAGCTGCATCGCTCTTGAATTTGTATGGGCCGGCCGACCATTCCTGAAATGCGATCCCAGCCGCTGGGCCCGCTCCCCCAACCTGATTGCCGTTTGTATCCACTAGATAAGGCAGCGAGATCGCCGAATGGAGGTCTTGCAGCATTTGCACCATTGCCACGCGCGCCTGTTGGTGGGCGGTGTTAACAGCACTGTTTTTCGCTCCAAGGATCGTACTGATGTTCAGGAGCGAGTATAGAACCAGCCCGATAACGCTAACGATTACGATCGTGATCGCTAACTCCACGAGTTTGATACCGCGGGCTTTGGAACAAAGTTTCATATGTCGGATGTCCGAAGGGTGCTCATCGAAAACGAGTAGTTTCGCCCTAAATAGGTGTAAGTAATCGTCACCAGAAATTGATACGTGTTGGAAATCGTCCCACTAATGTCGGTCACCGTGACCGTCATGGTCCCGGAAACGATTACGCCGCTGTTCGGGTCCTGATAGACCGGCACGTTGTTGTAGGTGTGAGTGCCGACAGTCATGTCGTAGGTCGCTGAACCACCGGCGCAAACACTAGTGTAGTCCTTCGGGATTTGACTGTGAACGGCGCCGTCACAATCCGGATTATTATTGGTCTTTTGCGGGTTGAATGGGCTCATCGATTGAATCGAATCGATCTGATTCATCACCGCCGTGTAAGCACCGGTCGCATTGCGGCTCGTGCTTGCGATCGCATTGAATTTGGTCAGCGCTCCGACGGTCGAAGCGATGCCAATGCCTAGGACAGAGATGGCGACCATGGCCTCAACCAACGTAAAGCCTCCTGCCCTCTCCCCGTTAAGGGCTCGGGAGTTATGGAAATTCACACTAAGTGTGGAAGCAATAAGTATACCAAAACGAGCATGGCCTAGAACAAAACCTCCCCGGGTTCGGGCCTGGCCGATTTTAGGTCGTTGAAACGACCGATTTCGAGAACCGTTAGCCAACCACAGCAGGCGCGGAGATAGAGGGTGAAGGCGATAACCGCCGTAATTTGGCTATTACTTGCGGAATAGTATCAATCGCCCGGTTGACGTCCGCTTCCGAATTGAAGCGACCGAACGAAAACCGCAGGCTTCCCTTCTGCCGTTCCTCCGGCAGCTTCATCGCACGTAGGACATGAGATCCATCCGCGGAACCGGTCCGGCAGGCCGAGCCGGCCGAACAGCAAATCCGATGTCGATCTAAGAGCAATAATGCGGATTGCGACTCAATTTTGGCGAAAGAACAATTTGCCGTGTTTGGCAGCCGCGCCGCCGCGGCGCCGTTTACCCAGGCGTCGCTGACCGTTTTCAAGATGTTTTCTTCGAATCGATCGCGCATTGCCCGGACCCGCGTCTCTTCTTCAGCGCCGCACTCAGCTGCGCGCTCCGCCGCTTTCCCGAGACCCGCTATGGAGGCAACGTTCTCTGTTCCAGCGCGGCGCGCATTTTCCTGACCGCCGCCGATAACCGATGGCAAAAACGGCGCCCGGCGCTTCACATAGAGCGCGCCCACGCCTTTCGGTCCATGCAACTTGTGCGCGGAAAGCGACAGAAAATTGACCGCTGAATCCCGCAGCCGGATTGGGATCTTCCCAACCACTTGTACGGCATCGGTGTGAAAGAGCACCTTTCTGTCGCGGCAAATCTCGGCGATCTTTTCTACTGGAAATAAAACACCCGTTTCGTTGTTCGCCCACATTACGGAAACGATTGCGGTGTTGGGTCGAATTGCCTTCTCAACTTCGGCTAGATCGACATCTCCATTTTCGTCGACGCCGAGAAAAGTCACTTCGCATCCGCGCGTCATCATTTCCTCGCAATGCCGCCGCACCGCGCTGTGTTCGACCGCACTCGTCATGATGTGTTTCCCGCGCGGTTCAAATTGCAGCGCCGAATTGATTGCGGCGTTGTTCGACTCCGTCCCGCAGCTCGTGAAAACGATCTCGTCGGCATCACATTCCAGCAGAGCCGCCACCCGCGCTCGCGCTTGATCGATCGCGCGGCGCGCTTGTCCGCCTAGTTGATAGCCGCTCGAAGGATTGCCATAAAACTTGGTCAGAAACGGCAGCATCTCCTCCACCACCGCAGGATCGAGCTGGGTCGTGGCGTTGTTATCGAGGTAAACAATTTCCTCGTTCGTAACCATCCCGGCAAGTTTACGATCCCTGCGCCGATACGTAAATCACTCTTCCAGACGCGGCTCGGCTCCCGGATGCTTGGCGTGGTGATGCGTGTAGCGAAAATAAAGGTTCCGCAAATAAATCGGCAGAGGAAGCAAACTCTGCAGGACCCCCACGGAATCGTGGCGATAAATCCCAAAATAAGCCAGCAAGAGAAACGAGCCCAATGCGCTGCATTCCCAGAACCCGAACGGAATCACGCTCTTGCGCGCACGCTCCGAAGCAATCCACTGAACTAGAAAACGCAGTCCGAAAATTAAGCTCCCGCTTAACCCCACGATTTTCCAAAAATTTAATGCAATCCCGAATATCTTGGTCTCGGCGAAAAAATGAAAACTCTCCATAACGGCCGAAACGTGGGTCAGATCATGCCCCCTGAACAGCTTTTTGTTCGCGCGAAATTTATGGCCTAAACTCCATACCGATGACGTCGATCTGGGACCGGGCTAATCCTCAACTACGCGATCTGTCGGTTTACCAACCAGGCAAGCCGATCGAAGAAACCGCGCGCGAGCTCGAGGTCGACCCAGGCGACATCATCAAGCTCGCTTCGAATGAAAATCCGCTCGGGCCAGCACCAAAAGCTCTCGCTGCCATGCGCGATGCTCTGCAAAGGGCGCAGCTTTATCCGGACGGCGGCGGTTTCTATCTCCGTCAAGCTTTGGCTCCGAAGCTGGAGGTCGCGCCTGACAACATCATCCTCGGCAACGGTTCCAACGAAATCATCGAATTTCTCGGCCACGCTTTTCTCAACCGCGACGACGACGTCGTCGCTTCCGAGCATGCGTTTATTGCTTACAAATTAGTTGCCTCGCTATTCGGCGCGCGCACCATCGAACCGGCGAGCCCGGATTATCGTTACGATCTCGATGCTGTGCTCGGCACGATCACGTCGAAGACCCGGCTCATCTTTATCGCCAATCCAAATAATCCCACCGGCACCTTGGTTTCGCAGGCTAAGATCGACAACTTCATCTCGCGCGTGCCGGAGAACATCGTCACCGTTTTCGACGAAGCCTATTTCGAGTTTCTCGACCACCCGCCCGATACCCTGCGCTACGTGCGCGAAGGCCGAAACGTTGTCGTTCTGCGCACCTTCTCGAAAATTCACGGACTCGCTGGTCTGCGCGTGGGTTACGGAATCGCACCGCGCGACTTGATCGCCGTTTTGCAAAAAACCAGGCAACCGTTCAACGTCGGCAGCATCGCGCAGATCGGCGCGCTTGCCGCCCTCAGCGATGATGCTCATCAGCGCGAGACGAAACGCATCACGGACGAAGGCCGTGAATATTTCCAGCAACAATTTGCCGCAATCGGTGCGCGCTTCGTCCCGAGCGTGGCGAACTTCGTCATGCTCAACGTCGGCGATGGCGCGACGGTATTTAAGAAATTGCTGGCCAGAAAAATTATTGTCCGCCCGCTCAAGGGCTACAATTTGCCGGAGTGGATTCGCATTTCCGTGGGAACAATGGAGCAAAATCGACAATGCATCGCAGCGCTGAAAGAAATTCTTCCGCAACATCGACAAGCGTAACGCGCGCAGATCAGCCGGTAATTGCCGGCGATACCATCGCGGCAATTTCCACTCCCGCCGGTGAAGGCGCGATCGCGCTTGTCCGCATCGCCGGCGCTGGTGCCGTCGAAATCGCGAATCGAATTTTTCGGGGCAAAGAAAAGCCGTCCAAGTTTTCCTCGCACCTTCAGCATGTCGGTGAAGTCGTCGATCAAACCGATCGCGTCGTCGATGAAGTGATGATGTCGATCCACCGCGGGCCGGCCAGTTACACCGGGGAAGATGTGGTCGAGATCAGTTGCCATGGCGGCATGCTTGTGACCGCGCACGTTTTGGAATGTTGCCTCCGCGCCGGTGCCCGCGCGGCGCGGCCCGGGGAATTTACCGAGCGCGCATTTCTCAACGGCAAAATGGACCTGACCCAGGCCGAGGCTGTCATCGATCTCATTCGCGCCAAGACCGACCTCGCTCTCCGCTCTGCCACGGAGCAACTCGAAGGAAAGCTCGGCCAAAAGATCAAACAGATTCGCGGCGAATTGATTTCGCTGCTCGCGCACATCAACGCTTCAATCGATTTTCCGGAGGAAGGCATCGCGCCGGATGAAGGAACGAAGTTAGGCGCGCGACTCGACTCCATTCGTGAGCAGATGTCGATCTTGCTCGCGACCGCCGACCAGGGCCGGATTTTGCGCGAAGGCGTCCGCGTTGTCATTTACGGACTCACCAACGCCGGCAAATCGAGTTTGCTCAATCGCCTGCTCGGTTACGATCGCGTCATCGTCAGTGAAACTCACGGCACCACCCGCGACACGATCGAGGAAGTGGTCAATCTCGGCGGCGTGCCCGTTCGTTTGCTCGATACTGCCGGCTTACGTCCCGTCGCGGACGACGTCGAGCGTGAGGGAATCGCTCGCACGAAAAAGTCGCTCCAATCCGCCGATCTCCGCCTCCACATTGCCGATCGAAACGTGCCGCGGCCGCCGGATTTCGATGTGCAGACCGCCAACGGCTCCGAGATTCTCGTCTTAAACAAGAGCGATCTGCCCGAACACGCCGACTGGAAAAATCAGCAAGCGCTGCGCGTCTCTTGCTTGAGTGGCGACGGCCTGCCCGATTTGGAGAAGGAAATCATCGGGCGACTGACGAAGGAAAATTTGCGCGCGGAAAGCATGATCGCGATCAATTTACGGCATCGCGATTGTCTGCGCCGAGCGCTGGAGGCGTGCGATCGCGCCGCGAAAACAATGCAAGATGGCCTCGCGCCCGAGTATGTGGCGGTTGATCTCGAAGAAGCGCAACGCGCCGTGGGCGAAGTGATCGGCGCTGTCGACGTGGAAGAAATTCTCGATTCCGTCTTCAGCCAATTTTGCATCGGCAAATGAACAACGCCTACGAGCGGTTCGTTAGGCCGTTGCTCTTTTCGCTCGACCCGGAAACGGCGCATAACCTCACCCTCCAGTCGCTGCGCCGCGCAACGTCGCTCAGCCTGCGCGCATTAAAGAGATTCCAGCCCCCGCCCAAACGGGTCACGCTCTTCGGCGTTACATTTCCGAATCCGATTGGTTTGGCCGCCGGCTTCGATAAAAACGGTGTCGCTCTTCCGGCCTGGGCGGCGCTTGGTTTCGGTTTCGTCGAAGTCGGGACCGTAACGGCCAAGCCGCAGCCGGGAAATCCGAGGCCGCGCATTTTCCGCTACGGCGAGCAGCAAGCGCTGATTAATCGTCTCGGCTTCAACAACGACGGCGCCGATATCGTGGCCAACCGTTTGCGCCGGCTGCGCGAAAGCGGTCGCTGGCCGGCAATTCCTGTCGGCGTCAACATTGGCAAATCCAAACTCACGCCCGTTGACCAGGCGCCGGACGATTACCTGCAGTCTTTTCGCCGGCTGCGGAATTTCGCCGACTACTTCGTTCTCAACGTCAGCTCGCCGAATACGCCTGGCCTGCGCTCGCTCCAGGAGCGCGAGTTGTTGTCGATCTTGCTCCAGGCTGTAACCACGGAAAATCGCACCGCGAAACCGATTCTGGTAAAAATTTCACCCGACCTTTCGCTCGCCGAGCTCGGCGATATTGTCGCGACGTGTGAGCAATATCAGGTCGCTGGAATTGTTGCGACCAACACGACGACTGATCATTCCGCGATTCCGCGCTCGCAAGATCAAACCGGCGGTTTAAGCGGCCCACCGTTGCGCGAGAAATCCACCGCTCTTGTCCGCGAGATCAGGAAAAGATCGACAATTCCGATTATCGCTTCCGGTGGAATTTCCGACGCCGAATCCGCGCGGGAAAAAATTGAAGCTGGCGCGCAGCTTCTCCAACTTTACACCGGCTACGTTTATCGTGGGCCTGGCTTGATCCGCGAAATCGTCGAGGCGCTGTGAAGCTTTCGCATAAAATCGGAAAGCTGACGTCGGCCGAGACTTTTCATCGCAGCGGGCGAAAGGTCCGCCGGCTCCTTTCGCCAATTCCGCTGCGCCCGCTCCTCGATAAGATCGACAACAAACGTTTACGGGAGATTCAGCAGCGTTACGCTTCGTCATCCGAAAACTACGCGAAGTATGCGGATGTCGAGCGCTGGTTGAAACGCCACATCAAGAAAATCCAGGACCTGGATCTGCATCGCTCACCGCCGAACGAGATTCTCGATCTCGGTTGCGGGGGCGGCTTCTTTCTTTTCATCGCCAAGCAATTCGGCCATTCCGTTATCGGGCTAGACATCGACGAGTTCCCGCTCCTCGGCGAACTACTCGAGCTATTCTCCGTGCCGCGAAAAGTCTGGGCCATCAAACCTTTCGAGCCACTCCCGGACTTCGGACGCAAATTCGATTGGATCACCGCCTTCTCGACCAGGTTCAATCGCGACGCCGAAGATCGACAGGTCTGGGGTGCGAAAGAATGGGAATTTTTTCTCGAGGATTTAACCCGCCATCTCCAGCCCGACGGAAAAGTTTTTCTCGAAATCAATTCCGGCAAAACCAGATCGTTTTATCCGGAGGAAGTGCGCGAATTGTTCCGTCGCCGCGGCGCAATCCTGGAACGCGATTACGTTTACTTCCCGCAGCTAAGGCGAGGATGATTCCGCCGGCGACGCCTGCTGTCGATGCATGCGGTGCATCCAGTGTTGGTGCCGCTGCCGAATCTGTTCGAGCTTGGCGCGTTGTTCATCGGTCAGATAGGCCGACATCTCGCGATGCGCATTGGCAAAGGTTTGGTGCACGCGGTGCCCGGTCTCGCTTCGGATTTGCTCCAGTTGCGTGCCCGCTTTGTCGATGATCGGTGAAATCTTGGCGACCTGGTCCGGAGTCAATTTCAATTGCGCGGTAAGACGCTCGCGCATCCGCTCGGCGGCCAAGCCATGATGCGCCGGAGCGAACAGACAATGCCGCGCGACCGTTGCGGACAAGAACACACCGGTCACGCCGCCGGCGATAAAGACGAGGACAAACCCGGCGATCAGTTTCCATTTCAAGGCTGTGCTCATTGTGAAAACTCGTCCTGAATGACCGAATCGGCGATGGCGAATTCGTTCGCCAACGGCTCAGCCAAATTATCCTCTGTTTTGAATTCGCGAAATGCAGCAGCCGCCGCAATGACAATCACTGCGCTGGCCAGGATCGCGACGCGCCGGATCAATTGAGAAAGGCCGTTGCCGTTGGAACTCTTTCCACCGGTACGCCAAAGCGCCACGACGCGCGTATCGAATCCAAACGGAGCCGAAGTCGGTACGTCCTCTGGTGCCTGCGCAGCCGAGCGCAGCAATCGATTCAACTTTTGTTCGTCCTTCATTTTTCCCCCGCTGAAATTTGCCCGAGCAATCTCTTCATTTTTTGACGGGCCCGAAACGCTCGCACTTTCACCAGGGCCGCGCTCCAACCGGTCTTCTGGTGGACTTCCTCGACCGAAAACCCCTGCATGCAAATCAAGTCGATCACAAGTCGCTCCGCTGGCTTCAATGCTTCCAGAAGATGTTCGACCAGTTGTTTCGAAGCAAATTTGTTGTCCGGCGTCAACTCTCTCGACGACGTGTTCAGGTTTTCCACGACCGCTTGTTCTTCCTCGGTCAGATCGGCGTGGCGAATTTCCGGGCGCACTTTTTCGAACGCGATCTGATTGAGGCAAGTATTGACCGCGATGCGCGAAACCCAGTGCTCCAATGGCACTTTGCCGGAGAACTGCGACAATTTTTGGAAGACTTTGATAAAAATCATTTGGCAAAGGTCCTCTTCAGAAGTTCGTCGCGGTCGATGGGACCGGACCACTTTCGCGACAAGTGGATAAAGGTCGCGAACCAGTTCCCGAGCCGCGTCATCATCATGCGCAAGCGCGGCGTGTACCAGAGCGCTTGCATGAGAATCATCCATGTTATGACAGCGTCCACTTCATCGGCTATGACCGGCAACCTCTTAGTCCGGTTACAAATTTATTGGACGCAAAATCGACAATCCATTGTAGAGGCGCTTGTGCCAAGCGCCTGATTATGGATTCGGTGCTTGGCACAAGCACCGCTACAACTACGCCTCAATCCTAACGATCTCGCCTTGCCACGGCCAGTCCTCCGCCGCTGTAACCAGACCAGCGCGTACCGGATTCTGTTCCACATAATGCCATTTCTCAGCGTAGCTCTCGCTGTGTCGAATCAGATGATCGAAGAATCCCTTCTGCCAATGTGGCGGCGGACCCGCAATCGCTTTCGACAAGCTTCGTTTCAGCAATCGAATCCATTGAGTGAGTAGAAATTCGTGGCCGCCGCGAACAAAGAGATGAATATGATCGGGCATAATAACGTAACGCCCAATCGCTACTCCGCGCTCCTCTCCCGCTTGCGCAAACTTAACGAACTCCGCGTGCACTTGTTGGTTTACGAGTAATTTCTTCCGCCGATAAGTGTTGAACGTCACAAAATAAAGTGGCGGATCATATTTTTGAAAAATCCAGTCGAGCCGTGGTGGTCGATCCGGCATAAAAAGACGCTAAGGTTGTAGAGGCGCTTGTGCCAAGCGCCTTAGTTTATGGATTCGGTGCTTGGCACAAGCACCGCTACAACGTTTGGGGCCAGCTTCCTTCAGGAAAAATTTGTAACCATAGCCGCGCTCATCCGGTCTTTACCTTTGAAACGAGCGCCGTCAAAGCGCTCAAAAAAAGACAGAACCAGAAATATGAAACGAAACTTACTTACAGTAGCGGCAGTGTTGGGAATCGCGGTGGCCAGCTTCGCCATCGCGCCAGCACAAGATTCAAAGCAGGCCAACTGCCCAGCCGGCGGTTGGCATCACGGTCACGGCTTCATGTTCGATCGGATGACGGAAACCTTGAACCTGACACCCGATCAACAGGCGAAGGTGAAACCGATTATCGATCAAGCGCGGCCTCAGATCATCGCCATTCATCAGGACGCGATGCAGAAGACGAAGGCGATCATGGACAACGCGATGTCGCAGATTCGTCCGTTGCTCACACCCGAGCAGCAGACGAAGGCTGATCAAATCAAGAAGGCACACGAAGATTTGCGCAACGCAGTGAAGGAGCTGCACGACGCCAAGGGGAACTAAGGGGCGTTTGGTAGGCCGAAACGCGGCGGCGATCGGAAACGGTCGTGCGCCGCGTTTTTGTTTGTGCCAAGTCAGACACGATCTCACACCAAGGCCACAAAGGTCACGACGGTTCGGATTATCAATCCTAATTGGGAAGCCTTTGTGTCCTTTGTGGACGTTGTGCGATAAATTCCGATTCCGTGAAAGTTGCGCACAAGCTCGGGAAACTTTTTAGCCGCGAAGGCCATGCGCGCGCCTGGCGTCGTTTTCAACGCAAGCTCCATCCGATTCCGCTGCCACCGCTCCTCGCTAAGATCGACAAGGAACGTCTGCGCGAGATTCAGGCGCGCTATGCCAATTCTACCGCGCACCCGACGAAGTACTTGCGCGTCGAGCAATGGCTCAAAACCAACATCGAACGCGTCCAGGACTTGAAACTGAATCAGATGCCGCCGCAGGAAATTCTCGATCTCGGTTGTGGCGGCGGTTTCTTCCTTTTCATTTGCCAACATCTTGGCCACCGCTGCCTCGGACTCGACATCGACGGCTTCCCGCTCTTCCGCGACCTTGTCGATCTTTTCCAGGTCGAACGAAAAACCTGGCAGATCAAAGCTTTCGAACCGCTGCCCGATCTCGGCCGCAAGTTCGATTGGATCACCGGCTTCTCGACCGGATTCAACCGCAACCCCGACAAATCGCTCTGGGGCCCGCGCGAATGGGATTTTTTCCTGAACGATCTCGCCAAACATCTGCGGCCCGGCGGCAAAATCTTTTTCGCGCTGAATCCGCAATACAACGGTTGGTATTACAACGATGAGCTGCGCGATTTTTTCCTCGGCCGCGGTGCGACGATCGAACGTGAGCGAGTCTTGTTCGAGAAGCTAGATTTGTAACTACCGTCCCGCCGGATTGCCTGCAACAGTTTTCAGATCACTGATACTTCCATCAGTGAAAATGATCAGATTGCCGTTGCCATGAACGTCGCCCACTTCGGCAAACCACGGCTGTCGCGGCCATTGATGGGGCGTCATTGGCTTGTCGTCAAACGTACTAGCCACGTAATCAACTCTTGTGTTCTCAGACTTGGACAGATCTGGATTTTGAAGCAGTTCTTGGATGGTCGGGCAAATCCAAGTTTTCTGAGTCGGACCGAAAGGTTGCAGCGCCGAGATCCAACCATTCGCATAATCCTGCTCATCTGAATCGGAATCCGATATCTGAATTTGGGGCCAGCTACCGTTTTGTTGGATGTATGACTCCGTGGCGACGTACAAACTGCGGAGATTGGCGGCGCACTGCGCACGCTGCGCGCGCGCGCGCACTCCCGAAATCACCGGTAGCGCGAGCGTCACCAAGATTCCTATAATGACCAGAACGACGAGGAGTTCGAGCAACGTAAATCCAACGCTGCTGCGCCAATTTTGTGGGACTAGACCGCGCACATCATCGCGGCAGCGACTTAGCTACTCGCTTCAGATTGCTTGAAGCCCCTAACCCTATATTTGATTGGTCCAGGGCTCTCGCCGTTTGGATCTCTCGGACATGTCGCCGGGAAAATCGCGAAGCAGTTCGGATCTGCTGGAGCGTTGGTGTGATAAGTTAGAGATGCTTTGCCCTTGATTCGGTTTGTTGCGGAACTGGATGCGTTTGGATTCGGCACAATCTTGGCGTTCACAAACTGTCCGTTTCCGTCGTACTCGAAGACAGTGGAACTGGTACTCAAACTTGACTTGAGGAGAAAAGACGAAGTCACGATGCCGGTTAAACGGCCCGAATCCGGATCGCCTGATCCCTGGATGGTTCCCTGATAAGAGATTCCATTCCGAAAGACGGCCACGGTGCCCGAAGCAAGACCGTCTTTCGGAATCTTCATCGTAAAAAGCACTAGCGAATTGTCAGTCAGGGTATCAGGCGGTGGTGCGGGGTTAACCGTCGGAATAGGAACAAAAACGCCTGCGTATGTTCCCGTAACCCTGACCTTACCTGATCCTCCACCGAACGGTCCGCCATCGATCGCAAAGCACTGAGAGACGATCAAAACGGGACAGAGAAGAATGGCCAGGAGGATTTTCATACGAGCGATTTAACGAGCGATTGATTCTAGGGTCAATGTGAAATTGAAACTCAATCTCGCACGGAGATTACTGCGTCGCGTTCCGTTGTGTCCGTTGCGGACGTCGTGCGAAAAATAGATTCGAGGTTCAAACCGAGCTCCCGCAACAAGGTAAGATCGACATCCACTTCTGGATTTTTGGCGGTGAGAAGTTTATCGCCGAAGAAAATCGAGTTGGCGCCGGCGAAGAAACAGAGTGCCTGGCCTTCGCGCGAAATCCGGGTGCGGCCGGCAGCGAGACGGACGCGCGCTTTCGGGAGCGCGAAGCGTGTGACGGCGACCAGCCTAACGAGATCGAAGATGTCGATTGGCGGTTGGTTGGCCAGTGGCGTGCCGGGCATCGCCATCAAACAATTGATCGGCACACTTTCCGGCGCCGGATCGAGCTCGCTCAAAACTTCGATCATGCGCAGCCGGTCGTCGGCCGATTCGCCCATCCCGATAATTCCGCCGGAACAAACCGACATGCCGCTTTCCTGCACGGCCGCGATCGTGTTCAGGCGATCGGCGAAGGTGTGGGTGCTGACAATCTCCGGATAAAATTCCGGTGAAGTGTCGATGTTGTGGTTATAAGCAGTGACGCCGGCAGCGCGAAGTTTGTGTGCTTCGGCCGGACCGATTTGGCCAAGCGTGACGCAAACTTCCATTCCGAGCTGGCTCACTTCGCGAACGGTCTCGAGGACTTGTTCGAATTTTTCCGTACCGTCGCGCACGCCGCGCCAGGCCGCGCCCATGCAAAATCGCGTCGCGCCCTGCGCCCGCGCGCGCTTCGCAACATCGACAATCTCCTCAACCGACAATAAATCTTCGCGCTCAATCCCGGTGGAGTAATGCGCCGATTGCGCGCAATAGGCGCAGTCTTCGCTGCAGCCGCCGGTCTTGATGCTGAGCAGGCTGCACCGCTGGACTTCCTCGCCGCGCCAATGCTCGAGATGAACTTCCCGGCTCTGCGAAATCAAATCGAACAACGGCTGATGATAGAGCGCGCTTAGTCGATCCAATTCCATCGCGCGCCCAGACTAAATCGGGAACGGAAATTCAGCCACAGATTAACACGGATTTTCACAGATAAGAACGAATCAGGAAAAAAGGAAAAGAAGGATGCTTCCCTTCCTGCTTTCTTGCTTTCCTGATTAATTTCCTCTTCCGGACCTTAATTCCAAAATCCGAATTTCAGTTCACCCAGCGGTCGTTTTGCGAAACGAGAACCGGGAGCTCTTCCATCATGTACTGGGTCTTGCCGACAGCGCCGATCATGCGCGTGCCGGTGCCGCGCCGCCAGTAATCGCTCATCTGCTCGCCGGTGTGACAGCCCCAGCTTTTGATGTAAGCGCCGCGCGCGAAGATGCTGCCGTTGATCAGGTGCAGCTGGGTTTCGTGCAGCCACGATTTGCAGGCACTGTCGATGTTGCTGCTGTAGTCGAACATGAAACAGGCCTTGTTCGAATGCCCGAAATATTCGAACCCGGTCACTTTGACCTGATTGCGCGGCTTGCCGGTGTTCAGGTAGCCGATCACGTCGTCACCAGTCTTAAAATAGATCAGGTTCAAGTTGTACTTCTCGCCGACAGAATTGATGTAGCTGACCAAATCCTGTTTTTCCTGCACGGCGCGATCGAGATACCCTTGTTTGTAAACGAGCCAGGTAATCTGCTGGTTCGGTCCGTATTGGGCGCGCACTTGTTCGGTGCGAATCCGCGCGGCGCGAATGAAGTTCGCCCACCAATGATCGTGCGGCTGGGCTTTGTATTGTTCCCACTGCCGCAGGGAAGGCCCGCCCACCAGGAGAACGTATTCGCCACCAGCCGGATTCGCTCCCTGAGCGGTGAACGCAAGGACGAGGAAAAGCAAAACTGAACCTAAAAGACGACGCATAACCATTTGGACAGGGGAAGCACTATTTATGCTGAACCGAAATTTGCGCAAGTGCGGTGAATCATAATCCCTTTTGTAGGGCGTCTGTGTCAGACGCCCGGCGTTTCACAGAAACGCCCTACAAATCCGCATCCACTTCGCCCCGCACGAGATCTTCCCGATCCTGCCGCTGGCGAATGAGAGAAAACTTGTTTCCTTGAACAAGCACCTCGGCCGGAAGCGGGCGCGAATTGTAGTTCGACGCCATAACGAACCCGTACGCACCCGTACTCATGATCGCGAGCAGATCGTTCTCGCGCAGCGCCGGCATCGCGCGGTCGCGCGCAAAGAAATCGCCCGATTCACAAACCGGACCGACGATGTCGATCTTATCGCGCGACGAATCTTTCGGCTCAATGACCGGAACGATCTCGTGGTAACTTTGGTAAAGCGCCGGGCGAATTAAATCGTTCATGCCCGCGTCAACAATGGCGAATTTCTTCTGGCAGGTTTCCTTGATGTAACGAACGCGGGTCAGCAAAACGCCCGCGTTGCCGACGAGGAAGCGACCTGGTTCAACGAGGATGCGAAGGCCCACGTCGCGCAAAGGTGGTACGATAGCAGCGGCATAATCGCGGACGCTGAAAGCGGACGATTCGCCGCCGTGCTCATGCCACCATTTGCCTGACCCGCTCTCCAACGCGTGGTGATAGATGATTCCCATGCCGCCGCCAATGCTGAAAAACTTGATCGCGTATTTCGTTTTTAGTTCGCGAACAAGTTTCTCAACTTTCTTGATCGCGGCCGCGAACGGCTCGGCCTCGGTGATCTGCGAGCCGATGTGCATTTGCACGCCGACGATGTCGATGTTGCGCATTTTCGCGGCGCGCTCGTAAATCGCCGGGGCTTGATCGAGCGCGATGCCGAACTTGTTTTCGTGCGAGCCGGTCGAGATGTACTCGTGCGTGTGCGGATCGACATCGGGATTGAGGCGCAAGGCGATCGGAGCGCGCATGCCTTTGCCGGAAGCGATCTTGTCGATGTACTCGAGCTCCGCTTCGCTCTCGACGTTGAAACTGTGAACGCGTTGCTCGAGCGCATACTCGATTTCCTCACGAGATTTCCCGACTCCGGCGAAAGTGCATTTGCCCGGATCGCCCCCGGCCGCGAGCACACGGAAGAGTTCGCCACCGGAAACAATGTCGAAGCCTGCGCCGGTATCGGCGAGCAGTTTTAGAATCGCGCGGTTCGAGTTCGCTTTGACCGCGTAACAGATCAGATGATCGAGTGGCGCGAGCGCGGCATCGAGCCGGCGGTAATGATCGAGGATCGTGCCCGCGCTATATATATAGAGCGGCGTTCCGAACTCCTCCGCCGCGCGGGCAAGATCGACATCTTCGCAGTGAAGGCCTTTTTCTCGGTAATGAAACGCATGCATGTTGTAGCGGCGCTTGGCACAAGCGCCGAAGCTAAAATAACAGGCGCTTGGCACAAGCGCCGAAGCTAAAATAACAGGCGCTTGGCACAAGCGCCTCTACAACAATTAGCGCAACGTCTCGTGATCTTCGCGGCAATGTTGCGTCTCGATCGTGACATGAACGAGCTCTTCGTGCTCGCGCAGCAACTCGCGGTATTGGTCGGAGCTCTTCGGCTCATGCGCGACGATGCAAATGATCGCGGCAAATTTGCCGACGCCGACCTGCCAGACGTGAAGATCGGTCACGATGGAATCGCCGTCGCTCTCCACCGCCTTGCGAATCTCCTGCGGTAAATCGGAAGATGGCGGCGTCCGATCGAGCAGAATTCCGCTGGTGTCGCGAATGAGGGTGTAGGACCACGACATGACGACGCCGCTGCCGAGGATGCCAACAGCCGGATCGAGCCACGTCCATCCGAAAAATTTTCCGGCGACCAATGCGCTGATGGCGGTAACCGAAGTGAAGGCGTCGGCCAACACGTGCAAATAAGCGGCGCGCAGATTTAGATCATCGTGATGATGATCGTGAACGCCTTGACCATGCGAATGCCCAGGGTCGTGATCGCGAGTAAGAACGAGCGCGCAAGTCAGGTTCACGATCAATCCAAGACTGGCGATGCCGATGGCTTCGTTGAAATGGATGGACAATGGCGAAAAAAAGCGGTGCACCGATTCACCGGCCATGAGCAGCGCGATTACAGCCAAAATGACTGCGCTGGCGAACCCGCCGAGCACGCCGATTTTCGCGGTCCCGAAACTGTGCAACGGATTCGCGGCGTGGCGCCGGGTAAAGTAGTAAGCGACGGCAGTGATCAGGAATGCGGTCACATGCGTCCCCATGTGCCAGCCGTCGGCCAGCAGCGCCATGGAGTTGAAAGCGAGACCGGCGCTGATCTCGAGCACCATCATCGCGGCCGTAATCGCGATGACGATGCGAGTTCGCCGCTCCGCGGCGGATACGTCCAGAGCGAAATCGTGCGAATGCCGGAAACGAGAATGATCGGCTCGATTCATCACACTCAAGATACGCAATTGTTTAATCAGTCAGTCAAAAAATCGTAGGCCATTGTCCCGCAAGAAACCGCGGCTGGCTCCTACTGCGCACGCAAACGTTGCCGAAGCAAAACGTAAACGGAAATGACAATGAGCAATGCACCGAAAGTGCAGACGATGGCGGAGCCAGAAGGAAAATCCCAGTAGAACGACGCGAACAATCCGCCAATGCCGCCGATCAGCGAAATGGCCCAGCCAATGAGCAGCCGCGTGGTGATCGAACGCACGAGAATTACAGCGCAGACTGCAGGCGCGATCAGGTAACTAAAAACAAGAAGAACGCCGGCGACGCGGACGAAAATGGTCACGACCAATCCGAAACTGGCGTAAAAGAGAAAGTCCCACCAGCGCACGCGCAGCCCGCGTTCGTAAGCGGCGTCGCGATCAAACGAAATGAGCAGGAATTTTCTTCGTAAGACGAAGTGCAGCGCGCCGACCGCGATGAATACGGCAAAACATTTCCAAACTTCCGCCGCGCTCACAACGGTGATGTCGCCGACGAGCATGTTTCGAATCTCTTCGTTGCCATGAGGCGAGCGGCTCAGCAGCAACACGGCCGCGGCCGCGGCCACGACGTAAGCGATTCCGATGATTGCTTCCTGCGGGACCGGGCTCGCCCGTTTACCGCTGACAGAAAAAATCGCCGCACCGATCAAGGTCACGACCAGACCACCGAGGGACGCCATCAAACTGTCCGGTTCGAAGTGGAGCAAGACCGCGACGCAAATTCCGAGCGAGGCCATTTGCGCCATGGCGATGTCGATGAAAATGATGCCGCGCTGGACGACGTGCAGGCCGAGGTAAACCAGGAGCCACGGCAAGAGCACGCAGGCCATGATCGGCCAAAACATTACTTCCCACATGATTATTTCAGCACGGAAAGCAGGTTAGTGACTAATCGGTCGATCAACTTTGCGTAGGTATCGGTCCCGCCCAGGCCGCCGGGAAATTGCGCGAAGTTAATGACCTTCGCGCCGGTCGCGCTGGCGACGCGTTCCGCGATTTTCCGATCCTGAAATGGTTCGACGATGATGCCTTTGATGTGTTGGGCTTTCATTTGCTCGATTACTTCGGCCAGATGCGAGGGCGACGGCGGAATGCCCGGCTTCGGCTCGAGGAAGATGTCGATGTTGAGGCCGAAGCGATGCGCGAAGTAGGGCCAGGAGTCGTGGTAGGCGACAAGTTTCTGTCCCTTAAACGGCAGCAACGTCGAACCCCACTGCTGCAATTTGAAATTGATCGTGCCCTCGAATTTTTCGTAGTTGGCCTTGTATTCGGCCGAATGCAGCGGATCGACCGCAGAAAACGCGCGCATGATGTGTTGCGCCACTGCTTTGGCAATGATCGGGTCGGTCATGAAATGTGGATTGCCGAGCGCGTGCACATCGCCCGCCGCGCGCGTCACCGTGCCGGGCACGTTCATCAGGCGAATCCCTTCCGATGCAATGACGCGACCTGGCTGGCCGGGATCGAGTTTTGGGTTGCGCGCATTTTGCAAGAGCGGCGGCAGCCAACCGATCTCAAGCTCTGCGCCTCCTTCGATCAGCACACTTGCCGTGCGCAATTGCACGACAAAGCTCGGCCGCGCGTCGACGAAATGCGGATCTTCCGTTGGCTTCGCCAAAACGCTGACGGTGACATTCTCGCCGCCGATCTCGCGCGCGACCGCGCCGAAGTCGGCCAACGTGGCTACGACGTTGAGGTTTGCGGAAGCGGAAAACTCAGCCGCGATTAAAAACAAAAGTGTGAATAATGTACGTTTCATAAGTTGATCAATTATTGTGTGCGCTCTCGCACGGCGCTGTCATCCCGAGTCGCGAAGACGGCGAGGGACCTCACAATCGAAGTGGTGATCACACTCGGCAACTTGTGTGACCTACGACAGTGTGTGAGGTCCTTCGCTCCGCTCAGGATGACAGCGCGGGTGATGTTCATGTTAAAATTTATGCGCCCCGTGCGAACCGAGGATAAATTCAAATTGCAGAAAAACCGAATCGACGTCGTGGTTCGCGAGAAAAAAGTTTTGCTCGAGGAAATCGTGGTTGTACTGCAATCGGATTTTTGAAAACTCAGTCGGATACCAGGTCAGGTTCGCGCTCACTCGTGAACGCGATTGTCGAGTGATATCGTCGGTGAACCTGGAATCGTCCTCGTTGAGATAATCGCCGCGCATCCCGGCGACCCAGCCTTTCTTGAATCCCCAAAGCACCTGCGAATAAAGCCCCCAGTCGTGGAATGTCTCCGCCACCGGAAATGCTTCGTCCATGCCGCGGCCCGCTTCGAAGCGCCGATACATCACTTCGGTTTGCCATTTCACGAACGGAAAACCGCCCTCCGCCGTCGGGCTCTTCCATTTGTAAAGAAGATCGCCGCCGTAAATTTGCGTGCGCGTGTTTGCACCAGTGTCGTTGGAGCCGAACGCTCCGGAGGCGCCGACCAAAATCGTCTGTGTGTCGCTCAGGTTGAACGAATTCTCGAAGCGCGGGATCCAGACGAAGTCGTAGAGGCCGCGCATTTCACGATCAGTTGTCATGCGGTCAAAGAAAATTCCGCCGTCGCCCGGATTACGAAATGAGTAACCGGTGCCGCCGCGGCCATTTTGCACTCCAAGCATTAACTGTGAATACCACGGGAGCGGAAGCGTCCATGAGACCTGCGCGCCAACGCCGCGTAAGCCATCGGGGCCCAGCAAACGTCCGTGCACCAGCGGCGCATCGGCAAAGTCCCAGGTGTGCGGATGCGTCGGATTGATTCGTCCGAATGCGGCGAAGAATTGCCCGGCTTTGAGTTGAAGATTGAAGGGCAAGTTTGTGGTTTGGAGAAATGCCTCCTCCACTTCGACTTGGGTTTCGTTGTTGTTGTTAAGCTTGAAGACGATGTTGGCGAAGCCTTCGAAGTACGGATCAACCGCACCGTCGAAGGCGAGCTCGATATTACGCGCGTTGAACCCGCGCTGCTGCGGATCGTGATCGCCGACTTCGGTGCGATCGAGATGTTTATCGCTCGAGTAGGCGAGCGCGAACATGGCGTCGAAAGAAATGTTCATGTAATTTTTGCCGCCACCGATCGTAATCGGCGCGGTGAAAGATGAACCGCCCGCAACGACCGAGGTGTCGTTCGTCGATGACGATACGACAGAACTGTCCGTCGTCGGAAACGAGCCGGCAGTGGCCATGCCGTTGGCGTTTAGATCGGCTGCGCTCTTTGCCGCGGGCTTACTGGTCGACGCGACCACGGATGAATCTTCGGTCGGAAAGAGCGCCGGTGGACTCGCGCTCGGTGCCGGTGAACTGGAGGGACGGGCTCCGTCCCGTCCTTCTGTCGATGTGGACGCCACGGAGGGCGTCCCTCCATTTTGCGGAAGCGGCGGCGCGTTGCCTGAAATGTTCGCTTTTTCCAGCGCCGCTTGCTGATCTTTGACTTGCTGCTGCAACGTCTTGACCGCCTCGGTGAGCGCTTGCACCTGTTGACGCAAGCCTTCGACATCCGCCGAAGCACTCGGCGCGGGCGCAGCGTCTTGCGCAGACAAGATCGCGGCCGGCAAAATCATCGCCACCGCGATCAAAATAAATTTCTTCATGAAAACTCCTGCTTAAAAAACTCGGGCAATTGGCCCAAACCATCTTGCGTCCAACGCTCATTGGATCGGCGGCGCAGGGAACGCGCACGCGCCGTCCCCGCAGCTGCGGGGACGAACCAATGGTCAGAAATTCTTGGGAGGCGCGTGCTCGAGAATCGCCATCTCCACCGGCGCGTTGAAGATCGACAATCGCTCGAAAACAAAAACTGATGAGTTAGGTGCGGCCGAGGCCATGACAGTGATCGGCGCAGCGGTTGCGCGCTCGCAATTTCCTGATGCAAACATGGTAACCGCGCACTCGTGCGCCGTGTTAATCGCACGCGGATGAATGCGTTCATGAACCTGCGGCGCAACAGAAAAATAGATTGCGAGAAGAAGAGTCGGAACCAACACGCCGACCGCGCTGATACGAAGCGCGACGGACGGAAGGCGAAGCGCGGGGTGCGGCATCGTTGGCGAACGATGCGGCCCGCGATTCTTTTCGCAAGGCTTTTCTCGGAGGGCAACGAGCCGCGGCTAAATTCTAAAATTCGTAGGCGACCGTTCCGTAAAATCCGCGGCGCTGGCCGAACTGCGGCGCGCCGACGCCAATGCCGCTGCCATCGCGCAGCTGGTAGATGGTGTCGAGGACGTTGACGACGTCGAAGCGAATGGTCACCGCAGTTTTTTCCGTGATCTTGATCCGGCGTTGCAGACTGAGGTTATACGTTTCGTAAGGATGATTCTTCATCGTGTTGGCGAAGCCGCGCCGCAATCCATTGCCGTATAGCGCATCGATCGCTCCCTTCCAATCGTTCCAGGTATAAGAAGCTCCGGCCGAACCGGTGAAGCGCTGGTCGTGATCGAGAAAAACCCAGTTCTTGTTGATGTAGGCGAGCTCAGCGGGATCGAAGAGAAATTGCGATGAGCTGGCGTGGGTGCCACGGGCCCATTCGTAACCGACATTCAAATACGCGGAGATGGGACCGTGATCGTAACTCGAAGTAAATTCGCCGCCGTAGATTTCGCCGCGCTTGTAGTTGAACGAAGAAAGGATCAGCGCCTGACCGAACTGGCCTTCGTCGAGAGTCGAATGGGAGCTTTTGTAGAAGCCGTCGATGCCGACGTTGAATCCTTCCAGGACTTTCTGCGTCACGCCGACGTCGAAGTAATGCGCCCGCTCTGACGTGACGGACGAATTCTTGGTGACGGCCGACGCGTTAGTCGTGCCGGCGAATTTTGCGATGGTGCTTTGATCGACATTCTCCAACGGCGGCGGCGTAAAGTAGCGCGCGTAGCCGGCGTGAATCGCGGTGCCTTTCAAGGGTTCGTAAACCACGCTGATGCGCGGACTCAGTTGATTCTCATCCGAGAACGCATTTACGAAATCGAGGCGGCCACCGAAATTAATCGTGAGCTGTTCGAACGGTTTATATTCGTCCTGCAAATAGAGACCGTAGAAGTAACCGTACTTGTCCCTGTTATCGACGATGCGGCGAGGGACGTCGCTCGTCTGGTTGCCATTGGCATCAACTGGAAACACCAGCGTGGCGGTGCCGACGGTGGCGTATTGTTCGGTGAAAAGAAAACCGGCACGAATAGTATGCTGCTCGTTCAGCTTGTAGCTCGCATCCAATTCCAGACCGTTCGAAAGGATGTCCCGGTCAACACGTGAGGCAACGCCGTTAAAAATGAGATCGCCCACATCATCCGGCCGAAAAAGGACCGAGCTGTAGCGATTGAAGAGCGACACCTGAAAATTCAAATCATCGGCTTTCTTCTGATACGTGAGGATGGTGTAGGAGGATTGCTCAGTCTGGTTCTCATCCAGGTTCCTCGAATCGAATGTCGATCTTCCATTTAACGTAAAAGCCGGCGATTGACCTGGATTATTCGGAATCTGGAAATCGCTGTGGTTGCCGCTGAGGAGGAGCGTGAACCGGCTGGTATCGTCGGGAAGGTAGGAAAAATAACCGAAGAACTTGTACTGATCGGTGTCGTCGTGGATCGGATTGCTGCTGCGCGTTGGATTTTCAATGCCGATGCCGCTGTGCAGGTAGCTGGTCGAGATGTAAGAGCTGAGTTTTCCCATCACATGTCCGTACTCGAAGCTTGGCTTGATCGTGTCGAAACTTCCGACATAAATGGAGGCTTGGCCTTGCTGAAAGACCGCGCCGCTCTTGGTGTGGATGTCGATGACGCCGGTGTTGCGAAATCCGAACTGCGCGGGCAACGCACCGGTGATGAGCGAGATGTTGTCGGCAAAACGTGTTTCCAGTTCCTGGCCGAAACCGGGAATACTCTCGGGCAACAGGACGTCGTCGATGCGGTATTGCAGGTTCGCGTGTTCGCCGCGGACGTGAAGCTGGCCGAATGAATCCTGCGCTACGCCGGGAAAACGCAGAATCGTTTGGTTGAATGAAGCGTTCTCGCCTTGCGCTTGCGAATCGAGTCGGTCGGGCCCCACCGTGTAACGGGTGGCGCCGAGACTCGGCACAATTTGTTCGCGCGAAATGTCGAGCTCCTCGCTTTGCACGACGACGCGCTCGGCGTCGCTCATAACGGTTGGTGAGGCAGAGGGTGATGGTTTGGGTGACGCAGTGGCAGCGTCCTGCGCGAAAACAAAGCTTCGCGCGAGCATCAGTACGATTGATGCGATCAGAAATTTTTTCATTGGATATTCGGAAAGGAGATTTTCAAAGGTTTGATGAGTGCGCTTCACGATTTGGTGAAGCGCGAAAAACAGAAAGCCTCTGGCACGAATCTGTGCCGCGAGTCAGGCGAAGTAGTTAGTGCTCCGCGCGGAGATTACGCGGCTCGGTTGCGTGCCTTAGGCTTGCGCAGGTGGCGCGTGCTCGAAGACGCACGCACCCAGAAAAGGCGATTGAACCCAGATCGGGTTCAGTGTCGCGATGTGAGAAAATTGAACGGCGAGGACTGGAGCGGAGACAAAGGGGGCAGCGACAGCGTGATGATAGTTACCAGCAGCAATGAGAGTAACCGCGCATTCGTGATGAGACTTCTGAGCGTCCCGATGGATGCGCTCGTGCAATTGCGGGGAGACAGAAAGAACGAGTGCGCAAGAAAACGCGATGATCAATGCACCGCCGGTGAGTGCTCGCCTCATTGCGACGCGACCTTGCCGCCGGTGCTGAATATGCGCAAGGGCTTTTTGCAAGATCGACATCTGCATCGGGACCTTGTAGCGGCGCTTGTGCCAAGCGCCGATTTGGTTTACCAATCCGCCAACGCGCAATGTTAGGACCCGCCAAAATCTATTTCATCATCTTCGGCATCCTGACGATCGCCGGCGGAATCATCGGCTACGTCAAGGCGGGCAGCGCGCCCTCCATCATTGCCGGCTCGATCACGGGAATTCTCCTCGTTATCGCCGCATGGCTTTTGCCCGAGCATCGGGCCGCGGGACTGGCCACGGCCTTGATCGTCTCGGTGGTGCTGGCGGCGCAGTTCGTTCCTAAATTTATTCGCACCGGCAAAGTGATGCCGGCCGGCATGATGTCGATCTTGAGTGTGATTGGTATCGTCATCGGGCTCGTCGCCTGGATGAGGAAATAATCACACGTGGCAAAACTCCCCGTGAGAACGTGGCGCCGTCTGGTTCTGCTCTTACTCGTCGCGCTCTTTTTCGTGATCATTTATCGCTGGATCTCGCTCGAGCGTTTGCAGCGTTATGCCCCGGCTGAAGTCGTTTCTCCCACTCCGACACCGGAACCGAGTCCAACGCGACCACCTGTGATCACCGGCCATCTCGACACCGGGAAATTGTTCAATGGCATTACGGTGCATTCGACGATCGAGACGCCGCCCGGCGCGGACGCGACAACTGAGCGCACCGACCCGCAAAGTTATATTGTCGATCTAAAATTGACTGCGCGCGTGCCGGCGCCGAACAAGACGATCGAGGAACTGGCCAAGGTCAGTCCGCAACTCCCGGCCTTGTTGCCGGGATTGGCCGCAATGCTCACACCCGATTCGGTCTCGCCATTGTTCGCCGAGCTTTACGCCACCAAGATCAAGTTGTTGCGCGAAAATCTTTCCCGGCTCGACCTGCTTTTGTCGCGCCACAACTTTTACGATTGCCAAACCGTGCTGCAGTTGAAACATCCGCAAACGAATCGCAAAGCGCTCCTGCTCCAGGCGGACATGGACGTGGACGCGGATGGCTCCGACTCCGACCGCATGCCGGTTGGGACCGGCGCGCCGACAAATTTCAAACCGTTCACCAGTTACAAGTGGAACAAGAAAACGCCGGCGCCAAATCCGTATCTTCCTTTACTCGAGGAGCGATTGAAGCGCTATGAGGACGAATCGGTCCTGGCCACGACGTTAGCAGACCGCAAGCGCGATCTGCGGGTTGGAATTGCACGGACGCGCGAAGAAATTTCAACGCTGAAAAAGTTCAGTTTCCTCATCGGCGCGACCGATCCCTATATCGTGATCCCGTCGAGTTTTGCGCGCGGCGGCGGCGCCAAGGTCGGAGATTATGCCGTGGTTATTTTCGGGGGCGCACTTTACCCGGCGCTCGTTGGCGATATCGGGCCTAACGACAAAACGGGCGAAGCCTCGTTGCGTATCGCGAAAGAAATCAACGCGCAATCAACTCCCTACAGCCGGCCGGTGAGCGATCTCAAAGTGACGTATCTGATTTTTCCCAGCAGCGCGGATACGCCATTCGGGCCGCCGGACCTCGATAAGATTCAGGCGCGCTGTCAGACGTTGGTCGATGAAATTGGCGGCGCGAGTGCGCCGCTGCATCACTGGGAAAATATTATTCCGCCGCCACCGACACCTACGCCGTCGCCCACGCCTTTGCTTTCGCCCTCGCCAACATCGACATCGTCCGCTTCGCCTAATGGATCGACAATTCCATCCGCATCGCCGGCGGCTACATTCGCCTTTCCGCTTCCGAACGCGTCACCTACCGCGTCGCCGCGGCGTTAATCGTACGGTTGATATGGCGCTTGGAACGGAGGCTCGCGCCGTTCGATTGGATAGTGGCGAAAGCGATGCGCGCGCGGCCGAATGTATTTAACTTCGCCGTTCGGCATGCCGAAAATCAATCGTCCATCCGGCGTGGTGCCGAGAAATTCGGCCCGAAACGAGCCCGACGGCAATGGCGGCAGTCCTGTTTCTACACGCGAAGTTGTGACGCGCGGTCGCGCCGATCGAACTGAGGCAGTTCGCTTTTTTGCCGAACTGGTGGTGTTGGTTTCAGTCTTTGAAGCTACTTCCGAAGTGGAAGCAGCCTGATTTTTTCGGGCCGCTGTCGCCTGAGTGTCGTTTGTCGCCTGACTATCGTTGTTTGCCTCTTCGCTAGCGCCAGTCTCCGGAGTCTGCGCCGTGGGCACTTGGTGAATGGTCCTGCCCGCCTCACGTTCCCAGACAGTTTGTGGACCTTGCGCCGGCGGCCGCGGCTCTGATGTTTGCGCTGCAACGACGGGCGACGAAGTAGCGGCCGGCGACGAACTGGCGATAGATTCATTGGAAACCGGCGGCGGCGCTTGGACAGGCGACGCATTGACCGTGTTCGCAACCGAAGAGGGAGCCGCGGTTTGAGCCGGCGCCTGCGCAACATTTTGCTCGGTTGTAACCGGCGGATTTTCCGGCACGCCTACAGCAACGCCGATTGTTTTGCTTTCCCGATGCCAAAGCGCGCTGAGATTTTTTGGCAGACGAACTGCCATCATCGTCCCGAGCCCGAGCAAAAGCACGATGGCCGCGGCGATCGCCAGGCCTTTCATCGGCAAAGGCCGCCGTGGCTTCTCGATCGCGGCAGCAACTGCGGCCCTCTTCGCAGCGATAAGAGGAAGACCCAAACGTCGCGCGAAGGTTTGGCGGCGGTCGAGTCCCGCGAGGCATTCGCGCATGTAATCCGCCAGCGCGACCGGGTCCTGCGGCCGTTCCTCAGGGTTATCGCGCACCATGTGCCCGATCAGATTCCGGATGGATTTCGGAAAACGCCGCAGTTGTTTGAGACGCGGCGACGTGCTCAATCGCTGGGCCGCGGTCACCGAAGGCGGAAAGGGCGCAGACCCGGTCAACAAAAAACACATCGTGCAGCCAAGTGAATAAATCTCGGAACGAAAATCGAGCGGAGCGCGTTGTAATTGTTCGGGACTGGCGAATTGCAAAAAATTCGGAGCTTCCGTCGCGGTTGTCGCACCGTTGGTCGTCGTCGGTGTGACCGCGAATCCGGGGTTGATCAATTTCACCAGGGGCCAGTCACCTTCCGCGGTTGGACCCGGGACGATGACCAGGTTCGACGGCTGGATCGCGCGATGGGTCAGTTTATGAAAGGTCGTCGCACTGAGCGCGCTGACTATTTGCAGCGCAATGCGCAGGACCACATCGGGAGTCATCGGTCCGTGGGTCGCGACCCAGGACTCGGTCGTTTCGCCTTCGAGATATTCCCCGACATAAACGAATTGGTCGCCTTCGACTCCGAAGGCATGAATTTTGGCGATATTGATATGGTCGAGCGCCTGCGCCGCCCGCGCTTGGTCCTCAAATTGTTCCCGCGTGCTTTCGTCCAGGGATGCGATCGGAATCAACTTGATCGCGACCGGATCGCCCGATCGCGCGTCGACCCCTTTGTAAATCGTGCAGAGCGCGGTGTGACCAAGTTCCTGCGCAGAGCCATCGTCTCTCACGCAAATGCGGTAATGTTCGAAGAAAGTTTTCTGTTCCATAAAATTTACCCCGACACGCGAGCGGCCCTCCCCAAAATGATTCGGCGCAGCGACGGCGTTCGGTTTGACCGCACTGCGCTTCAGTTCATTCACCCAAAATTCTGCGCGGTCGCTCGCAGTGATACAACCGTCGGAGCGGCGGCAAGTTGCGGCTTTTGCCGTCTTTGGCCGCGTGAGGCGAAAGCCGTTTTTACGCGGGCTACCCCGCTTGGATTCGAACCAAGAATAACGCCTCCAAAGGGCGCTGTGTTACCGTTACACCACGGGGTAATCGCATTTTTCAATTTCTGCGATGCCGCTCCACGGCAAGATCGACAATCACATTTGTAGAGTGCAAATCGTAAATCGCAATTTGCAAATCGCCAACGCGCCGAAGGCGCGGCGATTACATCACCGCCGGAACGCCGGGCTCGAAGTTGCCCCGCGAATATTTCATGCTCGCGAGCGTGGCCTTAACGTGACTGACAATTTCATCCGGTGCGATCGGTTTGCGCAGAAAACCAGCCAGCCCAGCCGACATGAGGCGATTGAGTTTCTCCTGTTGGATGAAACCAGTGCAGAGCACGACCGGCAGATCGGGTCGCAGTTCTTTCAGTCGGTGAAATGTTTCCTCGCCGCCCATGAACGGCATTGTCAGGTCGAGCAGCACGAGGTTGAAGCTGTGCGGGCGTTGCCGGATCAAATCGAGACACTCGAACCCAGACTGCGCCGTGGCCACGTCAAATCCGGCATCAGTCAGGATTCGTTTGACCAGCGTTAGCGCCATCGCTTCGTCGTCGACGAGAAGAATGGATTGTTTAGTTGAGCTCGCCGCCGGCGCGTTCTTCGGTTTGACGAAACCAGCCAGGTCCGGATGCATCGCCATTCTCTTGTCCGTGCCACCAGCTTGTTCGACAAGCTCCGCCGCGACTTTTTCCGCGCGCTCGATGCTCGAGCGGAGCATGGCCAGATATTTTTCCGAACCTTCCTTGCCCTCCCAAATATTTTCGAGCTGCGAACTCGTGCCGGAAATGATCTGCAACAAATTGTTCAGCTCGCTGCTCGCCTTCGAAAGGGGCTCATTCGATGGCTGGGGTGATTCGGGGTCTGTGGGCACACTCATTTTCTTGGGATCAAGGGTTGATCTCCTCTTGTTGAGCAGACGGAATGCCTCCCTCCGGCAAAACTGGAAAAAAATCAGTGCCTTCCATGCCAAAAGGGGCACACGCGGCAAGATCGACAACTACTCAGAAAACGAGGCGCAAACTGTTCCAATCCTGACTCGCAAATCCGCGGAATCCGCTTATATTTTGGGTTCCCCTTTCTTTATGAACGTCCTTAGTGTCGACAACCTCCACGTGACAATCGCGGACAAGAAGATTGTCCGCGGGCTCACCCTGTCCGTGCCCCGGGGCGAAGTGCACGCCATCATGGGGCCGAATGGCTCTGGCAAAAGCACGCTGGCCAAGGTGTTGGCCGGCCATCCGGATTATCTGGTCACGCAGGGCAAGGTCACGATGGACGGCGACAATCTCCTTGAACTGGATCCGGACGAACGCGCGCGCCGCGGACTGTTCCTGGCCTTCCAATATCCGAGCGAAATTCCGGGCGTGACCATCGCGAACTTTTTGCGCGCGGCCGTGCAAGCGCGGCTCCCCGAAGGCGAAGAGCTCGAGGCGACGGATTACTACGCCAAACTTTACGAAAAAATGGAACTGCTCGGGATGGATCGCTCATTCACCTCGCGCTCGGTCAACGAAGGTTTTTCTGGTGGCGAAAAGAAACGCACTGAAATTTTGCAGCTGGCTATGCTCGAACCGAAATACGCGGTTCTGGACGAGACCGACAGCGGCCTCGACATCGATGCGCTCAAAACTGTCGCGCACGGTGTAAACAAGATGCGCGGTCCGAACATCGGGATTCTTTTGATCACGCACTACCAACGCCTCTTGAATTACATCATCCCCGATCACGTGCATGTCATGGTGGCAGGGAGTATAGTGCGGAGCGGCCGAAAAGAGCTGGCGCTTGAACTGGAAGAGCGCGGTTACGATTGGGCCCGCGAAGAAAGCCACGAAATGGCGGTTAAATAGGATCGACAATGAAAACTGAAACATCAGCCGTCGACATCGATCGCAACAAAGGCAATTTCTCCTACGACGTCGCGCACGCCTACGATGCCGGCACCGGACTCTCGGAGAAAACGATCCATTACATCTCCGACGTCAAAGAAGATCCCGATTGGGTCCGTGAATTTCGTCTCAAGGCGCTCAAGACATTTCTGGAAAAACCGATGCCAACGCATTGGGCGAGCAAGGACCTCGAGGCGATCGATTTCGACAAGATCCGCTACTACTTGAGTGGTGGCACGCAGGCCAAACGCACTTGGGAAGAAGTGCCCGAGGACGTGAAGCGCACCTTCGAGCGGCTCGGCATTCCGGAACAGGAACGTAAATTTCTCGCCGGCGTCGAAGCGCAGTTCGATAGCGAAGCGGTTTACTCCAACATCAAGAAAGCGGTCGGCGAACAGGGAGTCATTTTCGTCGGATCGACCGAGGGTTTGAAAAATCACCCGGATATTTTCCGGAAGTGGTTCGGCAAAGTCATACCGATCGGCGACAACAAATTTAGCGCGTTGAACTCCGCCGTCTTCAGCGGCGGATCGTTCATCTACGTGCCGCCTGGAGTGAAGGTAAAGCACCCGCTCCAGGCCTACTTCCGGATCAACGCGGAAAATTTCGGCCAGTTCGAGCGCACTCTCATCATCTGCGATGAAGGCTCGGAGCTCACTTACATGGAAGGCTGCACCGCGCCGAAGTTCAACACCGCCACATTGCACAGCGCGGTCGTCGAGCTCATCGCGCTCAAAGGCGCCAAGCTGCAATACATCACGGTGCAGAACTGGAGCGAGAACGTTTTCAATCTCGTGACCAAACGCGGCATCGCGCACGAAGACGCGGAAGTGAAATGGATCGATTGCAACATCGGTTCGCGTCTGACCATGAAATATCCGGGCGTGATCATGAAAGGCCGGAAAGCGCGCGGCGAAGTTCTCTCGATCGCGCTCGCTAACAACGGCCAGCACCAGGACACCGGCGCGAAAATGATCCACGCCGCTGATGAAACGACGTCGAACATCATTTCGAAATCGATCTCGGTCGGTACCGGCCGCGCCACTTATCGCGGTTTGGTCAACGTGCCGAAGCACCTGAAGAATTGCAAAAACAACACCGAGTGCGACGCGCTGCTCATCAACTCGACTTCGCGCACCGATACCTACCCGGCCATCACTGTGCGCGGCACCGGCAACGCCGTGCAACATGAAGCGAGCGTCAGCCAGGTCAGCGCCGAGCAGATTTTCTACATGCAACAGCGCGGCCTGACCGAAGCGCAGGCCATGAGTCTGAGCGTAAACGGTTTCGTCAACGATCTCGTCCGCCAATTCCCGATGGAATACAGCGTCGAGCTCAAACGCCTGATCGAGCTGGAGATGGAAGGCTCGGTCGGATAAGAGCAATCACTCAGGGCTGATCACCGTCCGTCGTCGTGTCGTCTTGTGGGGGATCTGTCGAACTGCGATAGTAATCTCGATAAACCGTCACCGCGAAATTCACGGCGAAAGCTCGATAGGCCGCAAGACAGAGCGCTGCTAACACTGCAGCGATGGCGGCCGAACCCAACATTAAAACGATTGTGTGCGATTGAATCTGTTGTTTCACTCGCCACCGGTCGAGTGCATTCTGGCCGGCGGCAAACTTCGCCGGATCCTTCTCTTCCTTGAGTGCTTGTTGAAGTTGGGGAGGGACATCGATAATCGAATTTGTCACTTGGAATTGCCTTCCTCCGATCAGACCGGCGAAGGCCAGCGCGCCAAGAGCGGCCCAAAAGACGACCGCGCGCGCTTGCCTCTCATCTACTGAGGGCCGACGCTGAAATGCGAGCGCCGCGAACGCGAAAACCAACGCGACTATGACACACGCGAGTAATCCCAAACAAGGATTTGGCGAGGGCGGACTACTGTATCGATAAAGACCACCGACTGCGATCCCGATGTAAAGGGCGAAGGCCAGGAAAAAGGCAGCGGCACAACCTCGCATAAGAACGTACATGCCCTGCTGTTGCTCGGCATATGCCGCCGTTTTGGCACGAATTAGGACATTACGGCACTTCAGAAACGCAGCGCTTCGACTTCCTTTCAAATTTGCATTCCAATCCGCATTCGCCTGCACGTTAATTCCGAAGTCTGTCTTGATTTGATCTGCGATTGGTTCCTTTAGATCCCAAAGTCGCTGCGACAAGATCTCGTCCTGAGCTTTATCGAACAGCAAATCGGATGGAACGCGCTTTCTTCCGCCCTTGTCACGGAACGTCGAAGGAAATGCCGCGCTGGAGAGGTTATCGATGATATGACCTACGATGTATGCTGCGACTAATGCTAGAACTGCGGAACTCAACGCTGTTGGAGGCCACGTAGCCGTTAATAATCCGATTGGCCACCAAAATAGCCCGAGCAGCAAGGCGCCGGGCAAAACGTAGCCGTAGATGTCGTAAAAATTGAACCGCTCAATCATGCAACTGCCACCTCAGGCTGCGCAATTCGCGCATCCCAAGCTGCAATCTGCGCTACAACCCGTTCTAGAAGTTCTGCAGCATTGTCATTCTTTATGATGATTGAGCCTACCCGTTGATGGCCACCGCCGCCGGAGGCAGCACATATTTCCCCTAAGGGAGCGGATGAGAATTCACACCACGGATTGCGCATTACCGTAAGCTTCGTCTCACCCGTTTTGCGAACGATTCCCGCCGAATAACGCGCTTCGGGGAAAAAGTGAAAGGGAACATATCGATTCACCAGGACGTTTTGCGCATTGACATCGAAAACGGCGACTCCGCTTTGGGTCAGATGGATAGAATTTGCGAGGCGTTCTTGACCCAACTCTTGAAGATGTCGACCAAACAAGAACGCTGTCCTTACTTCAGGGCGACGGGCTATTTCCTGCAACGACTCTGTGCGAAAAAGCCAGACAAGATGTTGGCTGAAGCCATCGCCCCGATACATCCCAATGGCCAAACTGATCTGAAGGGCTGGGGTGTTATAGGTCAACGCCTCTTCTACGGATTCATACCGCGCAGAATCTATTCGATCAGCCCACCGGACAATTTCTTCAAATCTCTCGCTGAGGTATCGCAGCTGGGCTTTCCATCGCGTCCAAAGTAACAGGGCGCACGATGAAGCGCTCTCGTCGTAAAAAATATCGGGCCCGTGACGACGCTCGTAGTCAAGACGCATTCGTTGGTTGGCGAAGGCGGTCTGGTGATGATCCGCCCACAATTCTGCCTGCGGATGATACAAGAAATCAACAACCGCAGCCGGCCGTTTCAGCTCCGAATCAACCCACGCATCGCGCAAGTGGTAATTGACGACGTGCAGCTCAATATGCGGATAATTTTGGACGTGCTGAAGATACTCACTCGTGAGTGCACCGGAGACTACTCCATCGAAGCATGGTGAATGAAAGTATAGGTGAGCCGTCGTTTGTCGTTGCGGCGACATGCGTCGAAGAAAGGCTAGCGCACCAGTCATCGGATGCGAATGTGTATATCAACAATCCTTCTTTGCGAAAAGCTCAAACAGTTGAAGGTAACGCCGCAGCCGGCTAATGCAATTCCTTAGCCGGGCAATGTGATCGAACGGAGGTCCGAGCGCGGCGAAAGTGGCGATCGGTTTCATTTGCCATTGGCCGCTTGTCAGCGAAAATTGACTCCCCGCCAGACCTGCGCGGGTTCGCGCTGCCAACAGCCCTTCGACCAAGCACTGGGCTCCGGCTTCGCGTGGATTCACCATCAAGATGTCGTCAGTCACACATGATGAAATAGCCAGCTCGAAGGCAATCCTGTCGGGCCCGGTCGAGTCGCGCGATTTCCCAGATTGGTTTCGCGAGCAACAACGCGAAGCTTGGGAACAATTCGAAGCGCTCCCCAAACCGACGCGCAAAGATCAACTCTGGCGATTTGCCAGTGTCGATCTTCTCGATCTAGCGCCATTCAAAATTCCGGGTCCGCTTTCGGAGGACGATCGCCGCAATGTTCTGAAGTACTCGCGCGGGCTCGATCAAGTCGCCGCGCGCGTGATTTTCGCGAACGATCAGCTGGTCGAGCGCAGCGTCATTTCCGACAATCTAAAAAAACGCGGCGTGATTTTCCAGCCACTCGAGCGCGCCATGGTCGAGCACACCGATCTCTTCCGAAAACACTTCATGTCGCAGCCGGCCGTGCTCGGCTCGGCCAAGTATGCTGCGCTGCACAAAGCTCTCGTTTCATCGGGCACATTTCTGTTCGTGCCGCGCGGCGTCGAAATCGAACTGCCGATCGAGATCTTCCATTGGTTGCGCCACGACAACATGTCGATCTTTCCGCATCTGCTTCTCGTCACCGACGAATTGGCGAAGGTAACGGTAATAGAACACTTCGCGTCCTGTGATAAGAAGGCCCCGGGCTTCGCTTGTGGCGTCAACGATCTCATTTCCGGCCCGGGCGCAAAGATCACTTACGTTTGCGCGCAGACTTGGGGCGAAAACGTGCGCGCGTTGCAGATGAACACGACCACGGTCGATCACGACGCATCGGCCATGAGTCTCAACCTGCATCTCGGCGCCAGATATTCGCGATTCGAAAGTCTGAGCCGGCTTATCGGTGAAGGCGCGCGCAGCGATCTTCTCGCCGTCGCTGTCGCGAACGGCGAACAGGAATTCGATGCCCGCACCTTGCAGGACCACGTCTCGCCGCACACCGCCAGCGATCTCCTTTACAAAAACGCGCTCGACGACCGCGCCCGTTGCACATTCGGCGGTCTTATCCGGGTCGAGCCGCACGCCCATTTCACCGACGCCTACCAAAAAGTTCGCAATCTTCTTCTGAGCGACGATTCCGAAGCGAACTCAATGCCCGGCCTCGAAATTCTGGCCGACAACGTCCGCTGCACCCACGGCGCCACCTCCGGCCAGGTCGACAAAGACGAACTCTTCTATCTCCGCACTCGCGGCATTCCAGTAAATGTCGCCCAACGCCTCATCGTCACCGGTTTCTTGAACGAAGTCATCCAACGCCTCGATCAACCGGCGATCGCTGCGCATTTGCATTCTCTGATCGAGAAGAAGTTCGCGGCCTGAGTGGTTCGTTCGCTAAACGCTCGAACGAATTGAACATCGTGTATTAGCTTCGGCGATGGTGGAACAGCGGATACCCATACCGACCGACATTGCTGCAACGGTTCTGTTTCGTGCCGACAGAACCTGCTGCGTTTGTCGTGAGCAAGGTAAACCGATTCAGATCCACCACATTGACGGAAACCCCGCGAACAATGACCCGATCAACCTCGCAGTGTTGTGTTTTGACTGTCATGACAAAACGCAAATCAAGGGTGGATTCGCACGTAAGCTCGACGCTGCGCAGGTAATTCACTACCGCGATGATTGGAGCAAGCGGTTACAAGAACGCCGCAACGAGGCAGACAAAATCGCGGCAGCGGCGCAAGGCGGTGATCCGCAATCAGCAACCAGTCCCATTCGTCGCGAATCTGTGCCCGATCCACGACGGATAGCAAACTACATCCGAACATTACCCGCCGTTTTACGGGATATATACAGCCGCTCGAAACCAAAATGGGACTCGGGAAATACTCCACGAATGAACGAAGGTTCTCGCGATGTAATTGATGTCCTCGAGCAGGTTCTGATTACTCTCGCAGACACTTACCCGCCGCAGCACTTCGGCGGACGATCAAGCAGAGATTACATGAATGCGATGACGGCGGCGCGATACATTTGGCATCGAGCGCATCTTGAGCCAAATGGCGTAGGAACAGGAGGTACGATCATCAGGACTATCACCGGCGGTTGCGTAATGGCGGACTTAGAAGAAATGGTTGATGAGATCGTCGCGTCTCTTTCTGAGCATCTGCCGGATTTTGACTTCGAATCGTGGCGAAACGAATGGAATTCGGCGCGTCGATCGGCGGATCCCGCTGACTAAACCCTACGCAGCTGCTCGTTTGGTTAAACGCCGCGCGAAGTATAATGCCGACGCAATCGCGAGCACGATTCCGTTCACGGCGAATTCCCACGCGGTCGCGTGGGCGAGAATCCAGATGATGGCGATGATGGCGAGGGCGGGGACGATTTTCATGCCGGGGAAATTGAAGGGCGGGCCGTCGGCGCGGACGTCGCGTTGCACCAAAAACCAGCAGGCGGCGCAGCAAAGCAGATACATCAGGAGAACGGCGATGTTGGAAAGCACGGCCAGTTTTTCGAACGTGCCGGTTGTGGACAAGGCAAAGGCGATCGCGGCGTAGGTGATGATGGCGCGGTTCGGCGTGCGATAGCGCGGGTGGACGTGCGCGAACCATGCGGGCAACGTGCCGTCGCGGCCCAGGGCAAAGAGCATTCGCGGAGAACTGAGGATATCGCTGGTGACGAAGCCGAAGGCGGAGAAGGTCGCGCCCGCGAGTAAAATGGTGCGACCGAAGTTGCCCAGAAATGTCGCAGCGGCCTCGGCCAGGGGCGCGTGCGGATGGTTGGCAAGATCGACACCAAGCGTTCCTTGCGCCACCAACTGAATGACGAGGTAGACAACTGTCGTGATGACGAGCGCGAGATAAATCGAGCGCGGCACGGTGCGGGTCGGATTTTTCACTTCGCCGCTGGGGATGAGCGCGACCTCGATTCCAACGAAAGCGAACATCAAGACCACAACGCTTTCGCCTAACGCCTTGCTTCCCGGCCAGGCGGCCCAGCCAATGTTCTCCGGATGAATGAAAAAGATGCCGACGCAGATGAAGAGCAGGATCGGCAGAAGTTTCGCGAGCGTGATGATCGTGACAGCGGCGGCGCCTTCGCGGACGCCGCGAATATTGATGAAAACGAGGATGCCGTAAACGAGCGCGATGACGACCACGCGCATGACGGGATTGGCCAACAACGGCACGAGTCCGGCGACTGAGTTCACGAAAACATTCACGACTCCAGCGACGGCCGCGGTGGCGGTAAGCCAGTAAAGAATGCCGGCGAGAAATCCGACGTAGCGTCCGAACGCAACCTCGACGTAAGCGTAAAGTCCGCCGGTGAGCGACACCCGGCTGCCGGCGATGGCAAAACAGGTGACGAACAACACCATCGCGACTGCGCAGACGATGAAGGCAAGCGGCGCGGCCGGCCCGAGATTTTTCGCGACCAGCGCCGGCAAAACAAAAATTCCGGCGCCGATCGTGGCGTTAACGATGTTCGCCGTCAGTCCCGGGACACCGATGGCGCGGATGAGTTGATGATCGACACGCTCGGCTTGTTGGATCGACATCGGTTCCTCAGCCATGGCGCGGATGCTGCGTTAATCACGCGCGGGTTACAAGATCGACATCATGGAAGGAAGGTTGTAATCCTGGCGAATGAACGCGCAGTCGAAAAAGGACGCGGTTCAGGTCGGCGCAATTTTGACCGCGGTGGTAGCACTACTGCCGTGGATGAATGATTTTTTCATCGTCGCATATCTTGTTGGAGCTTTCACGGCAGTCCGATCGGCCGTGCGCAAACGACAGGAAATTTTAACGCTCACGGATGGAGCGCAGCTCGGATTCCTAAGCGGGTTTTATGGACTGCTGGCGGCGAGCGCAATCTACGACGTGGTCTGGCAATTTTTCCATTACCAGCCTTGGGAGATACGAAACGCCGATCGGTTATGGTCGATCTTCGCGGGCATGCTGCACGATGCCGTTACTCCGTCGGCGTGGATCGTGATCATATTCCAAATCATCGTCGCGGCGATCTTTGCCGGCGCGATCGGCGCGCCTTCAGGAATTCTGGCGCTGAAAATCTTTCAGCGGCGCCGCGCATGAACAGCGATTCCCATCCAAATCCCGCGAACCGTGGTTTTCCTCGCGCGATTGGCGCATTTCTCGTTTTAGTCGGCGCCGGTTTTCTCTACTGGTCGGCGTGGATACCGATCGAGCGTGCCCGGCAACATGCCGGCGATGTCTACACGCATCCGAAAGTCACGATCGCCGCCGCGATTCTAATGGGCATCGGACTGCTCAATCTCGTTTTTGGGGATCGACTCCGACCGCTGCTTTTTCCTCAGGGCAAAGAATCGAAGATTCCGGCAATCGTGATCATCGTCCTGCTTGTCGTCGCCGGCATCGGCGTCTATCAAGCGTTGGAAAATTATCTCGCAACGCTGGGTTACAAGTTCTAGCGCGCGGCTAAGATCGACAATCTGCTAGCGGCGCGGTGCGACTTTACGACCGTGAAACGGCTTTCCGTTTTCGGCAAGACCATGCCGCGAGGAGAATGATTGCGATCAGGGCGGCATTGGAGGCCGGCTCCGGTACAGCGGCAAAGGCGATGCCGTTGATGGCGGCGAGATCGATGCCGCCACCGCCGGTATTTCCATCGGTCGTCGTTGGGTAAAATGTGCTGTTGGTCCAATCGAGCAGCTCGGCGGAATTGGTCGCGGTCACATCCTGCGCCATCAGCGCGTAACCGTAAATCGTCTGGCCGAGAGTAAGACCGAGATCGGCCGCAGTGATGACGATGCCGCCGATCCCCTGCGTGGCGGTAGCCGTACTGTCGGTCGTGGCGGTTAGGTTGTCGCCATTGGCATAACGAAAGAAGCGATAATTAAAATCGGCGAGAGGATTGGTCGCGCCCCAACCAGCGGCGACCTTGAGCAGCGCGCCAAACGCGGTCGGATTCCCGGAAGCGTCGATGGCTGTGACCGCGGCGATGGCGAACGAATCGTGCACGTTAACTGCGCCGCGATCGAAAACGGCAAAGGCGAAGGCATTGGTAACGGTGAGCCCGGAATTCCAGGTGAAATCGATGCGCTCGATATTGCCGGTCGTATTGAGGGTGCCATTGGCGAAAGTGTTATCGGAGCCGCCATAGAGGTTGTTGCTCTTAAGCATCTGGCCGTAGTCGTTGTAGTGCATTCCGCTCAAGTCGGTGCCGACGCCGCTCGTCGTATACCAAACCGAAGATTGATTATTATTTACGGCGTTGCGCCGAATGAAAACGTTGTCCGCGCCTGAGGTGACGGCATAGGTGCTGGTGGCCGTACCGAAGGACGTGACCTGGAGTTGATCGTTGTTGTAGGTGTAGCCTTCGGCGCTGGAGGGCGATCCAGCAACGACCGTTGTCGTCATGGTAGTCACGTCCTGCGTGGCCGGAAGGATCCCGGCCGTGGCGCAAAGCAATGCTGAGACAAGGAGAACCCGACGCAACGACATAGGCAGGCAAACACCTAGCAAACGTCGTGCCGGTAAGCCTAACTAATATCCCGCCGCCTGTCCGTCCTTGCGGGCTTCGCTCGCGCCGACGTAAACCCGCTGGCCATCGTGCATTTCGACTTTGATCGCCTGGTATCCGCCGTAACCGCCGACGTCGAGGCGAACATCGTGGCCGCGCTTCTTTAATTCGCGCACGGTTTCGTACGGAACGCCGCTCTCAACGTTCACGTAGCCGCCGTTCTCCTTCATCTTTTCGCCGGTCGGTTCGTTGTCGCCTTCGTGTTGCCAGCGCGAAGCGTCGCCCGCTTCCTGCACGTTCAATCCGAAATCGATCTGGTTCGTCAGCACCTGGACGTGGCCCTGCGGTTGCATCCCGCCGCCCATAACGCCAAATGCTTCCCACGGTTTGCCATCTTTCATGACAAATCCGGGAATGATGGTGTGAAATGGGCGTTTCCCCGGCGCATAAACATTCGCGTGCCCAGGCTCCATCGAGAAAAGCTCGCCGCGATCTTGAAACATGAATCCGAGCCCGGGCACGACGATGCCGCTGCCCATGCCGCGGTAGTTGCTTTGAATGAGCGAGACCATGTTGCCTTCGTCATCGGCCGCGCACAGGTAAATGGTGTCGCCTTGATCGAGCGCGGGCTCTCCCGCTTCAACCTTTTTCGCGGCGTGCTTCGGATCGATCAATTGCTCGCGATCGTGCGCATAGCTTTTCGAAAGCAACCCCGCGAGCGGGATTTTGGCGAAGGCCGGATCGGCATAAAATTTCGCGCGATCGGCCCAGACTAATTTCTTCGCTTCGATCATGACGTGCAACGCGTCGGGCGAATTGCGACCCATCGCGCGCAGATCGAAGCCTTCGAGAATGTTCAGCATCTGCAGCGTGGCGATGCCCTGACCGTTCGGCGGCAATTCAAAAACGTCGTACCCGCGATAATTCGTCGAAACCGGATCGACCCATGTGCTGGTGTGTTTTTCGAAATCAATTTTGCGGAGATAGCCGCCATTAGCCGCCATGAACTTGTCGATCTTGTCCGCGATCTCGCCTTTGTAAAAAGCGTCGCGCCCTTTCTCGCCGATCGATCGCAGGGTTTTCGCCAGCGCGGGATTCTTGAAGACGTCGCCTTTGCCCGGTGTGCGGCCTTTGCCATCAAGCGTATAAGTTTCGAGAAATGCGCCGGGCAAATTCTTGTAAACCTCCGGGCCGAAATGCCAGTAAAAGGCGATCAACTCACTGACCGGAAAACCTTCCTCGGCGTATTTGATCGCCGGCGCGAGATCGTCCGCGAGTTTCAATTTGCCGAATTTCTTCTGCAGCTCCGCCCAGGCATCCACTGTTCCCGGCACACTGATCGGCAACATCCCCTGGGGCGGAATTGTTTTGCGATTCAGTTTGTCGAGCTCGGCTTTCATCTGGTCATAGCTCAGGCCTAACGGCGAACGACCGCTGCCATTGATCCCGTAAAGTTTGTTTTCTTTCGCGCTGTAAACGATGGCGAAGAGATCGCCACCGATTCCGTTCGAAACCGGCTCCATCAAACCAAGGGTCGCGTTCGCGGCAATGGCAGCGTCGACCGCGCTGCCGCCGCGTTTCAAAATCTCGATCCCGACCTGGGTCGCGAGCGGCACACTCGTGCAAACCATTCCATGACGTGCCACCACTTCCGAACGCGTCGCGAAATTCTTGCCGGTGATGCGATCGATTTGCGCGAAAGCGACATTCGAAATCGCTAGGAAACTGGCGACCGCGATGATTTTGCCCATGGAGAGGAAGCTAAGCCTTACTTTTAGATCGACAACCGGGCGAACATTTTGCAATGAACGGTCAGGGTTTCCCAGGGTTCGCTCATCTCAACCTCAACCAAAATTATGAACCCAAAAAAATTCGTCATCGCATTCATTGTCGCGTTTGTTTTCATCTTCCTGTTTGGCTTCGTCTGGTACGGACACCTGATGCATAACGCCCATAACGAAGTCCCGCAGCTTTGGCGACCGGAAGCTGATTTCCACAGCTATTTCCCGATCCTCATTCTGGGTCACGCTGTGATGGCTTTCTTCCTGACCTGGCTTTACGCCAAGTGCGTGCCAGCGGGCGGCGCAGGGGCGGGCGCGGTATTGGGAATCCTGATCGCGTTCATGTTTATCGGCGACACCTTGATTACGTTCGCGGTCCAGCCCCTGACTACGAAAATTCTTTGTGGCTGGGTCGTCGGTAACTTGCTCGAATTCGGGATCGCCGGTGCACTTGTGGGCGCGATCTACAAACCGAGCGCGAGCGTTTAAACGCGCCCAATAGCGACAGGACTGGCGTGCGCCACGGCGTTCCTTAAGCGGACTGGGCCGTTAATAGCTCTCCGTTTTCACGACGCAGGTGCCCGCGATCATGTCGTGTAGCCCCCGTTTGCGCTCCGTGAATGCAACCATGATGTAGCCGATCCCAAAGAGAAGCCCCGATAGCACGAGAGCCAAGGCGCGGCCTACTCCACGGATAAACGAGATCCGGTTGCCGATTTCATCAACGACCCGCACGCCGCAGATTTGTTGACCGAAAGTCGCCTGCATCGGCAACGACCAAAACGACGCCAGGTAAAGAATGCTGATGCCGCTCTGCAACATCGCCGCCATCCGCACCGGAGCGGTTTCCTCGTACGAGGTCGGGAGGAAAAACGCGATCGCGAAAAAAACGACGGCCAGGATGATTGCATCGATGATGAATGCAACGGTGCGAATCCAAAAGCCAGCGTAGCGGATCAGTCCGAATGTTACTGGTGTCGCCATGCTGATCGGCGCAGCTGTCGAAGATGCTCCCCCCGGCATGATCACGCCGGTGAAACTCAACAGCGGTTTCCAACCGGGCGAATCTTCCGACCATCCCAGATCGGTTGGATTGAGGATGCCGGCGGCGAGTCGTCGATTGACTTCTTCAATCGCGAGCGGGCCGGTCCGCTCGCCGTTGCGATTGATGTAAATCTGCATCGCGGGCGTCGAGTTTCTCCGAGATGGAAGGCGCCCGTCAAGCTGTTGGATCGGCATCTCCTTCTTGTGACGGCGAAATTGCCTTCCACCTCCGCGCGGCGGCGAATATGATTTTCGCAGGCACCCCTATGGATGAGATCGTCGGCAAACTCACGACTGGCCAGCCCCTGAGCATCGATCAGCTCATCGAATATTTGCCAGCGCTGAAAGAGATCCCGCGTGCGCAGTTGGAGAATTGGGCGAAAGGCGCGGCCGTGCTCCATCGTTTCCGCAAAGGTGAAATCGTCTGCGAGGAAGGCGAGTTCGGTTCGACCGCCTATTACATCGTCTCGGGCACGGTCGATATTTTCATTCATAATCCACTCGCCCATCTGCGCACGCATCCGCTTAAGGGAATGTTCGGACGGAGCGTCGCGCGGATGAAAAGTTTTTTGACCGACGATCAATCCGATTACCGACCGGAGGCGCAACAGCGAAAATTCATCGGTATCGACGCCAATGTCGATCTTCCGATCAATCGGCCGCTGGCCCAGCTCGGCCACGGCGAGCTGTTTGGCGAAATGACCTGCCGCACCTATCAGCCGCGCTCGGCTACGGTGCAGGCGCGCGAGCCGTGCGTGATGGTGGAAATGCTGCGCGTGATTCTCGACATGCTGGTCGGCAACCGGCAGGTCTCGGAAGCAAGCAAGGCAACTTCGAAAGTTAAAATGCCGACGTTCAAAGGCACGTCGTTCAAGGCGGAGATGGAGAAAAAATATCGGGAGCGCTCTCTCAACAATCATTTGCGCAGCGTCCCGCTCTTCGCCTCGCTTGATGAGGAGTTCATCGAGCACCTCCGGCAAACGGTCGAGCTCGTCTCCTACAATCAGAACCAGGTCATCTGCAAGGAAGGCGACGAGGCCGATGCGTTTTATCTCATTCGCTCCGGCATGGTGCGCGTCTCCAATGCGCTCCCAGGCGGCGAAATGGTGCGGACTTATTTGAGCCGCGGCGATTACTTCGGCGAAATCGGTCTCCTGCGCTCGATCAAGCGGACGGCCACCTGCACGGCGCTCGATGCCGTGGACGTGGTGAAAATTCCGGCCGAAGAATTTAATTTGATGCTCGAAAAATTTCCCGGCGTGCGCCGGCAGATCGAGCCGGTGGCGAAGGCGCGCTTCGACGCCGATCAGCAGAAAAGCATTCCGGTCGGATTGCATCTGGACGATTTTCTCAACCAGGGACTATTCGAAGCGCAAAATCTTCTCCTGATCGATCTCGACAACTGCACGCGCTGCGACGCCTGTGTCCGCGCTTGCGCGCAGGCGCACGATGGCGTGTCGCGTTTGCTGCGCGATGGCTTGCGCTACGAACATTTTCTCGTCGCCACGGCATGTCGATCTTGCCGTGATCCACTTTGCATGACGCAATGCCCGGTCGGTTCTATCCGGCGAAAAGAAAATCTCGAGATCATCATCGAGGACTGGTGCATCGGTTGCGGCAAATGCGCCGAGCTCTGCCCTTACGGCAATATCAACATGCACCCGCTCGAAGTGATTAAGGAAGTGAAGACCGAAGTGAAATCGAAAACGGAAGGCGGGCCGTCGACAATCAAGATCGAGAAGAAAAAGATGACCGCTTACAAAGCGAATACCTGCGATCTTTGTACGCAGCTTTCCACTCCCAGCTGCGTCTACGCCTGTCCGCACGACGCGGCCAAACGCGTCGACCCGCAAAGATTTTTCGGCGACGCGATCATGGCGCAAAGCGAATTGATCGGCGCGACGTGGGCGCCGGCTTCGCGCTACGAAACGCATCGCACGCACTAGGCTTTCGCCATGCGCATCTTTAATCGCGCACACGTGCCGTGGGCGATTTTTGTGCTGGTGGCAACGCTCTTCGCTTCCTGGCTTTACGTCGGCAATTTCAGTCCCGAGACTTTGCCCGCGAGTTTGCGACCGCCGTCGATGTTCATTCAAGTCTCGTCGCCACAGCGCAGTGTTGGTGGCACACCGCTGGGTCTGATCTTTGGAACGATCGCATTGTCGATCTTTATCTTCGCGGCCCTGCTCGGGGTGCGGAAGAAACTGGTGCTCTGGCGTGTCGGCACCGTGCAACGCTGGTTGCGCGCACACATCTGGCTCACGCTGCTCACGATCCCGCTCGTTATTTTGCATAGTGGCTTTCGGCTCGGCGGTCCAATGACGACGCTGCTCGTCGTGCTTTATGTCATCGTCATGGTCAGCGGCATTTACGGACTCGCGCTGCAACATCAAATGCCCCGCATCATGATGGAGCGGCTCCCGGCCGAATCGGTTTACGAACAGATTCCGCACATTCGCGCACAACTTTTGGCCGCTGCGCAAAAAATGCGTGACTCATTTAAACCGGCACCGCCAAAAGCGGACGCGGGCGCGCCGGCCGCAAGTCCAGCAAAAGCTGTAACGGTAGGATCGACACCAATGGCGTCGACCGCAGCCGATCTGAGCACGCCGACCGCGCGAGCCAAGTCGGTCGTAGGATCGACAATCACGGCGGAGACGATCGCGGCTCCCATCGCGCCGAAGACGGACGAAAAAGTTCCTCCGCCTCGGGAAAATCCAGAAACGAAACCACCGGAAACGATGGGCACGCCAACGGCGCGCGTGCCGGAAGGAGCGCCCATTCCCACGGGAACTGAGCTTGTGAGCGGTGTCGCTCCACCCGCGGTTGAGCCGAAAGCGGTCGTCCCGCCCACTCCAGTCGCTCCTCCGACAGTTGAGCCGCCGCCGCGTGTGGTCATGCCCGCCGCGCCTCCACCGCCAAAGCCAGCCGCCCCGGCGACTAAACCGGTCGCAGCGACGGCGACAAGCGACGCGGCGTCGGAAGCCGCCCTCCTCGATTTCCTGGATCGACAAATTCTTCCTTATCTCACCGCCAAGCGCGGCGGCGGGTTTCGTTTGGGCAACGCGAGATTTTCCGAAGATACCTTTCGCTTTGTGAAGCTTCGCGTGACCGAGGCCTACCGGGATCGCGTCGAAGAAATCCAAGCCTGGTGCGATGAGCGCCGCATGCTCGATCTCCAAACGAAATTGCACCACTGGCTGCACGCCTGGCTTTTTGTGCACGCGCCGATCTCGTTCCTCCTTCTTATGCTGACCTTTTGGCACGCATTTGTGACGCTGTTTTACTACTGAGCCAATGGCCGGTCCGGGACGCACGCAGAAGCAGATCGCCGAGCGCTACAAAGGCAATCTCGGCTATTACAGAAAACTGCACGCGTGGCGCCGCGCGCGCCTCATCGTCAGTTTGGTTTTCTTTCTCGGCGGTCTGACCGCGATCTGGCTTTCTTACAAACGCACGCCGGAAAAGTTTTTTAACCCGGGCCCGCTTTCCGCCGATCACGCTTCTCTGCCTAACAACTGCAACGATTGTCATGACAAATCGCTCATCACCGGCGGCCAACTGACAGCGCAAAAATTCAAGCAGATCGTCCGTGATAGTTTCCGCAACGGTGTCGCCGCCAACCGGAGTGAGCTGATCGATAAAAAATGCGAGGACTGCCATTTCAAGCTGAGCGGGCAGGTGCACACCTTCCACGAAGCGAACGTCGTGCAAAATCGTTCCTGTTCCGCATGCCATCAGGAGCATCAGGGATCCGCATCGCTAAGGCTGGTGGCGAGCTCGCAATGTGCGTCCTGTCACAACAATCCCGGAACAATGGAAGCGGCCGCGCAAAAAGGAATGCAACTTCCCGCGGATGCATTTCATCGACATCCGCACTCGCCGCAGCAGATCGCCTTCGAATTGCCCCGACCGCCGCGCGGGTTCACTCAAACCTTCTCATCTTTTTGGGACGGCCATCCCGAATTTCAACTCTTCAGCACGAAGGCACGCGATCCGGACGTGCTGCGGTTCAATCATCAGCGCCATTTCGCGTCCGATATTCCCGCTCTCGACAACAAAGGAACGAAACTCGACTGCAATTACTGCCACAAGCCGCAGTCTGATGGTCGCTTTTATCAACGGATAAATTTCGCCGCCGATTGTCAGGCCTGTCATTCCCTCCAGTTCGACGCCAAAAATCCGGAGATGAAAATTCCGCACGGCGACGTCGCACTGGCCCGGACTTTCCTCCGCACCCTGCCCGCGCAATACGCCGATTATGCGCGCTTAAAAAAGGGTATTCGAAGCGACGCTGAGATCGCGAGTTTTGTCGCGCAACAGATCAGGCAGCTGCGCGATCAATTTCATAGCGGTGAAGAACTGGAGCGGGCGGTGTTTTTCACGTCCGATCCCTACAAGCCGCAACAGAAAATGACTGGCGCCATCCGCGCGAATTTTACCGGATGCGCCTTTTGTCACGAAGTGAAAGCGATCCGCAACGCCGCGCCGGCAATTACAAAACCAATTCTGGTCGACCGCTGGATGGTGCACTCGGACTTCGATCACGCCAAACACACCAGTGTGAAATGCGACGATTGCCATCACGCCATGCAGAGCCGCGAGACCGGTGATGTGCTCATGCCCGCAAAAGCAAACTGCGTGACCTGTCACAGCCCGCAGGGCAAAGCCGTCGCCGAATGCATCACCTGTCACACCTTTCACGGCACACCTGCCACGCAGACAATTACCGCCAACATGTCGGTCAAACAAATGATGCTCGGCCAAAAGTAAGAGCGCAACGCAGCAGCTCCATCATTTCGACATTGGACGTTGAACGTTGAATGTTGAACGTTTGCCGTTCATGGGTTCGACGACAAGAACACCGCAAGAACTCGGCTATCGCACGCCCGCGGAATGGGAGCCGCACGCGGCGACCTGGCTTTCCTGGCCGCGCCGCGAAGGCATCAGTTTCCCCGGATCGTTCGATCGCGTTCTGCCAACCTTGCGCACCATGGTCGCGGCGATCGTCGAATCAGAACCTGTTTGCATCAACGTCGTTAACGGTGCGCACGAAGCCGAAGCGCGCGCTGTTCTGGACACGTTGCCGCACCAGGAATGCATAGCGTATTATGAAATTCCAACAAACGAACCGTGGTGCCGCGATCACGGCCCGATTTTTCTCACGCGCGCTGACGATCCGAAGCTTGCCGTTGTCGATTGGGATTACAACGCGTGGGGCGGCAAATATCCACCGTGCGATCTCGATGAAGTTGTCCCGACGCGAATTGCCGAGATTCTGAAGGTTCCCGTCTTCTATCCGAAGATGATTTTGGAAGGCGGCTCGATCGAGGTGAATGGTGCCGGCGCCTGCCTCACCACCGAAGGATGTCTCCTAAACAAGAATCGCAATCCGGATCTATCTCGTGACGAGATCGAAAAACGGTTGCGTGATTTTCTCGGGGTGCGCGAAATTCTCTGGCTCGGCCAGGGCACCGAAGGCGACGACACCGATGGCCACATCGATAATCTGGCGCGCTTCGTTTCCGAGCGAACGGTCGTCGCCATCGCGGAAAAAGATCGAAGCAGTCCGAATTATGAACCGCTGCAGGAGAACCTTCGCCGCCTCCGCGAAATGAACCTCGACATCATCGAACTGCCGACAACAAGGCGAGTCGTGCGCGAAGATCTCGTCCTACCGATGAGCTACGCCAACTTTTACATCGCAAATACCGTCGTGCTCGCGCCTACGTACGCGGATCCAAATGATGAAGTTGCGTTGTCGATCTTGCGCAAATGTTTTCCGGCTCGCCGCGTCATTGGCATCGACTGCCGCGAATTAATCTGGGGCCTCGGCGCGTTTCACTGTCTGACCCAGCAACAGCCGATGGCGTGATTTCTACTCCGCGAACGGAGCAGGCTTGTAGCCGCTTTTCAAAATCGCGTCGTGCAGATCGGGAGGATGCGTTTTGCGGGCATCGAATTTCACGATCACTCGCTCGCGTGCAAGATCGACATCGACGCTTTGCACGCCGGGAATTTTCATTAGCACCGGACGCAATTTGCGCACGCATTCATCGCAATCCTCTCCTTCGGTCGCGATCTCGATCGTTTCGATGACTGGGCGGTCGCCATGGATCGGAGCGAATGGATCGGCTGGATCAGGATCGTTTGGGCGCGCGGGGTCCATCAATTATCTAACGGCGCTCGCCGCACTGTTGGCCGTCTCCCGCGCAATCGGCTCGAGCACGCGCCAGACATTTTTCACTCTGTCATCCTGAATGTCTGAAGGATCTCACACAAGCTGATTGATCACGCTCAGTCATTTGCGTGTCCCACACTTCGAATGCGAGGTCCCTCGCTCCGCTCGGGATGACACGCCAGAGACCTCTCGCGCAATCGGCTCGAGCACGCGCCAGACGTTTTCAGCCAAAATCTTTTGCCCGGCAGCATTCGGATGTAGGCGATCGGGGAAATTTAGCTGCGGATCGCCACCCACTCCCTCGAGCAGATACGGCACAAGGGCGGCGTGGTTTTTTGCCGCAAGATCGACATACATTTTTCCAAACGCGCTCACGTAATCGTCCGCCGAATAATTCGGGAGCCGCATGCCGGCGATCACGATCCGCACATTTGGATGCGCGCGCTTCACCTGGTCGATGATCTCCTACAGATTTCCCCGGATTTCGTCCACCGGGACTCCGCGAAAGACATCGTTGATTCCAAGTTGCAGGATAAAGATGTCGATCTTGCGTTTAAGGTGCGGCGGCAATCGACGCAGGCCGCCCTCGGTCGTGCCTCCACTCTGACTTGCGCTGAGCACATCGTAGTTCAGTCCGGCGGCTCGCAATTTGTTCGTCACTAAGGCAGGCCACGCCTCGCTGTGCTTGAGCAAGAACCCCTCGGACAAGCTGTCGCCGAAAACGACGATTCGTTTCATTCGTGAAGAATCGCGCGCCGCGACTTGGGCGGTTGGCGCGCACAAGATCGACATGATCACGCCGTAGAATGCGGCGTTGAACGTTGAGCCTTTCACGTTTAACGGTTTAACCCTTCAACCCTTTAATTTTCTTCTTATGGCCAACTACGCAATCAACGGCTTTGGGCGCATCGGACGCAACGTCCTTCGCGCCATGTCACAGAAAGAAGTGCAGCGCGTCCGCGCGATCAACGATCTGACTGACACCCACACTCTGGCCCACCTACTCAAATGGGATTCGATCCATGGGAAATTCGACGGCGAGATCGGTTACGACGATCAGGACATTATCGTGCGCGGACACAAGATTAGGATTCTAAAAGAGCGCGACCCCGGCGCGTTGCCGTGGAAAGATCTCGGTGTCGATGTTGTCCTGGAGTCGACCGGATTTTTCACCAGTCGCGACAAAGCCGAGCTGCATATCAGCAAGGCGGGCGCGAAGCGCGTGTTGATCAGCGCGCCGGCCAAGAATCCGGACGCGACCATTTGCATCGGGATCAACGATGGCGTTTACGATCCGGCCAAGCACACCATCGTCTCGAACGCGAGCTGCACGACCAATTGCCTTGCGCCGCTCGCGAAAGTTTTGAACGACAAATTCGGGGTCGAACACGGGTTCATGAGCACGATCCACAGTTATACGAACGACCAGCGCATTCTCGATTTTCCGCATGAAGATTTGCGGCGCGCCCGCGCGGCGGCGCTCAGCATTATTCCGTCGAGCACCGGCGCGGCCAAGGCGATCGGTGAAGTGATTCCAGAACTGAAGGGCAAACTGAATGGCGGCGCGTTCCGCGTCCCGACCCCGGATGGATCGGTCACGGATTTCAACGCGGTTCTGGCCAAGGACGCGACCGTCGATGCCGTCAACGCTGCGTTTAAGGAAGCGTCGACGGACAAAAGTTACAAAGGCGTGCTCGAGTACACCGATGAGCCTCTTGTTTCCCGGGACATCATCGGCAATCCGCACTCGTGCATTTTCGACAGCAAACTCACGCTCATGCTCGGCAACCGGTTCGTGAAAGTGGTCGGCTGGTACGACAACGAGTGGGGTTACAGCAATCGTTGCGTGGAAATGCTCGAGATGCTGTCGAAATAGTCGCGATGGCGAAGCTAACCCTCCGGGATCTCGAAGTTCGCGGGAAACGCGTGCTGGTGCGCGTCGATTTCAACGTCCCTCTGCAGGAACACGGCGATCACGTCCACATCACGGACGACACGCGCATCCGCGAAGCCTTGCCCACGATCAACTATCTTCGCGAACATGGGGCGAAAACGATTTTGATGTCGCACCTTGGACGGCCGAAAGGTCAGCGGGTCGAGAAATATTCGCTTCGGCCGGTGGCTGATTATCTCCATTCGCTGATCGATCATCCAGTGGGCTTCAGTCGCGACGCGGTTGGACCGGAACCAGAAGAAATTGTCGAGCATATGCAGGACGGCGACGTGACCATGCTTGAAAACCTGCGCTTCCAGCCGGAAGAAGAAGCGAACGATCCCAAATTTGCCGAAGCTTTGGCGAACCTTGGAGACAAGCTTTACGTGAACGATGCCTTTGGCGCGGCCCATCGCGCACACGCATCGACCGCGGGCATCACGAAATTCGTCGAGAAATCGGCGATGGGATTTTTGATGGAGAAGGAACTGAAATATCTCCACGAAGAACTGGATAACCCGGCCAAACCGTTCCTTGTCATCATGGGCGGCGCGAAAGTTTCCGACAAAATCGGCGTGCTTAAGGCGCTGATGGACAAGGCAGACACGATTTTGATTGGCGGCGCGATGGCGAACACATTTTTTCTGGCGCAAGGCATTCCGATCGGTAAAAGCCGGGCCGAGACCGACAAGGTCGATCTGGCAAAAGAACTTCTCGATCTTGCCAAGAAGCGCGGAGTGAAATTGATTTTTCCGGTCGACGCCCTCGAAGCGCAGGAGATTCGACCGGGCGCGCCGACCCGAAATACGCCGCGACTCTCACCAAAACGCGGAATCAGCGAAGGCTGGCAGGCAGTCGATATCGGCAGCGCAACGATCGCGCTTTTTCAGGAAGAGATCGCAAAGGCGAAGACGATCCTCTGGAACGGGCCGGTCGGCATTTTCGAAATACCCGATTTTGCCGAAGGCACGTTTGCCATCGCGGAAGCGCTCGCCAAATCGCACGCGAAGACGATCATCGGCGGCGGCGATTCGGTCACGGCGGTGAAACAAGCCGGGCTGGCGGATAAGATGACATTTATTTCCACGGGCGGCGGTGCCTCGCTCGAACTGCTGGAAGGGAAAGAATTACCGGGCGTAGCGGCCCTGACGGAAAAGGAGTGAACCGATGATTCGAAAAAAGATCGTTGCCGCCAATTGGAAGATGAACATGACGCAGGCTGAGTCGACTGCGTTTGTTGAGTCGCTGCTCATCGATCTCGGCGACATCTCGGATGCTGAAGTCGTCATCATTCCGCCATTCACCGCGATCGCGAAAGTTACCGAAGCGCTCGGCAAGGCGCAGAACATCAAGGTCGGCGCGCAAAACATGTATTGGGAGCGGAGCGGACCGTTTACCGGTGAGATCGGGACGGCGTTGCTGCGCGATCTGTTTGTGCGCTACGTCATAGTCGGGCACAGCGAACGGCGCGGACTTTTTGGCGAGACCGACGAGATCGTAAATCGAAAAGTGCACGCGGCGCACGAAGCGACATTGCGCCCAATTGTTTGCGTGGGCGAAACACTCGAGCAACGCGACCGCGGCAGCGTCGAAAAGATATTGTCGATCCAACTTCGCGGCAGTCTGGCCGGTATGAGCGCGAAAGAACTTGGCGAGACGGTGATCGCTTATGAACCGATTTGGGCGATCGGCACGGGAAGAAACGCCACTCCGCAACAGGCGCAAGACGCACACGCCTTCATTCGCAAGACACTCGGTCAGATTTCCGACGAAGCGACGGCCGATCGAATGCGAATTCAGTACGGCGGCAGCGTGAAGCCGGACAACGCGCGCGAATTGATGTCGCAAACCGACATCGATGGCGCGCTTGTCGGCGGCGCCAGCCTGGACCCGCGCAGCTTTGCGCAGATCGTAAACGCAGCGCGCGACGAAAAGAAATAGGTAGGGACGGATCTCCGAGCCGTCCGACTTATTCTTAGAATTCGACGGACGCCCCGGAGGTCCGTCCCTACCGTTTTATTTCGAGATAGGTGCGCGATCGCACCTTGTTCGCGCCGGGCTCGAGGGTTTCGATGCGCATCTGTTTCAAGAACCAGCGATTGTCGATCTTTTGCGCCGAGATCACTTCGAAGCGTTTCGCCAGTTCGCCTTTCCAATCGTAGCCTTCCATCCGCATCAGCGCGCCGCTTGCTTTGTCGATCCAGAGGATGACGCTCGAGTATTGCGATTCGTGCGATGGTGCATGCAGCCGCAGCTTCCAGCATTTCCGAGTTCGAATGGTATCCGCGCCCTGCAGATCGACATCCGGCCAATAGATGAATTTGAGAGAAATATCTTCGTAGGTCACATCTGTGCCGCGAATTTTCCGATCGAACTGCGCGACTTTCTTTACGCCATCGCTCGAAATTTCATCGAGGCGCGAGTCGTTCTCACCGAGCTGCAACTGCAGCGATTCATCCGGATTGGAAAAAATGTAGCGAACGACTGGACCGCTCTGAATGAGATGAAATGGAACGACGTCGTCGTTTTGCCGAAGCTGGCCGTTGAGATCGATCTTCTGGTGGGTTTGGCGCATCCGCACCGATTCGATAATTTCCTTGGCTGATGGCGCCGGCTCGGCGGAGACCGCCAGAACCAAGGCAAAATAGAGCAGGATTGTCTTTCGCATCGCAGAAGGTTTTAAGTGATAGGCTTAAAGCTTAGAACGTTTCCCATGGACCAGGCCATTTTTCATCTCATCAACGAGCAATGGACAAACCCTGTCCTCGACTTGTTCATGGCCGCGATCAGCAACGTCGAGATTTGGAAGCCGCTCCTCATCCTGATCGCGCTCGCGCTGTTGATCTTCGGCGGATTTAAGGGACGCGCTTTCATTTTGTGTTTGCTCGTTTCGCTTCTGATCGCCGAACAAATCACGAACGCGTTGAAAACGGCGGTGCACCGTCATCGGCCGAAACAAGTGCAAAGTGTGCGCATGGTCGAACTGCAAAAAGCGCGCCCGGAATTTCTGACCCTGTTCAAGAAACCGAAGATACGTTATTCCGATCATTCCGACCGCAATCGCTCCGGCTACTCTTTTCCCTCGGGACACATGACGGACAACACCGTCATCGCGATGTGCTGCACAATCTTTTATCGGCGACGTGGAGCGTTTTACTGGATCATTGCCGCAGCCGTCGGGTATTCGCGAATCTATCTTGGCGCGCATTGGCCGAGCGACATCGTGGGCACGTTCTTTCTTGCCGCCGGTGAAACACTGCTCATTGTCGGCGGGCTCGAAATGCTCTGGCGTTGGGCCGCACAAAGATGGATGCCGCAA
>Ga0209526_10000011_pt1 | contig 102113 bp, 76 predicted proteins | sample JacPinW_OM2H0_M1_FD_188566 | JGI IMG/M metagenome (GOLD analysis project Ga0209526, IMG submission 188566) | Forest soil microbial communities from Algoma, Ontario, Canada - Jack Pine, Ontario site 1_JW_OM2H0_M1 (SPAdes) (version 2) | ecosystem: Environmental > Terrestrial > Soil > Boreal... | reverse complement strand
GTGTTACACCGTAATGGCTCGCATGAACGACTTTGCGAGGGCGGCCTCGTTCTTGGTGTTTTTGCGAACCAGAACTTCAAGAGCGGCATGATGGAATTGCAGAGTGGCGACCGCATGGTCCTCTACACCGATGGCGTCACGGAAGCCTGCAACTCCGATGATGAAGAGTTCGGAGAAGAGCGCCTCCTGCGAGTCCTACAACAAAATGTCGCGCAATCCGCGGTGGAAATTCAGAAACAAATCCTGCAAGCGGCAGCAGAATTCAGCCGCGGAACTTGGCAGGACGACGCAACGCTGCTGGTGATCGCAGTAGCGTAGAGACGAGCTATAGGGTCGCGATGAATTTGGAAATGGCATCAAGCGTCAGATTCGGCTGATCGCGATGCGGCGAGTGGCGGCAGCGGGGAAGAATCAACGTTTGCGTCCCCCGCAGTCGGCGTTGAATCGCCTCTACCTGAGCAAGAGTACCGTACTCGTCGTTTTCGCCTTGAATCACAAACGTTGGGCAAGTGATCGGCGTCAGAAATTCTTCGATGTTCCAGTTGCGAAATTGCGGATCGAGCCAAATATCATTCCATCCGCGAAACATTTCGTCGGCGTGGTCGTGATAGCGCGAAAGTTTCTCATGCAGGTCGCCTGATTCATAGAGCTTGCGAATCGCTGTGATGCTTCGCACGCTCAGCTCCTCGACGAAAACGTGTGGCGCCTCCAGAACAAGCCCCCGCACGCGCTCAGGCCAAGCGCCTGCATAGATCAAAGCGATAGAAGCGCCATCGCTGTGACCCAAGAGAATGGGCCGCTGAATCTCGAATTGGCGGAGCAAGTCGGGAAGCACAACCCGTGCTTCGTAGTGCATAAAGTCAGCGGAGCGCTTCTCCGCGAGGCGCTCCGACTTGCCATGACCATAACGCGAGTAGATCAGAACGCCGCAGCCTGTCGCTTCCGCTACTCGCTGTGGAAAATCCTTCCACATGGTAACGGAGCCGAGGCCCTCGTGAAGCATGACAATGGTGGCGTCTTTGCCGGCAGGCGGATACAGGAGCATTTCCAGCCGCTTGCCGTTCACCGCGAGGAACTTGCATTCTTGGGGCGGAGCGGCCAAACCGAGCCTCCTCAAAAGCATTTAGAAAATCGATTCTCTAGAACACAAATTTGGAGTATGCTCTTCCGCGACTAAAGCGCTTAACCCGTATTATAGGCGCGCGAGGTCGCGGCACTCGGGCAAAAACTCAATTCTCACGGGGGAATTATGCAGCGTCGTGACATATTGAAAATGCTGGCCACCGGAGCGGTGCTCCCGGTTTTTTCTTCGCCGCTCGCGGCGTTTTTTCGAGAAGCGCAGGCACAGACCGGGCCAGGGTACAAGCTGCGGACGCTGAATCCGCACCAGAATGCGACGGTAGTGGTAATGACGGACCTGATCATTCCGGAGACGGATACGCCGGGCGCAAAGGGCGCGCGCGTAAACGAATTCATCGACGTGATTGTGACGGAGTGGGCCACGCCGCAGGAGCGACAAAGCTTCCTGGAAGGTCTCGCCGGTGTGGACAAACAGAGCCGCGAACTCTTTGCAAAAGATTTCGTCGACGCGACGCCTGTGCAGCAGGTTACGTTGCTGCGCGCCATGGACGATTTCGCGGCATCAGAGCGTGGCGACCGGCGCGAGAAGCATGGCAACACGGTCCCGGAGTTTGACGCGCATTTGAAAGGGAACTTCTACGACGTTTTCCGCGGTATTACGCTGCATGGCTACTACACTTCGGAAATTGGATTCACGCAGGAACTAAAGCTGCAAATTATTCCCGGCGCGCACCATGGCTGCGAAAAGCTGGGCCCCGGGCTCGGGGACGCATAGGACAGGGAGCGGACATGGCGGCGACAAATACCTATGATGCGATCGTTGTCGGTTCGGGAATTACCGGGGGCTGGGCGGCAAAGGAGCTCACGGAGAAGGGATTGAGCGTCCTGGTGCTGGAAGCGGGACGCACCATTTTGCCGGAGCGCGATTACGTCGAGCATGTTCCGGTGTGGGAGTTGAAATTCCGCGGCTGGGACAATCGCGCGGAGCGCGCAGGGACACAGCCGATTCAGCGCGAGTGTTACTACGCTTGCGACGAATATTCGAGCAAGTTTTTCGTCAGCGACAAGGAAAATCCATATTCCACCGATCCCAACAAAAAGTTTTCCTGGATTCGTGGCCGGCAAGTTGGTGGGAAATCCCTCACGTGGGGACGACAGAGCTACCGCTGGAGCGATTTGGATTTTGAAGCCAACCTGAAGGACGGTGCCGCGGTGGATTGGCCGATTCGCTATGCGGACATCGCGCCCTGGTATGACTACGTGGAGGAGTTTGCGGGCATCAGCGGGCAGGCGGAGGGATTGCCGCAATTGCCGGACGGAAAATTTCTCCCGCCAATGGAAATGACTTGCGTTGAGCACGATATGCGCGACGCGCTGGCGAAAAAGTTTGATGACCGGATCATGACCATCGGGCGTTCCGCGGTCTTAACCCAGGTGCACAAGGGCCGCGCGGCGTGCCATTACTGCGGCGTTTGTCACCGGGGATGCATCACGGGATCGTATTTCAGCAGCATCAGTTCAACGCTGCCGGCAGCGCAAAAAACCGGGCGACTCACGCTGCGCCCGTACAGTGTGGTGCATAGCCTGATCTTCGATCCGAAAACGCGGAAGGTCAGCGGCGTGCGAGTAATCGACGCGCAATCTCGGAATTCGATGGAATTCAAGGCCCGGGTCTTCTTCATTAACGCGTCGACGCTGGAGTCCACACGCATCCTGCTGAATTCCGCGACGCCGGAATTTCCGAACGGCCTGGCGAACAGCAGCGGGGAATTGGGCCACAACTTGATGGACCATCACATGGGCGCAGGCGCCAGCGGAACCATGCCGGGGCACGAAGACAAAATGCCTTTTGGCAATCGCCCGAACGGGATTTACATTCCGCGTTTCCGTAATGTAAAAACGAAGCAGAAGGAGTTTGTGCGCGGCTACGGCTACCAGGGCGGTGGGAGCCGAGAAGGCTGGGGCCGCGGTATGCACATGACCGGGTTTGGCGCGGATTTCAAGAATGCGCTGAAAAAGCCCGGCCAATGGCGCATGAGCATCGGTGGGTTCGGCGAGTGCCTGGCGAATCACGATAATTACGTGGAAGTGCAGAAGGACAAGCTGGACGCCTGGGGCATTCCAACACTGAAGATCAACTGCGCGTGGGGCGAGAACGAACACGCGATGTCACGCGATATCGCCGTGCAGGCCGCGGAGATGCTAGCGGCCGCGGGCGCCAAGGACATTTACGTGTTTCAGGAGATGTCACCGCCAGGCTTGGCGATTCACGAGATGGGGACGGCGCGCATGGGACGCGACCCGAAAACGTCCGTGCTGAACGAACACAATCAAGCGCACGACGTGAAAAACCTGTTTATGACCGACGGTGCCTCCATGGTCTCGAATTCCTGCGTGAACCCGTCGCTGACTTACATGGCGCTAACGGCACGAGCGTGTGACTATGCCGTGTCGCAAATCAAGAAAAACGAACTCTGACGAGCCCGGAAAAGCAGGGACAGGACCTACAAAGTGACGGGTATCCGTCACGCCGTCTCGACTGTTAATAAACGGTCACACGAAAGATGCGGTTTGTGATCCCCTAATTGCAAGCGCCTCTTTCACTTCGCACCCAAAGAGGCGAAGAGAACGAAAAAGTCACAAGCTCAGGCCCTCCCCCCGTAATCACTGTATTGAACGCAAATTGAAACGGTATTTTTCTAGGAGAGGATGACGGAGAACATTTTTTCGTCACGAAAAATCTAGCGAAGCTCGTGAGAAGAGCTTTGAGGAGGAAAAGCCATGGCGGATGTTGGAACGAGAAGGCAGCGAGAGCAGGATCAGTCTCAATCTACCAATTTGACAGCGTCGGAACGAACAGAAGGCCAGAACAGGCAGTCGCAGCAGGGAATGGAACGTTACCAACAAGGTCGATATACCCCGTCGGTCTTCTCCGTAAGCCCTGGCGAATTCTTTACCTTGAGCCCAATTACACTGATGCGCAGGTTCACCGAGGACATCGATCGGGCACTGGGGTTGTCAACTGGCCGGAGCCGCGGTGACTTTGATATTTCGCCGGACGATTTCACGTGGGTTCCCACCATAGAAGTCCGCCAGCAGGGCAATAATTTGGTGATTCACGCGGACTTGCCCGGATTGTCTGAGAATGACGTGCGGGTGGAAGCAACCGACGACGGCCTGGTGATCCAAGGAGAGCGCAAGCGCGAGGAAACGGTTGATGAAGGCGGAGTCATCCGCACCGAAAGGGTCTATGGGCGGTTCTACCGGCTCATCCCACTGCCGGACGACGCTAAGGTCGAGGATGCAAAAGCTAACTTCCAGAACGGCGTGCTGGAGATTACGGTGCCGGTGCCGGAATCCGCGAAACAGAACCGGCAGATACCGGTAGGGTCGAGCCAGTCGAGTCAATCGGGGCAGTCCACGCAATCGAGTCAGTCCACACAGTCGGGTCAATCTTCGACATCGAATCAGGGAAGTTCCGGAGAACGCTCTCGGACAGCAACGTCGAATCGTTAGGCCGAAAAAGAGCGGCAGTGATTCCGGCGAGGGCCGGGCGGAAAAGCCCGGCCCACTTTTTTAGGGTAGGCGCCCTTCTTTGCGGCGCAAAAGTATTGCTAGAGCGTTATAACTCGCGGAGGGCGGTGGCCACCGGGAGACGCGCTGCGCGGACGGCGGGCAGGAGGCCACCAATTAGACCCATGACAAGGGCAAAGACGATACCCTTCACGAGCAATTCGGGGGTGATCTTGAAAGCGAAGGCCAGATTGGAAAAAGTCTGAAAATTCATGGTGCTGGTCGTCAAGCCGTTCAGGGGGAGGACGGCGAGACAGCCGATCCCGCCGCCGATGAAGGAAATGAGGAGCGCTTCGATCGAGAAGGAAAGTACGACCGCGGCCGCGCCGAATCCGAGGGCGCGCATGGTGGCGATCTCCCTGCCGCGCTCGGCAACGGCGGAGTACATGGTATTCAGCGCGCCGAAAACCGCACCGATGGCCATGATTGCCGCAACAAAGCCGCCCAATGTGGTGATGAGTGTTGTCATGCGCGTGGACTGTTTAGCGTAGTAGTCGATTTCGCGGGTTACGTCGACGTTCAAACGCGGATCGCTGGTGAGCGAGTCCTTCAATTGTTGAAGGGCGGCGGGCGAAGTGAGGTGCACTGTAACGGACTGAGAAAGAGTGTCCGGACGTTTATAGGCGCCGTTGAGGAGGTGGGCGTCGCCCCAAACTTCAGAATCGAAGGCGCTGCCACCCGCATCGAAAACGCCCACGACTTGCCAGCGTACGCTACCGAGCCCAATTGTGCTTCCCAGAGTCAAGCCCGAATAGGTCGTGTTGGCGTTTTTACCGACGATGAGTTCCGACAGGCCAGGCCGGAACATGCGGCCTTCTTTAATCTGGATGTTGCTGCGGATCGCAAGAACGTTGGGCGAGACACCGCGAAGCTCAACGTTAGCGTCGGTCCCGGTAGAACGCAACGGAATCGGCGCCATCAGGACAGCCTCCTGTGTTAGCAACGGGCCCTCGGGCCCGCGAGCGATGCCGGGAGCATCCTGGATGATTTTTACGGAATCGATAGAGACTCCACTGGTCATTTCGGATGTGGCGCCGGCGCGGGTAATAAGCGCGTTGTCCGCGGAGCCGGAAGAAACAAGGGTGGCCCTGAATCCGCGCGCGAGCGACAACATGGCAATGAAGACACCAACGGTTCCGGCAATCCCCGCCACCGCAACGATCGTGGAAGTCCAGCGAGCTTTGACGCTGCGAATGTTGTAAATGATGGGAATCGCCATTTCAGACTCTCCTCAACGCATTAACAACGCGCATGCGCATGGCGCCAATCCCCGGTAGCAGGCCGCTGACAACGCCAACAAGGAGCGCAAACCCAAGGCCAAGTGTCAGAAGCGTCTTGGAAAGGATAAGGGGCGGCAGCAGACCGGTAAGAGCGATGCCGATAACAGGGATCAACAGGTAGGCAAGGGTCAAACCGAGAACGCCGCCAACGAAAGCAATGATGATGGACTCCGCTAGTACGAAGAAAAGAACAGCGCGCCCGGAGAAGCCGATGGCCTTGAGAACGGCAAGCTCGCCAACGCGTTCGCGAACGGAAATGGCCATGGTGTTGCCGGTGACCAATAGAAGGGTAAAGAAGACGACGCCGCCGATGGTGAGGATTAAGAGCTCGATGTTTCCGAACTGCTTGGCGAAATATGCGGCGAAGGCGGATTCGGTCTCGCTCTTGGTCTCAAACGCAGAGTTGGCAAACTTTTCGTCAATGGCCTTGGCGACGCGCACGGCGTCATCGGGACTATTGAGCTTGACCACGTACCATCCGGCTGTGCTCTTGACGGGAGCTGGGGCATTCTCGTCAAAATATTTCCACTGCAGCCAAAACTGGCTCTCGTCGCCACCGGGACGTTCGCTGTGATAAATGCCGTCGAGATTGAACTCCGAAGAGCCGCCGCCATAGAGCGTCGTTTTGATTGGAATGCGATCGCCAATTTTCCAATGGAAGCGTGCGGCTGTGCGAGCGCCAGCGATGGCGCCCATGCGGTCTTTCACGAAATTGTTCCACTGGTCGTCCGGTACTACAAGCTCGGTCATTACCTGGCGTTGGTTTTCCGGGTCGATTACAAACTGTGGAAAGAAGTTCTTTTCATCCTGATAGACACCGCCGAACCAGTGATTGTGGGTGACCGCCTTGACGCCAGGAATGGCAAGGATTTTGTCGCGATGGGAAATCGGCATTAGTTGCATTAGGCCGATGCGGCTGACGACTACCAGGCGGTCCTCGCCGGCGATTTCCGTGCCGCGGCTGAAGGCGCTCTTCACCACAGCCAGAAACGTGAAGAGAACCAACGCGACCGCGAACGAGCCGATAGTCAGAATGAGGCGGAGCTTCTTGCGAAAAAGATTAGCGAAAATTAGGCCTCGAAATTTCACGCCACACCTCCTACGGTCACGCCTAGCTCACCGGATTCGACCAAGAGACCCTTCTCAAGATGGAGAGTAAGATCGGCGCGCTTCGCGACTACGGGATCGTGCGTGACCATGAGCACGGTCTTACCGTATTCCTTCACGAGGCGATGGATCAGCTCCATGATTTCGTCGGCGCTTTTGCGGTCGAGGTCGCCGGTGGGCTCGTCGCAGAGGAGAAAGGTCGGGTCGGCGACGATGGCGCGGGCGATGGCTACGCGCTGCTCCTGTCCGCCGGAGAGTTGGCGGGGGTAGTGATTCATGCGCTCAGCGAGTCCAACGACGCCGAGCGCGGTCTCTACGTGTTTGCGGCGTTCGGACTTGGAGAGTTTTGTTAGCAGCAGAGGCAGCTCGACGTTCTGGAAGGCGGTGAGCACGGGGATAAGGTTGTACATCTGGAAGATAAAGCCGACGTGCCGCGCGCGCCATTGCGTGAGCTTATTGCCGGACATGTGGGTGATTTCGTCGCCGGCGACGGTGATGCTGCCATGCGTGGGGACATCGAGGCCGCCGAGCAAATTGAGCAGCGTGGTCTTGCCGGAGCCGCTGGGGCCCATGAAGCCGACGAAATCGCCTTTATCGACGTCGAGATTGAGGCGCTGCAGAACCTGAATTTCCTCGCCGCCGCGGCGATAGGTTTTGTCCAGGCCGCGGACTTGAATCAAGCTGTTCGATTTTCCTGTGCCATCCACTCGTATCATTGGTGCGCTCCTTGGCAGCCCGGCGCGTTTTGCGCCGTGCGAAAACTATTTTCTGATCTCCACGGACTGACCGTCGCGAAGATTTGCGGACGCTTTGGTCACAACAGTGTCTCCGACCGAGACGCCTGCGATTACTTCAATATCGGAAGCGCGATTGCCGCCGAGAGTTACGGCACGGCGCTCGGTTTTGTCGTCTTTCACAAGGAAGACGATCTTTTTGCCATTTTCATCATGCACTGCGCTCTGTGGAATCAGAATGGCCGTGGCATCGCCACCAGCTTTGCTCTTTTGCTCGGCGCCCAGAAAAGCTACTTTGATTCCCATCTCCGGAAGGATGCGCGGGTCCAGCTGCAGGAAGGAAACGCGGACTTTTACCGTGGCTTTCTGGCGATCGGCCGACGGGATTATGGTGCGGACGCGGCTGGGGATTTGCCAATCGGGATAAGCGTCGAGGGTGGCGGTGACGGGCTGCCCAGGTTGCACGCGAGCGATGTAGGACTCGTTGACGTCGACTTCGATTTCGTTGGACTTCATGTCCACGATCGTGGCGATGCCGGTGCGGGTGAAGCCGCCGCCGGCGGAATTGGGCGAGACCATTTCGCCGACTTGCGCGTCTTTGGAGACGACAATGCCCGTATACGGCGCTCGGATGGTGCAGTTATCGACGGCTTGTTGGGCTTGCTGAATGCGAGCCTCCGAGCTGATGACTTGGGACTGCGCCAGCGCGATTTTGGCTTGGAGGCTGTCGACGGCGGTGCGGGCGTTGTCGAGCTGCTCCTGGGTTTGCACGCCGGCGTTTTGGAGCTGCTCGGCGCGGTGGAGCTGAATTCGAGAGTTTTTCAATTGCACTTCGTAATCGGCGATGGCGGCCTTTGATGCGGCATAGTCGGCTCTGGCGGCGTCCAGTGCTTTGCGGACGTCGGAATCGTCAAGAGTGGCAAGTAGCTGGCCTTGGCTGACATGCGTCCCTTCATCAAAGAACACGCCGGTCACGCGGCCCGTGATTTTCGCGGCGATGGTGGCCCGACGGCGCGGCGTAACGTAGCCGCTGGCATTGAGGAGAGCTTCGCGGCCGCCGTTGTTTGCGGATTTTTGCACCACCGCGACCTCCACGACCGGTTTCTGGTTCCAGAACGTGAAAACCACCCCAGAAAGGCCGCCCAGGACGACAAGCAGCCCAAAGAAGATCGCCAGGCGCTTGCCCCAACTGCCGCCGGAACGGTGATGATCGTCAATTCGCAGAGAACCGAGGTCGTGTACGGGCGCGTTTGCTGGCATGGCCATGCGTTCGGCGATCCTTAAGGGAGTCACAGACATACTACGCGGGGCTGGCATCAAGAATATCAGGGCCGCTGCGTAGGTCGGTTGATACTAAGCATTTTACTTGAACGGGTGGCTTGCGGATAGCCAGTGAATGGCGCACCGACGGCCACACAGAGTCGCGAAATTTGGCCTGGCGACTGGATGCCGGGGGTTGGCGCGGCGTTATACGGGGCGTTATAGAGGTCGTAGAGAGAGATGGTTCCGGGACCTGGACTCGAACCAGGATACTCAGCTCCAAAGGCTGATGTCCTACCGATTAGACGATCCCGGAATGGCTAGCAGAAATTGTAGCAGAGGGATGCAAGCGTGCACAGACGGCAGCGCGGATAGCGCATGCGCGGTGCTGAACCTGCTGGTTAGGAATATGGCGGAGAGGGTGGGATTTGAACCCACGGTAGGATTTCTCCTACACACGCTTTCCAAGCGTGCTCCTTAAACCGCTCGGACACCTCTCCGTTGTGCAAGGACTAACAATTTAGCAGAAACGGCGAGTCCGCGCATATGACCTCGACCAGTCGCAAGCAAGCTGCGGCTAGTTCAGAAATGGCAGGACGCGGCACCGCGCTTTTCAAGGTAGCGCTGGTGGTATTCCTCGGCTCGGTAGAAGGGACCGGCTGGGGTAATTTCCGTGGCTACTGGCTTACGGAACTTGCCACTGCCTTGTGCCGCGGCCTTGGATTTTTCCGCGGCGGCTTTTTGCTCCGGGGAATGGAAAAAAATTGCGGTGCGATATTGCGAGCCGAAGTCCGGGCCCTGGCGATTTACTTGCGTGGGGTCGTGCATTTTCCAGAAAGCGTCGAGCAACTGCTCGTAGCTCAGCTTTGACGGGTCGAAGGTGACTTGCACGACTTCGGCGTGCCCCGTCTCGTCTGTGCAGACGTCTTTGTAAGTGGGATTTTCGGTGTGGCCCCCGCTGTAGCCGACCGTGGCGTCGATAACTCCGGGGATATTACGAAAGGCCGCTTCGATCCCCCAAAAGCATCCTGCTCCAAAGGTTGCGGTCTCGGTCATGGTCATCGCCTCCTGTCAGCTCCATTCTACTCGGATTTGCGCACGCTATTCGATGCGGCAGGAGTGCGCCGCGATTCTTGGTTTGCCGTCATTTGACGGAGCCCGCCGTTTCGCGAGAGCATGGAAGGTTTGGAGAACACCGGAACAATGGACTTAGGGCTACAAGGGCGTGTGGCGATCGTCGCGGCGGCAAGCAAGGGGCTCGGTCGCGCGGTGGCGGAGGAATTAGCGCGGGAGGGCGCGCACGTGGCGATTTGCTCGCGCGAGCCGAAGAACATCGAGCAGGCTGCGGCAGAGATTCAGGCGTTGACGAAGCGGCTGGTGTCTCGGCGGGCGGTGGACGTCACGCAGGAGGAAGCGGTTGCAGGGTTTGTCGCGGATGTGGAAAAGGAATTTGGGCGCATCGACATCTGCGTAACCAACTCGGGCGGACCGCCCTCGCATTCGTTCGCGGAAACCAAGCCGGAGGAGTGGCGTGCGGCAATCGACCAGCTTCTAATGAGCACGGTTTCCTTTGCGCGCGAGACCTTGCCGCGCATGAAGAAAAACAATTGGGGTAGGTTCATCACCATCACCTCGTCCGCGGTGAAGCAACCTGTCGATGGGCTCCTGCTTTCTAACTCTGTGCGCGCCGCAGTAACTGGACTGGCGCGCACGCTAGCAAATGAATATGCGGCCTACGGCATCACCGTAAATAACGTTTGCCCAGGGTATACGCGCACGGCACGCCTCGACACTCTCGCGAAAAGTATTTCCACCCGCTCAAACGTCAAACCAGAAGAGGTCTTCGCCGACTGGGCTCGCGAGATTCCGGCAGGTCGGATCGGAACGCCGGAGGAGTTTGCCGCAGTCGTCGCATTTCTGGCATCGCAGCGCGCCAGCTACGTAAATGGGACGTCCATCGCGGTGGATGGCGGGCTGGTGCGGAGTCTCCTCTAGCGCATGAGCGAACCCAGTCGCCGTTTTCATCTAACCGTGTTGCCAGGCTCCTTCGCGTTAATTCGTTTAGCGGCAGATGCGCCTTTGCCGTCGTGGGCGATGCATGGCGAGTTTTTCGCGGTCACGAGGACCAGTGATGAGCTGTCGGTCGTCTGCGTTGCAAGTCAAGTTCCCACCGACGTGGCGGCCGAAACGGGATGGCGCGCGCTGAAAGTGCAAGGCCCGTTTGCGTTGACCGAGATTGGCGTTTTAGCAGCTCTGGCGGCGCCGTTGGCTAAGGCGAACGTAAGCCTGTTCGCCATTTCCACCTTCGATACAGATTATTTGCTCGTTGGCGGAAAGCAGCTAGATACCGCAATTGCTGCACTCAGAGGTGCCGGGCACGGCATCGAATAGAGCGTCGCTTTCTAGCAGGATCTTAACGGAGAAGAGAAGAATGAAGGTTTCCTTGAGCCGAAACACGAGTCGACTTCGCCGAGCAATTCTTACGCTGGTCGCAGTTGCCGCTATGGCCGTTGTATCCGTACACATGCGCGCCGACGAGCCTTACGCGCGCAATCGCGACTATGACTTGCAGCATTCGAAAATTGTGCTGCGGTTCGATGTGGATCAGAAGAAAGTCATCGGGGACGTGACGCACACGCTCGCGATTCTGCGCGACGGCACGTCCAAAATCGCATTCGACTCGGTCGGCTTGACCATTCAAAGCGTCACGATAAACAAGACGCCAGCAAAGTTTGAAAGCACTGGTACAAAGCTCATTGTTCCGCTGCCGTCGGCCGCACACGGCGGTGAAAAATTCGATGTGGAGATTCGCTACGACGGTAAGCCGGCGAAGGGCGTGTATTTCATCTTGCCGGATAAGGATTATCCCGATCGACCAAAGCAGATTTGGTCGCAAGGCGAATCGGAGGATACGCGCTATTACCTGCCCACCTATGACTATCCCAACGACCGCCTGACCACGGAAACGATTCTCACCGTGCCCGCATCGTGGATCACCGTGGCGAACGGCAAGCTCATTAACGTCAGCAAAGCCGTCGATAACATGAAGACCTGGACTTGGCGCGAGTCTCTGCCGAGCTCGACCTATCTCATTACCGTGGTTGCGGGAGAGCTCGACGAGGTGAAGCAAAGCTGGCATGGCGTGCCGGTTACTTACTACGCTCCGAAGGGACGTGGCGACCGTCTGTTACCGAACTACGAGCGCACGCCCGCGATGATAGAAGTCTTTAGCAAGAAGCTCGGCGTGGACTATCCCTGGGAGAAATACTCGCAAGCAATGGTGGATGATTTCGTCGCAGGTGGAATGGAAAATTCCAGCGCCACGACGAATACCAGCAGTTCGCTGCGGAATCCGAAATTGATACCGGAATTTCCCGGCGATGAAGATCCGTTGATTTCGCACGAACTGGCGCATCAATGGTTCGGTGACCTGGTCACCTGCAACGACTGGGGAGACATCTGGCTAAACGAAGGTTTCGCGACGTTCTTCGAGATGGTGTGGACCGAATCGCACTATCCCAAAGAGCAGGCGGACTACGAGCGATGGACTGCGGTTCAAGAGTGGCTTGGGCAGACCAATTTATACGGCAAGCCTATCGTGCGGCACGATTTCGACGATTCCAGCGAGTTTGACGGCAACGCTTACGGCAAGGGTGGTCTCGTGCTGTACATGCTTCGCCACCAAATTGGCGAGGATGCCTTCTATCGCGGCTTGCGACACTACCTGGAAATCAATCGCGGCAAAAACGTAGTCACAGCGGATCTCATCAAGGCCATCGGCGAAGCGAATCACATCAATGTGCAGCAGTTCTTCGACGAGTGGATTTACGGCGCCGGCGCGCCTAAGTTTGACCTCAGTTATACGTATGATGACGCCAAGCATCAGGTTGCCCTGACCGTGAAGCAAACGCAAAAAGTGGAAGGTCGGATTGGCGTCTTCCATGTACCAGTGGATGTCGAGATTACTACCGCGTCCGGAGCAAAGTTCCACCGCATTGCCGTTTCGAAGGAGACGGAAACCTTCCATCTTGCTTCCGATGGCGCTCCGCTGATGGTGCTCTTCGATAAAGGCGGGCAGATTCTGAAATCGGCGGAGTTCCACAAGGAAAAGAAGGAGTGGCTGTATCAGTTAAAGAACGCCTCTGACCTTCTGGACCGCGCCGAAGCCGCGCAGGCATTGGCAAAATTAAAGAACGATGATGAGGCAGTGGCCGCTCTCGGCGTCGCCCTGAACACGGACAAAGCGTGGGGTCTTCGCGATATTGCCGCCGATGCTCTGGGGCGCGTCGGCAATGTCGCAGCCGGCATGCAGTTGCTGGACTCCCTGGATAGCAACAAGCAGCCATATGTACGCAATCATGTTGTTGCGGCGCTGGGCAACATTAAGGATGAACCCAAGATCGTAGCGAAACTTTCGAATATCAGTCGCGAAGATACTTCTTATCGTGCGCGTGCCAATGCGCTGCAATCGCTTGGCAAGCTGAAAGCGGCTAGCGCTTTTCCGGAGCTGGCGGATGCGGTGAAACAGGATTCGCCTGATAATTTCCTGCGCAACGCCGCACTGCGTTCGCTCGGGTACCTTGGTGACGACCGCGGCGTGCCACTGCTTCGCGAATGGTCAGCGCCGGGCAAGGCAATCGAAACGCGAGAAGCCGCGATCGCGAGCCTCGGCCGTCTGGAAAAGGGCAATAAGGAAATTACGGCCCAGATCGCCAGCTATCTCACCGAATCTCACTACCCCATTCGATACGCCGCGATCCACGCCTTGGGAAGCCGCGGCGATGCGTCTGCGATTCCCGCGCTGCAGTCGTTGCTGAAACGAGACGATCTCAGCATCGAAATGGCGCCTACGGTGAAGCAGCAAATCGCGGATCTGCAGAAGGAAGAAAGCGGCAAAGCGGCGAGCGGCGGAGAAAGTGGCGCGGACAAAAGTAACGCGGAGAAAAGCGGCGGTGATGACGAGCAACTCGTCGCGCAGCGCCTGGACAAGCTGGAACACCTCATGCAAGAAATGAATGACCGGCTGAAATCGATTGAAAGTCGCCTTCCCAGATAATAGGGCAGAATTTCCACATCTTCAGTGAGGCGCTCTGATGCAACTTTCGATCAGGGCTCTGAGAGCAAGATTCGCAAGTCTCGCAAATTATTTCCTGTCGGGCCAGTGATGATCGCGTCGTTCAGCCGCGCGAAAAATGTAAACGCATCGCTGCGCCGAAACGCTTCTGCAGGATGCAAGCCCGCCTCCATTGCGCGAGTTAGCGTCTCGCCGTCTGCGACAGCACCAGCCGCGGGACTGTTGCCGTCAATCCCATCCGTGCCGGCGCTGAGCACGGCGACGCGGCGGCCGACAATATTCTCCACGCACGCCAGCACAAACGCAGAATTTCTTCCGCCAATTCCATCGCCCGTCACCGGGGAACTAACCTCGCCATCTGCGATCAACGCCACGGGACGGCTGGGATTCGCCGCTTGCAGCGCGGCGAGCTGCGCCAGCAGATACTCCGCGGCTTTTTCCACCGCCCAATCATCGGTCGTATTGTCGCAACAGGTGAAAAATCCCTTTGCCTCCGAATGAAAGTGCGCGGGATGAAACAAATCGTCCATGCCCAAGAGCATGACAAAATGCGCGTTAGCAAAGGCGGGGTCCCCTTCCTTCGGCGTCTCGCTTATTTTTCCTTCTTCCACACAGCGGCGCAGCGATTCAGGGAATTGGTCAAGCATTTTGAATTCAACGAGAATCCGCTCGACGTCCGCCTTAGTAGTAGGGTCTGGCAAGGAAGGGCCTGAGGCCAGCGCAGACTCCTCATCTGCGGGCACATCAGTCACCGCCAGACTAATCTTTGTAGCGCGCTCTGCCGCCGCGGCAAGGCGCCCGCCTTTGACGGCGGAAACATGTTTCCGGACTGCGTTCATCGCCGCAATAGGCGCGCCGCAGGTCACCAACGTGCGATAGAAATGTTGCACGTCCTGCAGCGTAAGCCTCGAATCGAGGGGCAATTCGGTGAGGGCCGAGCCGCCACCAGACAGCAGAAAAAATACAAGCGTCGTTTCGTCACATGTTGCCAGCAGTCGAAGTATGGCCTCGGCCGCCTTCCAGCTTTCCGCATTCGGAATCGGGTGCCCTCCGACAAAATATTGAATTCCCGGCAATGGCTGATGCGGCGGAGTCGGAGCGGATGCAACGCCTTCGAATTTCAGCTCGGGCGGCAGCGTAGAGCGCAAGCCATCCAGCATAGCGTGCGCCGCTTTGCCGATGGCCACGACGCGGATTTTCGCGAAGGCGCGCAGGTCGAGAGTGATGTCGCCGCAATGCAGCAGCGAGCCCTCCACGCGCACTTTCCGCTGCATCACTGCAGGAATATTAATGGCCGCTAGAGTCTCGTGGAAGATCTGACGGGCAAGATGCTTTAGGTCCGCCATTTTAGGATTGCCGGTATGTGTTTTAACTAGCTTTCAGAACCTCGGGATTCAGAATATTAGGCGGCTTCCGGCCCTTGAAGAGCGCCACAACGTTTTCCGCGGCCATGCAAGCCATCTTTGTGCGCGTCTCGAGTGAGGCGGAAGCGAGGTGCGGCGCGAGAACCACATTCGGGCGCTTCAACCCGGCGTGAATAAGGGGTTCATTTTCATAAACGTCCAACGCAGCGCCCGCAATCTTTTTCGTCTCGAGCGCCTGCACGAGCGCTCCTTCGTCCACCACCGGGCCGCGAGACGTGTTGATCAAAAACGCGCTGGGCTTCATTTGCGAAAACGTCTTGCCATTGAAGAGGCCTCGCGTCTCCGGCAGCAGCGGGACGTGCACGCTGACGAAATCCGCTTCGCCGAGCAGCGTCCGCAAATCGCGATACTCCGCATGGAAACCCCGCTCGACGTCGAGAGGCACGCGCACCGCGTCGTGGTAAATCACCTTCATCTGAAAGCCGCCGGCGCGCCGCGCGACTGCGCGACCAATACGGCCAAAGCCCACCAGCCCGAGCGTCTTGCCCCAGACATCGGCGCCCACAAGCTGATCGAGATCCCAGCCTTTCCACGCGCCAGAACGCGCCAGCGCTTCGCCTTCACCCAAGCGGCGAGCGACGGCCATGAGCAACGTCCAAGCAAAATCGGCAGTGGTTTCGTCCAGGACGCCAGGCGTATTCGTCGCCGCGACGCCCCGCTTTGTGCAATCCGCCACAGTGATGTTGTCGTAGCCGACGGCAACGTTGGCGGCGATGCGCAGCTTCGGAGCCGCCGCAAGCAGTTCTTCGTTTACTTTTTCGGTGAGCAGGCACACTAAACCGTCTTTATCGTTGACGCGCCGAAAAAGCTCTTCTTTGGAGATACGCTCCGGCTGCGACCAGTAATCAACTTCGCAGCTCGCATTTAAGATTCCCTGCGCCGCTGGAAACAACGGTCGCGTCGCTAGCACTTTCGGTCTCGTCATCTTCGCCTCTTCGCAAATGCGCCGAAGTTACACTAGCACGAAGAGTTGAGGTAATGAAGCAACGCGATCCAGCGAAAATCAGAATGGTCCTAATCCGTGACCTCCTGGATTTGCATCACCGGTCTTAGCGCTCGCCAATTAGATAGCGGCAACCGAGCAGCCCCATGCGCGCGGAATGCCCGGCCAGGGCAGGCACATCGCAACGCTCTCCGGCGAGATAGGTACGGCTCTCGCACGGAAGAAAATCTAGTCATAAGAATTATTCGCGAGGAGGAAGTTCGGGTGGCCATTCTATGGCGACGATGCGGCCGTTTGCGTCGCGGCCCAGCGTTGGGGCGTAGTTGCCTAGCAATTGACGGCGCCACCACAGACCCTGCTGCCGCTTTTCCGGCATCGAGGTGAACCAATATTGCCAGAGCAGGACGCGGATTTGGCGAGGGGGCTGTGGAAAGGGATTTCCGGCGAAGAGGGCCAGGACATCCGGGCTACCTTCGAGGAGGCGCTCTTCCGCTCGTGGGACGATGGGATCGGAGCGCCAGTGACCGAGGGAAGCGAACCACAGATTCCAATCGAAACGAGGCTGATAGGGGGCGTAGATGCGCGGAGCTTCATAGGGATTTTGCGGCTTGTAGCGGAACGGGTAGGCGGTCCAGTTCTCGCCGTCGTTTGAACCTTGGAATTCGATTTCGTAGCGGCCACGCGTCATTCTGGCGAAAAGGCCGTAGCGGTCGGCGATTCGAAATGGCTGCAGCGCTGCGACAGGCGCGTACGGGAAGGGGGCGGTGGGCCAAATCATCAGGAGGAGGAGAACGGTGCTGGAGTAGAAGAGCCAGGCGAAGATGACCGCGGTGAGGGTGAGTTTGAGAGCGGCTAACTGGCGCGCCCAGATTCGCTGCCAGTTTGGCGCTGCGCTTTCCTGCGCGGTTGCCGCGGGCGAGACCGTTTGCTTTAGTTGCGCTCGCCATGATTGTGGGACGAAACGCGCGAGGAAACGGTCGTCCAGCAGGAATATTCCGAGCGCGAGGACGAGGTAGTTCAAAAAGGTGTAGTTGGCGGTGAGGATCACGCCGATTTGCCAGGGCGTGACGATGAAGAAGCAAATGATGCGAACACGGCGCGGGAAGAATAGCATCCAGACGAGAACAAGTTCGAGGGCGAGAGTAGCGAACGCGGTGGCGGCGTGAAACCAGTGCGGGAGATGCTGAACGTACCAGCCGATCCAGGTGGGCAACGGACCATTTTGATAATACTCGTCCATGGCAGTGAAGTGGCGCCAGAAGGGATCGCCGCTGGCGAGTTTGGCGATGCCGGATTCGAAGTAGATGCGAAACCATTCCCAGAGAAGAAGAAAGATACTGGCGCAGATGGGCGGACTGTTTGGCGCGAGGCCGGGACGAAATCCGGGCGGGGCGAGAAAAAGGGAGATGAAGCCGGCTTCGAGGAGCATGCCATCGGACTGGTAGCCGGAAAACTCGGAGGCGGCACCAACGAAGGAGAGAAAGCAGAGGAAACAAATTAGGAGCATGCCGCGCGGGAAAATGTTGATGGTGAGAAGGACAGAAGCGAGGAGGCCAGCCCAGCATAGCGCCATGAGCATGTGATTGCTGGTGGACAACCAAAGCAGGCTGGGCGCGTACCAGAAACGCGCGAAGCCGATGGAGTTGGTGACAGCGCGCAGGTATTCGCCAGCGGGGAGAATTCCATTGGGGCCTAGGAGGCCGCGGATTTGGAAGAGGAGGGAGTAAAAGGCGGAGAAATAGATCAGACCGAGAGCGCAGAGAAAAAGCCAGCGTGGGACGAGACGGTCGCGGTCACCGAGCTGTGGATCGAAAAGCCAGCGGAGGATGGAGGCGGGGCGGATGTCCATGGCGGCAATTCTCAATATACAGGGTGCAGTCACGAGAGCGCGACAATGGATGGACTGAGCAGGCAGGAGAAGAGTAAATCTAACGCAGAGGGCGGAGAGTGCGCGGAGGCGCGCAGAGAAGGCAGTAACCGCGCCGATTAGCCTGGATGGAGAATCTACTTCTCTGACGGGGTTGCGCCAAATTCTGATTAGAAACGAAGGTTATGGGATATCAGCCGATTGAGAACTACGGGATTATCGGGAACATGCGGACAGCGGCGCTTGTGGGGATGAATGGTTCGATTGACTGGTATTGCTCGCCAAACTTCGATTCGCCGAGTGTGTTTGGAGCGATTTTGGATGACGAAAAAGGAGGGAGATTCCAGATTGCGCCGATTGCGGAACAGATGAAGTCGCGGCAATTTTATTGGCCGTCGACAAACATATTGGTGACACGGTTTCTGCACGAGGACGGAATCGCGGAGCTAGAAGATTTCATGCCGGTGGGATTGCCGCCGGAATCGAAGTGGTATCACCACTTGTACCGAAGAGTGCGCTGCGTGCGCGGCACGGTGAAAGTGAGGATGGTGTGTAAACCGGCATTCGACTACGGGCGAGCATCGCACGAAGTGAAGCTGCACCAGAATGGAGCGACGTTCGTTTCGGCCAAGCAAAGCCTGCACCTTTGCTGCGGGGAGTCACTCCGGCGGGACGCAGATCGAGGCGTAGTAGCGGACTTCGAGCTGGAGGAAGGCAAGTCGCATGTTTTCACGGTGAGCGATGAACAAGTGAGCGGGGATGCGCCGTGTCCCACATCGGAGGCAGAAGGGGAAGAGCTGTTCCAGGAGACGGTGAAATTCTGGCATCGATGGCTCTCGCGGTGTAGCTATCGGGGGCGCTGGCGCGAGCGCGTGGAGAGATCGGCGCTAACGCTGAAGCTGCTTACGTTCGAACCGACAGGCGCGATTGTAGCGGCTCCGACCACCAGCCTGCCGGAAGTAATCGGAGGCCCCCGAAACTGGGACTATCGATATACGTGGCTGCGGGATGCGGCCTTTACGGTCTATGCGTTTGTGCGCATCGGCTTTATGGAGGAAGCAGCGGGGTTCGTGCGTTGGATACAGAACTATGCCGCGAAACACGCGCGAGCGGGGGAGAAGATTCCCGCGATGTTCTCCATTTACGGCAATCCAGAATTGCCGGAGCAGGAACTGAAGCACTGGGAAGGCTACAAGAGGTCGAGGCCGGTGCGCATCGGCAATGATGCGTACAAGCAATACCAGAGCGATATTTATGGCGAGCTGATGGACTCGCTATATCTGTACAACAAGTATGTGCTGCCGATCTCCTACGATTTCTGGAACAGAATCCGGCATAGGCTCGACTGGGTGTGCGAGAACTGGCAAAACCCGGACGAGGGAATTTGGGAGATGCGCAACCGCCAGGAACATTTTGTTTATTCAAAGCTGATGAATTGGGTGGCGCTGGACCGAGGAATCAGGCTGGCAGAAAAGCGTTCGTTTCCCGCAGATCGCGAGAGGTGGATTCGCGACCGGGACAAGATTTACGAGGAGGTGATGACGCGAGGATGGAACGAGAAGCGACGGGCATTTACGCAATTTTACGGAAGCGAAGACTTGGATGCCTCGGTATTGATTATGCCGCTCGTGTTTTTCATGGCGCCGAGCGACCCGCGGATGGTGAACACGATCAAGGCAATCCTGAAGAGCCCGAAGGAAGGCGGGCTCGTTAGCAATGGATTGGTGTACCGGTATCCGCCGTCCCCGCGCATCGATGGACTGCCCGGCGAGGAAGGAACGTTCAATATGTGCTCGTTCTGGCTGGTGGAGGCGATGACGCGGGCGGGAATGGCTGACCCGGAAATGTTGAACCAGGCGCGGCTGCTGTTTGAGCGCATGATGGGATATGCGAATCATTTAGGGCTGTACGCAGAGCAGACGAGCTCGCAGGGCGAAGCGCTGGGGAATTTTCCGCAGGCGTTTACGCATTTGGCGCTGATCAGCGCGGCGTTTAATTTGGACCGGACGTTGGACATGAAGAGGTGAAGGGACTGAGGCACTGACTTGCGAGGGGATTGTGCGTCCTCTAGCTTGGGTCACGCTGCTAAAGCGGCGGCGCTCCAAAAAAAGGTGTGTGCTACATTGGTTTTGTTATGAAATTCAAGAAGATTGAGTCGTCAGAATTGGAGTGCACGACTTCGGAGGTGCGCCCGTTTGGGTGCATGGAGCTTTGGGCGGGGAACGAGCGGGCGCATCGGTCGCTGGAATTGGCGGGGCTGGAGGGGGATGTAATTGCGGTGCCGTCCGGCGGAGATGAGGGTGGGGACCTGGCCGCAGTGTTTTCTTGCAGTGACAACGTGGCGCGAGTCGTCTTGGCGGATTGCGTGGGGCACGGATACGTGGCGAGCGCTGTGGCCCGGCATGTTCACCATTTACTGCACAAATTTCACGACATTCGAGATACGTCGGGACTGTTGGCGGCGCTGAATGACGAGTTCACGCTCGGCACCGCTAGTGACGAGGGCGGACTGCGGCTGACTACGGTAGTCACGGGAACTTATGACGGGACGAGCGGGGAATTTAATTTCGCTTACGCGGCGCATCCGCGGATGCTGGTATGGAGGGCGCGAGAAGAGAAATTTTGTGAGCTCGGAGAGGGGTTGGAGAATTTGCCGCTGGGATTCATTACAGGAGAGCAGTACACCGAGCAGAGCATTCGATTGAACCTGGGAGACATGATCCTGGCGTTTTCCGACGGGGCGACGGAAGCGCAGTCGCCGGCGGGAGAGCAGTTAACGCATGGGGGATTTCTTGCGCTGGCGGAGGAGACGCTGCGGAGATTGAGGGAGCCGGCGAGTTTGGCGGAGTTTTCGAAAGGTTTGCTGGGTGAGGTTCAGAAGCATCGCGGCGGGGCGGAGTTGGAGGACGACGTTACCCTGCTGACCTTGAGGCGGGTGAGTTGAGGGAATTGTCGCCGAGTTAGTGAGTCGGGGTTGCCGAGACCGGTGGGTGAGCTGAAAAATATTGGGATAGGCTGCTGATGAATTCGTTTGTGGCGCGCTGCACATTATGGTTGAGGGCGGCGACTACGGCTGAGACGTCTTTGCCTTTAACGGGTTCGTCGTGGTTGTAGAGATGAGTCCAGACGGTGTCGCCGCTTTTTGTGTCGCGGAGTTCGAGCTCGAGCGAGACGCGCGCGGACATGGAGGAGCCCGTAATTTCCATGAAGTCATACAGATGTCCGTGGAGGAGATAGTCTCCCCGGACGCTGCTGTGCTGGCTGTGGACCGAGCGGTAACGACCTGAAGAGCGCAGCGATCGAAAGAGAACGTCCTGGATCATTTCGGTCGGCGGCTCGACCCAGCGCTGGTATTCGTAGATGCCCATGTTCTCGCCGTTGGAGCCGTAAACAATATGGTCTTCGCGGTAGAGATGCGAAGACACGATCGGCCCCATGAGAATCGTAACGGGAACCACTTCGGCAGGCGGGTCCGCAGCGTTGTCGCTGGGAAGAGTAAGTTGGTAGTACTTAGCAGGACGGGCAGCACCGCAACCCGCGATCAGCAAGACGCCAAACAGGACAATATGAGGGTGGCGCGAGATCACTGGCGTGCACCGGGCTTGTGTTCAGGCGGATTAGACGAGCGAATCAGCGTGTAGGGTCGGGACTTGATCGTATTCGTGAATTCTCTGAGATTTTCAGAGACGTGGCGGAAATTATCGAGCAGCTCGTCGATATTTTCGGAATTGACATCGAGAGTCTGATTCAGGTGCGCGGTGAGGTCAGTCATATTGGTGAGGGTACGGCGAAGTTCGGTGACGGCTTGCCGAATGTCGGCACGATTTTCGCCGATTAGGGAATCGATGTGATCGATGGCTTTGTTGGCTTCGGCGGAAGTCTTCTGGAAATCCTGCAAGAGGGGCTCTAGTTTTTCGCTGACGGAATTGATGTGCTGGAGAGTTGCGTGAAGAGCGGGGCGATTTTCCTCGAGCATGCCGCGGGTGTTGGCGAGAGTGGCGGATAGATTGGCGCGATTTTGAACACTAAGAAGATCGTTGATGCGTTCTACGGTGACTTTTAGCTCGGTGGCACGATCGTTCAGGGTAGCGATTAGCTGGGTGGCGTGGGGGCCAAGATCATTGATCTGGGCGGTGATGGCGTTGAAGTCGATGTAGTTTTCGGAAACGAGCTGCGAGCCATCAGGAGCGACGGGCGCTTGCGGTGTGCCGGGAAGAATTTCCAAGTGATTGTCGCCGAGCGGGCTCATGCTCATGATTTTGACGTGGCTGTCGGTTTTGACAGGGAGGTCGGATTGGACTTTGAAGGTGATTTCAATGCGCGCGGGATTTTGCGGATCGATGCGGACGCGGTCGACACTGCCGATTTTGGGACTGCCGGAGTAGCGAACACTGGAACCGGACTCGATACCTCCGGCGAACGGGAAAAACGCGTGATAGGTGTGAGTGGAGCGCCCAAACGCGCCGCTGATGGCGAAAACGGTGCCGACCAGCACAGCGGTGGCAACAATCACGAACAGACCGACGAGTGCTTGTTCGCTTCTAGGATTCATTGGTTCCCTTCCCTGCTCCGGCAATCATCCGGAGCGACGACGACGATCCTCCGTTAGCATCTGCAAATAATCCAACTCGCGAGCGACTTCGGGCTCCGCGACACGGTCAAGAAACTGGCGGACGCGCGGCTGTGTGCTGGCGCGCATTTCTTCCGTGGTGCCGATGGCGACGATGTTGCCTTTGTCGATCAAGACCATACGATCGGCGATCAAGTAGGCGCTGGCGAGCTCGTGCGTGACAACGATGATGGTCATGCGGAACGCCTGCTTGAGCTCGAGGATGAGCTGGTCGATGCCGGCGGCGATGATGGGATCGAGACCAGCGGACGGTTCGTCGAAGAAAAGAATTTCGGGATCCATGGCGAGGGCGCGGGCGACCGCGGCGCGCTTTTTCATGCCCCCGCTGAGCTGCGAGGGCATGTAGTACTCGAAGCCTTGCAGGCCGACCTGTTCGAGCTTGAGGCGCAACATGATTTCTATGGTGGACTCTTCGAGGCGGGTATGTTCGCGAAGAGGCAGGGCTACATTTTCGCCTACGGTCATGGAGCCGAAGAGAGCGCCGCCTTGAAAGGACATGCCAATTTTCTTACGGATTTCGTCCATTGCGGAAGGCGAAATGGCGGCAATGTTTTGACCTTTGATCCAGATCTGACCGGAGGTGGGCTTTTCGAGACCGACGAGCGTGCGAAGGAGCGTGCTCTTGCCTGAGCCGGAGCCGCCAAGGATCACAAGAGTTTCACCACGATTGACGTCGAAGCCGATGCCGTGAAGGATCTCGCGCTCGCCGTAATTCACACGGAGATCACGAACGGAAATGGTGGCCGTGGTTTCGAGCGAATCTGTGAGTGCAGCTTCCATACGTACGTTCCTAGTGTTCGCTCATAAAAAAGAAGAGTGCGGTGAAAACCAGGTCGACAAGAACGACCATAAAAATCGACATGACCACCGCACGTGTTGTGGAGCGGCCAACTTGCTCGGCGCCGGCGCCGGTGGAGAGTCCTTCGAGACAGCCCACGGCGGTGATGGTTATCCCAAACATAACGCTCTTAATGAGTCCGGTGACGATATCACGCAGGAAGAGCGAGTCAAGAGATGCGGAGATGTAGCGAGTGAACGTGAAGTCCGCTTGCGCGACGCCGAAGAGCGAGCCGCCAAGAATGCCCATCGTGTTTGCCCAAATAGTAAGGCAGGGCAACATGACAGCCATAGCGATGAACTTAGGGGTCACGAGGAAATGTACCGGGCTGATAGCCATGGTTTCGAGGGCGTCGATTTCCTCAGTGACCTTCATGGTGCCGATTTCGGCGGCGAAGGCGGAGCCGGAACGGCCGATTACGACGATGGCGGTGATCAGCGGACCGAGCTCGCGGGACATGGAGATGGCCACAGCGGTGGCGACGTAGCTAATCGCGCCGAAACGACGGAGCTCGTAGGCGGCCTGGAGAGCGAGGATGAGGCCGATAAAGAAGGTGATGAGGGAGAGGATGGGGAGGGCACGAACGCCGACGTCCAGCGCTTGCGAGACGGCGCGCTGAAAACGGATTGGTTTACCTTGAAACGGAGCGACGAAGGTGTAGTAGGCGGCGCGGCCCCCGAGAGAAGCGAGCGAACCGACGTAGACAAGGCCGTTTGTTACGGAACCGCCGACTTGAGAAAGGAATTCCATTGCTCTACCCAGAGCTTACTTAAGATTCCGAACAACCGAAAGCAAGTGCCACGCACTAAAGCACGCCCCTACAACACCTCGCTACAGCCGGACTCAGGAGGACAGGGCCTGATCTTCGTTGTCGTAGACCTCGAAGATTTTTAGAAGGCGCGAAAGCTGCAAGACTTCGCGGGCCGACGCGCTCAGGCCGAATAGGATAAAGCGCGAATTGTTATCGCGGCTGGCTTTGAGGCCTTCTACCAAAGAGGCGACGCCAGAGCTATCGATGTAGCGGACTTTGCTGAGATTCATGACCACGCGAGGCGTGCGCTTTTCACGAACCTCGCGGAGAAGAGCTTTGCGGACCTCGGGCGAATTGGCGAGGTCGATGTCTCCAGAGACGTCAAAAATGGTAGTGCTATCGGAATGCCGCGCGGAAATCTGCACGAAAGCCCTCCTTTGGGTGGTCACGGCGTACGCGACTGCGTCGATGGCTGGAGATATTTGACCAGCCGAAACTGATTGGTGGTGCCAGCGCGCTGATACTCGACGGTGTCCATGCTCTGCCTGATGAAATGCAGACCGAGGCCGCCCGGCTTGATTTCGTCGAGTCGGCGGCCGCGCAACTTCGCGGGGTCGACGGCGGGACCCTGGTCGCAAAGCAATATTTCGAGGCCGTCGGCGAGTTGGGAACCGCTAGGGGGTACGCGGGCGCAATACACTTCGATGGGCTGATCGGTCCGTCCGTTATAGCAATGGCGCATGATGTTAGTCAGGGCTTCGTCGACCGCGCGGGTGACGGAGCGGCGCTCCGGCGGTGAGAAGCCAAAAACCTCGGTGAGGCGTTCGAGCGCGCCACGAACGACGGAGAGTAATTGAGGGTCGCTGTGCAATTCGAGTTTCAGCAAAAATCCGTCATTCGACGGGAGGCTTACACCTGTTGTATCACGCTGACGCATAAGAAGAAAGGACCGGCGGCCATTCGTGCCTGGAGTATGGGACAGGAGAATAAACGCAAAGGGTGAAAAAGGGAATGTGTATGTGCGTGCTAGCCATGGAAAGCGGCTCCTAATAAGGAATGATAGACTAAAGATCCCATGCGCGTACTCCTACTCAATCTGAATTCCGAGACGAATCAACTGGTGAACAACGCTCTTGCGGGCCAGGGGTACGAACTCGCGACTGAATCAGAGCTGACCGTGGACGAGGTGCTGGCGCTCTCGCCTGAGGTGCTGGTCACAGAGGCTTCGCCTACGGATCTGAGCTGCTGCGGGATGATCACACAATTGAAGGCGCGGTCGGATACGCGGACGTCCATCAAGATCGTGATGGTGGTGCGTGGGGGCGCTTTGGAGCGAGCGCGGGCGCTTGATTTGGGGGCGGATGATGTAATTACGTTTCCATTTGAGGCGGTTGAATTCGCCGCGCGGGTGCGGACCCAATTCCGGGAGCGGCAGCCGGAAGAAGACCTAAAGACGATGCTGAAATACGCGGTTCAGCGCGAACAGATGGCGGACATCGCGGTGGAATCGTTGAGCGGCGGGGCGGTCGGCAAACACCGGTTCTGGCTGATACCGGCGGTTTTTGTAGTGAGCGCGGCGGCAATTCTGGCGGCGGCGTTTATCGTGATTTCGACAGGGCGGAGCCGGAAGGAAACACTGCAACTGCGGTCGGAAATTGCGCGGCTGAACAGCGGGCTGGGCTTGCACGATCAGCTTTTGGAGCGCACGGAGCAAGCGCGGAGTTCGCTGGATGCGCGCGCGAAGTCCGACGCTGCGGCGCGGGATAACTTGCGGGCGCAATCCGAAGATTTGCGTAAGAAGGTGGCGTTGGCGGGGGGGCCGGATGCGCAGTCGCTGAAGCAGCAGTTGGCAGACACGCAAAAACGGCTGAAGTTGCTGGAGAACGAGGGGAAGATCGCGGAAACGATTGTGCATAGCTATGGGCCGAGCGTGTGCTTGCTGCACGTAGTGGTGGAGTTTCTGGACAAGCAGAGCGGGAAGCCGATCCAAATTGCCGTAGACGCGTTGGGAAAACCTCAGGTGGATGACAAAGGAATGGTGCGGTTGGATTCGGGTGGAGCGGGTCCTCATTTGCAGATCGATGTATTTGGTACGGGATTTTTGGTGCGACGGGATGGAAGGGTTCTGACGAATCACCATGTAGCGGAACCATGGTGGAGTAACGACGAGTTGAAGGACTTGCTTGATCACGGGGCGGCGGCTTATGTGCTGTCTTACAAGGCATATTTTCCAGGGAGCTCGGATGGAATTTCGGCGAAGCTGGACAAGGTGTCATCCAGCGCCGATGTTGCGATGCTGAAATTGGAAGGGTCGGCGCCCGCAACCGCGGCGCTGCTGGAACTTGATGCGAGTAACGAGGCGAGCGTATCCGGCGAGCCCGTGGTGCTCATCGGATATCCGACCGGGATCGAAGGGATTTTGGCGCGAGCAGGATCGGATATTGCGCAAAAGATCGCGGATGGCACGCAGAACGTGAACCAGATGGTCTCCCAATTGGCAGCGCAGAAGCTGATACGACCGACAACAACACAGGGCCATATCGGAGACGTGTTGCAGGACAAAATTGTTTACGACGCAGCGACTACGTCCGGGGGATCGGGCGGACCGCTGTTTAATCGAAACGGGAAAGTGATCGGCGTGAATTTCGCGATCTTGAAGGGATTTGGCGGATCGAACTTAGCAGTGCCGGCGCGGTATGCGAAGGAGTTGCTGAGGTAGGAATTGCCACAGAGTCCTTGAAGGGCGCCTCCTATAGGCGTAGAATTGGATTTGTAAGCCTAAAGCAGCTAAGTAGTTGATATTTGTTGCGCTCCACCCACCCAGCGCAACGCGCACAGCCATGGCAAAAACTGAGCATTTCCTAAGCGTGGCCGAAGTACGCCCACACGGAAACCGCGCGCATCTGCGGCGGAGGCTGTCGCCGATGGCTTACGTGGAACTGGGGCAGGACAACGGAGGAATTCTCCTGAACCTGAGCGAGGGCGGTTTTGCGGTGCAATCGGCCCTGGCGTTGACCTCGCGTGAATTTTCCGAGCTCCGGTTTCAGGTGCCAGCCTTCCAGGGATGGCTCACGGCGAGGGGTCGCATTGTTTGGGTGAGCGATTCAAAGAAAGAAGCAGGGATCCAATTTACAGAACTACCGGGGGATGCGCGGAGGGAGATCGAAAAATGGGTATCGGCAGGAGACGCTCCCGACAAGACTCGCGAGAGAATTCCGGCGGCACAACCTTCTGCGCGAGTGCCAACACCTTCAGAGGAGCCGCGCAAGCAAATTTTTGACACACCCTATCGTGCCGGCGGGGCTCACGACTCGGCGATAGCGCACACCGCGCAGGCGCAGGCGACGCACCGCGAAAAAGAACCTCTTCAAACAGGAGAGACGCAAACCGTGGGCCTTGCGGTAGCAGAGCCGCCGCTGCAGGAGTTTCATTTTACGGATTACTCCATGTTCGCGGCAGAGCCGGAGAAAGAAGGAGTCTGGTCGTCGCCGGCGCGGCGTCGCGGCGGTTGGCGCGGCGCGGCATTGGGGATTGTGGTGGCCGGACTGTTTTTTGCGCTGGGCGCGACCGTTGGACGTGGAACGGTAGATCGCTGGATTGGTTATGTTGAAGACTGGGCGCGGAGCCAGATCACAACTGCACCGCCACCAAAGGTCACGCCTCCTACCCCGCCGGAGCAAGCTGCGGCGGGACCCATCGAGAGTGCTGAAAGTAACAACGAAGGTAAAGCGGCTGCAGGCGAGGATCCAACAAAAGCGGAAAACAGGGGAAATTTGAGTTCCGGTCGGGAGGCAAGCTCGGACACCGCCAAATCAGCGAATGAAGAGAAGGACGAAGTAGAAGCACGGACCGAAAACACAAGGGCGGCCAGAGGCGGTTCGGCACGGGACAGCGGAAGCGCGGTGGGTTCCGCAGCACGTAGCGCGATGGCTCCCGGTGTCAGCGAGCGGCGACCGCAACATTCCACGGAAAATGCAGAGACGCGCAACAACCGTGAAATGGAAGTGGAGCCGAGCAAAATGACTATGGGACATTCCATTCTGGTGAACGCGCCGGAGCCGGGGAGCCGAGCTTTTTTTGTCAGCCTGCCGGGTGAAGCAGTGAGCGCCTCTGCGGGGATTGCCATCAGTGCACGACGCACACTAGAGATTCTGCCGCGAAGCTCGGCGGCAGTTAGCGGATCCGAGCGAGTGATCATCGGGAAGTTGATATCACATGGCGAGCCTTTCTATCCGGCGGAGGCCAGGAAAGGGCGTATCGAGGGAAGTGTGGAATTGCGGGCGCGCGTGGGGCGCACAGGGGAAGTCATTGGAGTGACACCCGTAAGTGGGCCCAGGCTGCTCAGTTCTGCGGCTATGACCGCAGTGCGGGAATGGCGTTACGAGCCGACGTTCATTAATGGCGATCCCGTTGAGACCTTAGCGGACGTTACTATCGTTTTTCGATTGCCTTAGCGGCCGGTCCTACCTTCGGAATCCCTAACAATCATCAGGCATTTACCCGATAACTATTGGTAGAAGACCGGATTGCCTCCCAGCTACCAATGACCATAACCTGTCCCTATGAGGAGTGTGCGAATTACGCGGTCCTGCAAACGGGACGGAGCGGGTGAGCCTGATGGAGATTCAGCGTGAGACCGCAGCGCTCTTGTGCTGTCGCAAATCCGGGGATGGAACTCGTGTTTGAGGAGGTGACAGACCGAAGAGACCTGTGGAACCAAGCAGGCGGCGTGCAGCTTCCGGTGCAAGTCCATTTGCTGGTGGAAGGCGAAATCGAGGCGAAGCGCCTGCGAGCGACGTGGCAGAAGGTTGCGGAGGCCTGGGGCGGGGGAAACAAACCGTCCCAGCACCCAAATGGAAACGGCACCGGTAATGGCGCGGAAAGCACGGGCAGTCGGGCTCCCTGGCAGGAGCACGATTTGCGCGGTTTGCCGCGGGAACAGGCGCGCAAATGGATCGGTTCTTTTCTGGAAACAGACGGGCAGCAAGGAATTTCCACGCAGCGATTTCCACAGATGCGATGTGCGCTAGTTCTCACGGACAAGCGCGAATGCGAGTTGGTGTGGAGCTTGCATCCGGCGGTAAGCGAGCGCTTGGACGTGCAGCAAGCGATTACGGAATTTGCAGCGACGTGCCAGTGCGAAGTGAGAATGCTCGAGCCGTCGGCGCAACGCGTTGAAGAAACACAGACAGTTTCACAGCGGCTAGCGACTCCTCCTTCGCAGGATTCACAGATTTCGGAAGACGGCGCTGAAAACGAATTGATTGCGATTTGGGAGACGGTGCTTAACACGAAGCCGATCAAAATCGATGACGATTTCTTTGAGTTGGGCGGCCATTCCCTGCTGGCGGCGCGTCTGCTGGCGCGGATTGAGGACTCGCTCGGAGTGGAATTGCCGCTGGCTTCCTTGCTAGAGGCACCAACTGTGCGCGGACAAACGCAGTTGGTTCGAGCATGCAGGGGAGAGGCCGGCTCAGAAGATCGCGGGCGGAACGGGCAGGCCGCTGCGCGGCAGCTTCCCTTCTTTTTTCTTGGCGGCGATCCAACATTCCGACCGCTTTCGCAACGGCTGAGTGAGTTGCGCGAATTCCATAGCCTGGGTTTGCGGATGTCGTTGATCGCAAAGCTGAAGGATTCTGGCTCGCTCGAGTGCATCGCGGAGCAGCTTGTACAAAGCATTCGGGAGCGGCGTCCAGAAGGTCCGTACATGCTGGGCGGATGGTGCGCGCATGGCCTGCTGGCTTTCGAGACCGCACGGCAGTTACAGGCGCAGGGACAAGAGGTGGCGCAGGTTTTACTGCTGGAGACGGTGAATCCCGTGCGAATGAAGCAATATAGCGGATGGAAGCGATCCATCGCGCGGGCACAACTGAAGTTTCACCTGTTGAAATTTGAGTACGCTTACCTGCAGCAATTGAACTCGACGCAAACGAGAAACTACATCGCGGGACGGACAGCGCAGAAGATCGCGAGAATCAGGCAATCTCTGCGTCGAGTGCTGAAAGCAACGAAGTTCTATCCGGAGTTGGATGATCCCATCTCGGGAAACCCGCTGGACGTGCTATATGGGGCAGCGGCGAAATACACTCCGAAACCGTACCGCGGGCCCGTGGTTCTGATTCGCAGCACGAAGCGGACGTTTGGATTCGGGCATGTCTTGGATTTGGGATGGTCGGAATTGCTCGGGAAGGATTTGGAGATCTGCGAAACTCCGGGTAACCACTACACAATCTATATGCAACCGAATGTCGACGCTCTCGCGAATAAGATGAACACTTGTTTGCGAAAAGCGGAAGAGCGAGCAATGCCAGCGAGTGCTAGAGTCAACCGGTAGTTTCTCTGTATGGCCAATACTCTTCCGCGGACACGTGTCGCCAAACGGCCGGCGCTTGCCGACGACGAATTGCACGTGTGGCGAGCGTCTTTGGATTTATTCCCTGAGCTACTTCATCGAGTTGAAAACACTCTAAATGCGAATGAGAAGGAGCGGGCGGGAAGGTTCTTGGTTCCGCAAGGGCGCGAGCGTTTTCTGGCAGGGAGAGGGATTCTGCGCGACCTATTGGGGATGTACTTGGAAATTGGTCCCGGGAAGGTCGAGCTGTCCTACGGATCTCAGGGGAAACCGTCGCTGTCCTCGGTACATAATTCCAAGATTTGCTTCAGCGTCTCGCATTCACGAGGAATGGGTCTATTCGTGTTTGCCCGCGGCAGTGAGATTGGCGTGGACATTGAAGAAGTAAAGCCAAATTTCAGGGGAATGGAAATTGCATCTCATTTCTTCTCGGGCGAAGAGATCGCCGGACTCGCAAAACTGCCGCCGACCGTGGTGAACGAAGCGTTTTTTGGGTGCTGGACTAGGAAGGAGGCCTATGTCAAAGCGCGCGGAAAGGGGTTGAGCATTCCACTGCGGAGTTTCACCGTCAGCTCGTCTGCTAAAGAACAATCACTGCGGGATGAAAAAGGAACGGTGTGGAGTTGCTACGCGCTAGAGCCAGCGCAGGGATTCAGCGGGGCGGTTGTGGCGGCAGGCGAAAATTGGAAATTAAGATATTACGACTGGTTGGCCGAGGTGGAGACTGCAGCTCCGGCGTTGCTTCAACCGTCGGATGATTGCGGCGGTGCGGATTAGGTCCAAAATCCTGCCCGTAAATCGCGCCTTCAAGAAATCAGAAGCTGCGTCGCATCGTCAGATGGATGCTTAGTTTGTAACCATCCAGAGTGAGGGTGGCATTGGGTCGGCGATGTGCGAAGCCGAACATGCGGACCGAAGGAAATTCCGGTGGGCATGCCAGTCTGCCAAAGGCGCATGGGCTCCCCGAAGATCGAGACGCTAAGACTCTTCATCTGTAATATGAGGCGGCCCGAGAACCGTAAGCGACAAGTGGCTACATCACAAAGCATTGTACGGTCTTAGGCGCCCGGGCTTGGCTGCGACCCGGCTAGAGTTGGGACCTCCTGAACCTGGAATTCGGAATCGAAACTGTAAGCGACGCGGCCGTTCTCCAAGCGGGCGAAGGCTATGCGGCCGCGGCCCGCGCCTGGACCTTCGATTTGCCACGTGCTTCCCTCTCTAACGAGACGCATCTGATTTCTGCTCCGCCACCAATCGTTCAGCTCTCGTGGCAGAGCGATCCACATTTTGGAATCCTGGCGAAGCTGAGCGAGGCGAGCTAGCAAGCAGGAGTAGACGTCGCGAGCGCGCTTATCGAGCAAATAATCGGGATGGACGATGAAGCTGATCAAACCGTTTTGCTCAAGAATCAGTTGAATTTGCTGCTCCCAAAGGTCCATCGAGTATTGACGGAGGATATTGAAAAGCGTGTAGTCCTGCGTGGCCACGACGGGGATTTCCAGGATTTTCCCGATGAAGTAAGGCTTGGTCGTACAGCAGCCGCCACGCTGCGGATCAAGATGGCCGACGTTAGGCACCGACATGTCGTAAGAACAATCGAAGAATTCATACCAATCGAGATTTCGATAGAGAACACCAGAACGATACCCAGCCGACCGGAACTTCCTGCCGTAGTCGTTGATGCGGGCGACGCGACGAAGGAATTCCTCCCGATTGCGAAAGAGGTCTCCGTCGTGATTGAAATCGTGGACGTTGATCTCGAAGCCGCGCTCGCGAAGCCTGCGTAGAAACTCATCGGAGACTTCGTAGCGCACTTCGGGAATAAGCTGAAAGGAAGCTTTGATTCCGAAGGCGTCGTCCAAATCCATAAGCGTGTTGCAGAAGTCGCGGCCGACGGCGGTCTCGACATCATGGGTCATTGTGGCGCAACTCGAGTGGCCCTCTGGCCAAAACCAGATGAACGGAATGGGTCGGCCGGAATTCGCGCGTATGGCGCAAGCCATCATGCGATCGAACAAGCGATCAACTGTTTGATCGATTGGCCAGGCCGGGAACTGGGCGCGATCCCATCCGCGGAGAGCGAGACGCTGCAGATGCTTTCGCACGGACGTCGGCAGGAAAGGGCGCACGGCGTAATAGGTTTTGCGGCTGACTGCCTTGGCAACAGATGTACGGACGACAGGCATGGCGCCCTCATAACGCTCGAACCGTAGATTCTCCACAACCTCGTCGAGATCAAAGGGGAGAACGCAGGCGTTCTCTTCAAGGCTCACATCGGAAAAAACATCGTCGAGGGCACCGGTGGACTCATGACTGGTGTGACCTGCGGAGACTCGGCCGTAGCAGGTTAGATCCGGGCCAACATGGAAGAAGCCGGGATCCGAAAGCAGCTCTCCTTTCAGACGGAAATCCACGTAGTTCGCGGGACAACGAAAATATTCCAGGAATTGCTTGTTCATTTATCTGCTTCTTGCAGTTAGCCTATGTGACGGTAAAGGAGCCTTCCGGTGGCGGCGAGAAGCGTGTCGGGCATCAAGGAAAAAACACCCCTTGCAACGCGCGTGCGCCATCCGGAATTCAGATGAAAGGATCGCCGCGCAGGAAGACGGTAGTAATCCAGAGGCATGCTTACGGCGCCCCAATTTTCCTTGAAGGTGACCAAGCCAGAATTATCTGTCTCTGATCGGCCTAAATCGTATTTCAGGAGACCGTTCTTCTTGGCGTCCTGGATGGCTCGCCAGAACAAAAGCGAGTTTCCGCCGAGATTATTGAAGCGAGAGTCGGAACATCCATACTTGTAAACGAGGACGTCCTTGTACTGGATGGTGACGATGCTAGCGACGGGCTGACCATCCTTTGAGACGATGCGGATAAGGAGGCGATTGCCAAGGCACGCGACGACGTTCCGAAACCAAACTAGCGGCTGCGGCGGCAAGCCGTGGCGGCGTCGCGTAAGTAACAGCAGGTCATAAAATTTCTTTAGCAGCTCATCCGAGCGGCCCTCTTCGTAGGTTAGCTTCTCGCGCTCGGCTCGCTGAATTTTCCTTTGCACGCAGCTTTTGTGAAAATTGCGGAAAAGCGTATCCAGGCTAGGGCTAAGATCGAGCACCTGCAGGGAATACGATTCGCTCTTGGTGACATCGGAGGCTCGCGCGGCACCTTCGGGGCAACACGGGCGGACCTCAATGTATTTCCAGCGTTTGCTTTGGCGCGAAGCTTTGAGCCAGTCCATCAGCTCGGCCATATCCTGCGCACCGGCAAGAGGCTGGCAGTGGTCAGAGAACGGCAATGAGACCAATCGGCTCCCACTCAACCAACTGCGAACGCGGCAAAAGGCGATACCATTGGTGAGGTCCCGGCCGGGCGGAGTGGTGGTATAAACGACCGGCTCATAGCTATAGGTTCGCCACAGAGCTTCCAACCAATGTGCGGAGTGGAAGACGGCGCCGTCTGGATGGTCGTCGACGAAGGGCTGCCACCGAGAGTCTTTTAGCGGATTGAACTGATAAACGCTCACTCGTTCATTCCTGAGATCTTGGTGCGATCAAAAAAACCGAACAAACGACGGAGCTGTTGCTCGCGAATGTATCGAATGAACTCGGTGTCATTGACCTGTGGGGCGCGCAGGAGATAGCTGCGCAAAAAGCCATAGGTGAGAGCCAGGGCGCCGATTAGATAGGGAGGCTTGAACAGGCGACGAGCGCACTTTGCCGCGAAAAAAAGAGGGTGATAGCCAACGATGTAGTCGGAATGCCCGTTTTTCACGGCATCGCTCCAGCGACCTAGCGCCGAACCGGTTGCGCGGTGGTGGATGAGCTGCAGATCGGGAAAAGTGAAGGTAGACCAACCGCGCATGTGGGCTTTGATCTCATCGACAGTATCCCAGCCGAGCCCGCGCAACATTCCGCCGAGGCTATCCCAGCACTGGCGACGATAGATTTTAGTAGCTCCGCGAACGTGATAGTCTACGCACTTTTCGAGGTGGAGCTCGTCGCCGATCTTGTTGTAAATTGTGCCGCCGCCGATTCCCAGGGCAGGGTCCTCGCGGAAGTACGCGAAGCATTTCTCGAAGTATTGGGGTGAAAATGTCAGATCGCCATCTAGGTTAACGAGAAATTCCCAATTCTTCGTTTTCAGCAGCTCGACCCCGTAAAGAAATCCTTCGATGCCTCCTCCCGTGGAGCGAAAACCGCGGTTTTCGCGATGGGCCGGGCGAATCCACGAGTATTTCCGCGCATACTCGTCAATGATAGAGCCCGTCCGATCGGTGGAACCATCATCGACGATAATCCATTCTGCTGGACGAATGCTCTGTGCCGCGACGGCTTCGATGGTAGCGCCGATGAATTCCTCCTCATCGCGTACTGGCGTGATAATGCAGTACGCGACCGATACATTCGGTAGGGTAACGACGCTCCTAGACATTTGCCCGTTAGGCAAGTTGTGTTCGACGTTGGTGGAGTTGGACAATGAAAGATCTCCGTTTTTCCTCACCTTGATTGCCGTGATGGAGAGAGCCTCAAGTGCTGCTTTATTCTGCCGGCCGTACGGCTGAGAAGCTCACTTTGGGAAAGGTAGTTGTCACGGAACTCCGAGAGATACCGCCTAAGGCGCGTTTTTGCGCCATATCCAACGCCGGTACGCGTTGTATTCGTACCTAGTTTGTCGAAGTAGATGATCTGAACCTCCATCGTTTGCTTGGGACAAAGCGTTACGTTGAACCGAATATTTCTTCCTTCGGAGGTGCAATCAACTGGTTCTTGATTGACAAGGACAGCTTTGATGCAATCCAAGTCTCCTTCTTCTTTCACAATAAGCGCCTGGCGAGGCTCGGTGGACGGATTCTCGATGACTAACTTTTCGCCGTACATCTGAATGATGTTGGTTCCATCCCACTCCTTGCGGATTTTGAAAGTACGGACGATAGCATCACCCAAAGGACGCCAATGAAGAGTCCAGTTCAAGGAATTAAGCCTGGCAATAAAATCCACCAAATCGTGCCCATGATCCCTGAAGGTGTCGTGGTGGCCAACGATGAAGCAAGGCTTGCCAAGGAGTTCATCGAACGCGAAATTTTCAATTCCATGGCTTAGATAGCGCCTAGTGAATATAGGGAAGGTCCCATACTTCATAATGGCAACGTTCCAGACGTCGGCGATTCTCGTGTCGTTGAGGATGTCATTGAACGGTGCCACTTCGGTATTCACCGCCGCGACAAAACCATTTAGCTTGAGAGCTAAGCCCGCTTGCGGCGAAAAGGCTCCCTGCGGAAATATCATTACGTAGTCGTGCTCGAGGGACGTTTTTTGACGAAGAAGCTCCATTCGATGGCGTGCCGCCTTGATTCTCGTGTTTAGCAAGGCAGTAGAGGGTGTGGCGAATTCGCTAGCGGTGTGGTCACAGCCGTGAACAGAGATCGAAAGTCTGTCAGAACGCTGCTGAAACATGCGCACCGTAGAAGGACTTGTCCGCCGCCAGTTCCACGGAATAAACCCGATGGTGGTCGCGAAGTCTTGCTTGTCCATCAGGTCCAAGGCCTCGCGAAACTGCAGGAAGCCGTAACGAGACTTTAGGAGCGGGTCATCAACAATCAGGCAGGCGCTGGTTTCGGAACTGTTCCAGCAGACGTCGCCGCAGGCCCACTTGAGGTACATTGTGGCGGGAACAGCGCTGGAGAAAAATTCTTTTACGTCGAAATACTTTGCGACCGTGCGCGTAAGGTCGATAGTATTGCAACAGGCATTCAAGTAAAAACGCACTCCACCATACATGATTCCACAAAAGACGATTCCCTGATCGGCGGTGATTATGCTCTGGAATCCGTCAGGTAGAAGGCGCAAGTCAAAGGCGATCTCGCCTTCGTTTAGTTTTGCTTGCGCGCATATTCCGGACATGGACTTGCACATTTCGGGAAAATCGCTGGTGACGGACATGAAGGCGTGCTGCCCACGGAGAGTGCGAATGTTCGCGCCGGGATCCTTGGTCAAAAGTCGCAACAACGTTTGACATAACAGTGAATCTTCAAACCCAGAGACATAGACAGAATCTACGCCTTGCATCCACGGAGGCAAGGCACCGTTGGAGGTTTCGAGGCCTTGCAGGGCTACAGCCATGTGAGACGCGGAGCTCAGCATGCAAGACTTACTTTTGGCAAGATGCGAAGGCAACGCGCGGCCACGAACGACCTCGTCAAGAGTTACTGAGTTCCAAGGCACGCCAAAAAAATCGAGCAATGCGGCGAGATTCCGATCATTCGATGAAACATTCTGCCCGTGAAGCACGAGTGCCCCTTGCGAGCGATCCATCACAGAAGTCGAGCGGTCGTTAAATCCGGGCATAAGAATGATCGAGCTGCTGTGCGGAGATTCAATAACTGAAACACTTGAGCTGGAAGCTTACGAACGGCGCGGCTATATTTTCCGGGCGACCACCAGGGACCGCATCGCGCGGCTTGGGACAATCGCGCTGAGCACTGGCGTCAGAGCCTTCATCACGGAGGTGAGCCCACGACCGGCCGAGTGAGGCACCCAACAGAAATTGTGTTTCTTGAGAATCTCGAAACCGGCGGAGGAAAACGGCTGGGCGTATTCGTCTAATGTCGGCAGATAGTAGGCGTTTTCCTCTTTAGTCAGACGGTCATGAAATCGGCTGCGGAACGCCGGGAACTTATTGTTCATATCGATGACAATGCAAACTCCTCCAGGGGAAAGAAGGTCGAAAATCGCTGCCACACACTCATTCTCATTCATCAAGCGATGGCAATAACGGATAGTATTGACACCCACGATGAGGTCAAAGGATCCGAGGAGAGAATCCTCGGGAAGTCCGAGCGCCGACGTCGCGTCTCCAATAAGATTTTCGTTCCTGGCCACGCAAAACCGTACTTTTTTGTTTTGCTTGGGTGGGAGGTATTTGTTTGCTTCGAGGTTGGCCGCTTCGATGAGGGTTTCAGAAAAGTCCGTACCGAAAGCGCAGTCCAGAGGTATTCCGCGGCGGTCCAACGTGGAAACGAGATGTAGAAGGTTCATGCCGCCGCCGCAGCCGAACTCCCATAAGCGAATACCTTTTTGTATTCTGGGCTTAGGAATGTAGTTCTGGAGTACATCGAGATAAATGCTGCCGTAGTCGTGTTCCAAAAGATAGGCGATCCCGCTGCCGGCGGTCTCCCTCGTGTATTTGCGGATGCTTTCCATCGAGTTGTATTCTTCGAGGAATCCGCCATTGAGTTTCGGAACAACATCGGTGCTCTGTGCTCTACTCATCGGTTTGCTCCCAAGATTCGCAAGATACCCATGGACTGGATTGAGTCTTTACGGCAGGTCAGCACATCTCGGATTCGTATCCGGCGGTGAAAGATCTCGACCTCAGTAACTGAGACACAGACTGGAACGTCGAACGCAACTGCAGACCCGCACCACCGTGCTGCAGAACTAAGGTTTGAAATGTGATTGCTGTTTCAAAGCAAAAAACGGTTTCGGCCGAGACGTGAGAGGCGCTGAATAAGCCGGCTTCAGGTGGCGATATCCCGGACGAGGCGCTTCCTTGAGGACTTTTTTTACGGCGAGGTAGGGGGCTGTGGCGGTCACAATGAAAGCCAAAGTCGCGAACCACAAGACGCGAGTCTGGTCAAAATAGCTAACCCCGAAGAACGCGGTAACGTGCGAGAGGAGAGTGGCGCCGAGCAACCAAAAGTACCATTCTTTCTCACGATCGCCTTCCACGTTTTTTCTTGCCGTGCCTATCCTTGAAAAGCCGAGAACAACCATGGCCACAAAACACGCGAACGTAGCCAAGCCGCCCAGCTCGCCCTCAGAGACAAACTGATTACACAAGTCCCACATGGTATAGCCCCACTGAGCATTGTCAGCAGTGCCTATAAGCCACCAATCGCGAAAATGCGTGATGAAATCATTCACGAGCATGGCACGGTGGTAGCCAGACGAACCGCCTACGATGTCGACGCGGGCAATCAGAAACCATACGGGAGCCTTCATTGCTAAATGCAGGGCAACCAACACGAGAACAACGGCCCACCGAACTGGGCGCATGTGCCTCCGCAGAGGCCACGCGCAGATGGCAATGAGGGCCGCGCCATAGGCCAGTACGGACGTGCTCGAGTGAGAGGTCACAACCATTACAGTTGAGGAGATCGCGCCGAGGACAGCGAGGATTTGAGACGTGCCACGTTTCCAGAGAAGAAAGAAGAGGGGGAGGAGAGTGGCGCCGAAGGTACCCGCCAGCAGCTCATGCTGAAACGGACCTTCCGCGCGCACAGAACCTAAGCGAACTTCCGGAGCCGCCCGGACTCCGCCCAGCAATCCGAACACGTTGACCTGATGAAACTTTTCAAAAAGCATGCAACCGGCGATGATCACGGAGATGACGGCAAACACGCGAATGGCTTTGTAAATGTCATCATCATCGCGGATCAAGTATCTGAGCACAAAATAACCGCCCAAGGCATCAAGCAAGAAACCGCCTTGATAAACGATCGCGCTGGAATTGAGAGAGAAAACCAATACGCCAGCCAGAGCACGGAAGAGGGCCCAGAAGACAAATATAGTGTCCAGAGTACTCCAACGATTACCGAAGGCGCCTTCGGGCGATGTGAACATCGAGGCGAATATGCGGGCCGACACAGCGAGAATGATGATTCGTATAACGAAGAAATGAAGACCGCCGACAAGGACCGTCTGCCCGATGGGAATGAGAAAGGCAGTGACTAAAACGGGCCAGATGACGTACTTGCGGGGAAGCAGGAAAATCAGAACTATGGCGATGAGCATCGCGGCAAGCACGATGGGGTGCAGGAGCGTTTCCGAAGCACCGCCGCCAAATCTAAGATTCTCTGGTGGCATTAGTCACCTTCCGCTTGAAGTGGGATGGTCAAAGCAGGGTCAGTCGTAACCGAAGCCAACCGGCGTTCCGCAGATTTCCGCTGAACGGTGCCGTTGATGAACTCCTCGAGCAAATCGGAGCTACGCCTCCAGGTGAACTGCTTGATGCGTTCGTTAGCGGCGCGGGCCAAACGAATTCGGAGGTCGTTGTCGGCCAAAAGCAAGCAGAGGTTTTTGGCGAGAGCTTGCGGGTCGCCAGGAGGGGATAGCAAAGCAGTGACGCCGTGCTCGGCGAAGTCGCGAATGCCACCACTGTCTGTGGCAACAATGGCGCAACCGCAGGCGGCTCCTTCGGCTGGCGGAAGTGCAAAACCCTCGCTCAGGCTCGGGCTTAAAACGATGCTGGCCTTATTGTAGTACTCCTTTACGATGCGGTCTTGCGGCGGGTTTTTTGCGTAGGTGATCCACTTAGGCACCCAAGCTGGGCGGCGGCTGTTTCCGAAAAACATCACTTTCAGGTCGGGAAACGCCGTCTTGGCAATTTCCAAGGCTCTTATTCCGTCCCGGGAAGCCTTTAGCTTGACAGGGGAACAGACCATTACGACTTGGCGGGTGCGCTGCGAGATCGGACGGATCAAGCGATAAACCTTCCCATCGATGGCGTTTGGAACGTAGGTCAGATCGCTGGCACCAAGGGATATGCCGAGCTCAAAGAGCCAGCGAGAAACGACTACTTTCCTGGTGGGCGTGCGCCAAGTGTCCTGCACCAGGTCCTCCGGACCCATCCAGGTCTCATAACCCTGCATGAAATGACACTTTTCACCTTTCGCCGAGGAACACTCCATTATGGGACGAGAGGTCTGCCAACTGGTGGCGAAGAGCACGTCGGCGTCAGGGATGTGGCGCTCGTCTGAGCTCGGAACGAAAAGGAGACGAACCCGTTTGTCAATGGCCTGCCAGGAGATAGAGGGGCGCGCCACGAGTGCCATCAGTGCCAATTTCTTGCTCCGAACGCGCTGACGGAATGTAACCTCGGGCGTCGGAGAATATTTCATTCGTCGCGGATGGACAAGAGAAACTGAGTGACCACGGGCCACGAGACGGTTGGCATGCTCGTATATGACTCGAAATCCGCCAGAAGGTGCCCAAGCGTAACCCGGAAGCAAGAACGTGATTCTCAGTTTGTTCGCAAAAGCGTGTGTTCGTCGAGGATGTAATGAGAAGCTGGCATCATTGCCAGTTACCTGAAGTGCTGAAGTCCTGCGCCGACTTCGCAAGATTGCAAGTGTCCTTTCGCGAAGGCTAGAAATGGTAGTTCTGTCTTCCTCGTCCACAGCTACGGCCCAGAAGACTACCGCATACACCAGAAAACACAGGAGCGTAAGGGGCGCGGCGAGGAGCAGCTTCAAATGAGTGGATTGGATAGTGAAAACCGCAGCCAAAAGTCCAGCACTTACCAGAATTGCACGGAACAAGGGACCTGATACCAGGTCTCTGAATGAAAAAGCGTTAAGCCGCGAGGCAAAGGTGTACAGAATAAAACAATCCGTGACGGTAAGCAGCAACTTGGCGAACGCCGCTCCATTGATACCATAGTGGCGCATGAGCCACCAGGCGACAGCGGCATAAATGGGAATCATAAGAAGGTCTTGAATAGCCTTCAGATCGGGTCTACCGAGGGCTTGGACAGAGGTGTAAGGAACATACGCTAAGCCGTTGAAAACGAAGACCACGGTGACGATTTGGAGAACAAGCGTGCTCTGGGCGGCAAATTGAGGTCCAAGCCAGAGCAGCATGATGTCATGTGCAAAAAAGACAAAGATTGCGACGGCAGGAGTGAACACGAGAAGGAGGTACTTGATGGCCCTGGAAGTGATTTCTGAAACCTCGCCACTCTTTTTGCTGCCGTGATAGCTGAAATATGGAAAGAGTGAAGGCACGATGGCCATGGGAAAAATCAATAGCTTGGAAACTAGCTCGTACGGTGCGGAGTAGAAGGTAAGGGTGCTCACCGAGAGTAAAGAGGCAATCATGAAGCGTTCGAGATAAGCGAAAACTGGACCGGCCACATTGCTGACCATGATCCAGCCGCCAAAGATGGCCAGTGGGCGGAGGGAAGCTCTGGAGAATCGCAAGTGCTTGCCGAGACCAGGAATCACACGGAAGCAAAAGAAGAAATAGGCAACAGTGGAAATGAGCCGGATCCCTACCATGAGAGAGACAATGCCTGCGACATGCACGCCCAACGGAATTGCCAACGCCGCGACGAGATAAAAGAGCACACTCGAGGGCACTTTCACCAAGTTCACAAGATCAAAGCGCTGCGCGGCCTCGAGAACTCCACGTAGCGCATTGTTCCCGAGCATCACAGGCATCGAGACACACAGGACAAAGAGCGCGACACGAGCTTCGCCGGCAAGAGCAGGCGGCATCTTGAAAACGTGGGTGACCGAGATGGGAACGAAGAAGGCAGCGATAGCGCCACCAATGCAACCCAAAATAACAAGAAGGGATAGCGAAGTCCAAATGAGCTCGGGAACCTTATGAACCTGATCGGAGTCGAGATTCTCTGCGACAAATTTGACAGTGGCACGACTCAGCCCGAGGTCGAAAATATTGAAATAACCGAGCAACATCATGGCAATGGACAAGATTCCATACCCGTCCGTGCCTAGACCCCGCACGATGTAAGGGATCGTGAGCACACCGGCGAGCAAGGGCAAAACCTGGCCCGCTAGATTCAAAATGCTGTTCTTCGCGATCAAACGTCTGCCGCGTTGCTTGTGGTCATCCATTTTTTGGGGTGGTACCTCGATCAGTGGATCGGTGCGTGTCGAGCGGGAGTGAGGAGCGCAGCAACTACTTCGGCAAATATGGGAGTGGAAAAAAGATCCACTCTCATTTCCAAATTCGGCTTTTCAGATTGTTAATTAATTTTGTCTTTGAAAAAAGAAGCCTAATCCATCAGCCGCACGTAACGCTCTACTGGATTATCGCGCTGAGACCGCTGGGCGACGAAGGCGGAACCGTCGAGCCAAATTTATATGCACCGGCGTCCCAACTGCCGCTTAGCTGGCGTGCCGCTCCAACCCTATCTTTGGAGAGTGCGGACAGGCCACCGACACTCATGTTGAGCAAATTTGCGGCAGAGCTGATAGCCACAGACCCGGACAATAACTGGCCCAGACTGCTGGCGTTGATTTTTGAGGCCGGTACCAGCTTGGATCTTGAATCGCAGTGACAGGCGCTTTGCCAGGACGCAATGTCCCGATAGCTGTGACCTTGATAGCTAAATGAATTATATATGCCTGCGTCCGCCAACAAATCCTCGTAAATGTTGTTGTTGATTCCTGTGGAAGACAGAGAGCCGCCGCCCTGTACCGAAATATTGGAGTTGCCACCGAGGAGTACGTTATTTACGGCCGAAAAGTTGTTCTGGGCGTTGGCGAATATCGCCGAACCGCGATCGTGCCCTCCGGCACGGATGAAGTTGTTGTAAGCAGAATTTCCTGTAGCAGGTCCACCCGGCAAGACTCCGGTGGTCGTAATGCCATTAAACCAGAGCGCCTGGATCGTGCGATTTGCGGGGACGAGGAAGACGTTGTTGTAGACAGCAACATTCTTCACGGAGTCCTGGAGGTAGATGTGACCAGTGATGTTGACGCCGGAATCCCCATCAAACACGTTGTTGTAAATGGAACCGTTGGTGACGATCCCACCGCGTTGCCCCCACATATGCACACCATCATGGTGGTAAGCATTTGTGGGTGAATCCCAGTTCACGTAATTATGGAAATGGTTGTCGTTGATTTGGAAGCCGGAACTTGTGGCTGACGGACCAAACGCGAGTCCATGGTCGACGTTATACATATTGGAGTAGGACAAAGTAAAATTGTTGCCGAAACCCGCGAAGGCCCAGCCGGTGTCGTGGCAGGTCACACGCGTGATCGTAAAATTGTTGGCGTTGAGAAAATAGATGCAGTTTACGCCCTGCTGAACTACGGCTAAATCATTATACGAGGTGCGTACATACAAATCGGCGATAGTGAGGTTCTTGACGACGCAACCATTGCAGTTCGCGGCAAAAACGCCCCTGCTGGACTGTGCGTTTCCGCGACCGGTGCCGTTCGCAGTATTCTTAATGATGCCGTTCGTGCCGCCGTCAATGACGATGTAGCTCCGGCCGTTTTCGTATATGGCACCCTGTGAGGACCAGTATGGGGCGCTGAGAATGGCGTTGGTCTCGAATTTGATGGTGATCGGGCTGGTGCTGGTCCCGTTGCCGCCCACAACCAGCAGTTGCTGACCCGGCATACCGACGAATGTGCCACAGAGATGCACTGTGGTACCCGGGCCTATCTGCGCGGCTCCGGTTCCCCAGGTCGATGCGGTGTTAAACCAAGTATATGCCTTGGCCGTCGAACACCCGGTGCCAGTTCCGGTGCCAGCCTGCTTGGCTGCGATATAGAAATCTTTTGCTACAGCCGGTAGTGCACTAAACAACACAGTGAGTAAGAAACCTAAAACTAAAGTGGACCTGCGCATCATCTATCTGCCCCCTCGATGGAAAGCTCTCTGAGAGGACGAAGATAGGCCGCCTGCCTGTTAGCAAGGTCGACCCGGGACATGAGAGCGAGAGATTCCGACCATTTATTATCTATAAAACAACTTCCTGTACCTTGGAGGTTACAGAGGAGGAAAGCCCAATTCTACTGTACATAGGAACAATTCGAGGACAGGTGCGCGTCCAGGATGCTCCTGGGTTCGGTTGCTAAAGTGCCACAAATAGTAAATCCCGGCCCATTTACTACGGGCGAGGCTGGACGGAACCCGAATTAGCGGGTGACGCAGTGACCGGGGAAACGCCGGATCCCACACCCATGGCGATCGGCAGCCGATCCCCGGAGGCTCGCACCTGTGGCAGTTGGGCGGCGCAAGGCTCCTTGCCGATGCAGACGTATTGAAATCCGTGTGCCGTGACCTCCTCCGCGGAGTACAAGTTACGACCGTCGATCAGCAACGGGTGAGCGACGCTGTTAGCGAGGGTGCCCCAGTCTGGCTTTCGGAACTCGTCCCATTCGGTGAGCACAAGGATTGCGTCGGCGTGTTGAGCCGCCTCGTAATGGCTGAGGCAGTATGTGATTTCGGGGAGCTCGTCTTTTGCCTTTTGCATCGCTTGGGGGTCGTAGGCGCGTATGCTGGCGCCCTCAGCTACGAGGCGCCTTATTATATTTAGTGCAGGAGCAAAGCGGACATCGTCGGTGTCTGGCTTGAATGCCAATCCCCAAACAGCGAGTGTTTTGCCGCGCAACACCCAGAGCTCCTTCTTAACCTTGGCTACAAATTGCTCGGCGCGGCGCAAATTGATCTTCTCCACTTCCCTGAGAAGAGAAAAGTCGCATCCGAGCTTTTCGCCGATGCGAACAAAAGCCTGAACATCTTTTGGGAAGCAGAACCCACCGAAACCGATTCCCGGATTGAGGAAAGATTGTCCGATACGCCTGTCGCTGCCGATGCCTTCGGCTACCTTTGCAATGTCGGCACCAGCTGCCTCGCACGCATCCGCCACCAAGTTTATGAATGAGATCTTCATAGCCAAGAATGAGTTGGAGGCGTGCTTCACGAGTTCTGCGCTGTTGGTGTCGGTCACGATGAGGGGGATTTCGTGCGCCGGCGGACACTGCGAATGGACAGGGCAAGTGGAGGTCGACTTAAGGACAGGGCGGTAGATTTCCTTCATCATCGCTATGGCACGGGGAGACTCGGCTCCAATAACGATGCGGTCGGGATGAAAAAAGTCGCCGACGGCGGAGCCTTCGCGGAGGAACTCCGGGTTAGAGACAACATCAAACTCAAGGCCGTTAACATTGTAGATAGAGAGGTGCTTCCAGAGGCGCTTCGCGGTTTGTACGGGCACGGTGCTTTTTTCGATCACCAAGCGATATCCGTGCGCGGCGGAGGCGATGGTACGAGCTACGGATTCAATGGCGCTAAGATCCGCTTCGCCATTTTCCAGAGGTGGCGTGCCGACGCAAATAAAAATGGCGTTTCCCTTCTCGATGGCTTCTGCAGGCGACACAAATTGCAGGCGGCCAGAAGCAGCATTGCGTTTAACCAGCGAATCCAGGTGAGGCTCAAAGAACGGCAGGCGACCAGCGTTAAGCTTTTTTAGTTTGTCCAGGTCATTATCCGCACAAAACACCCGATGGCCGATTTCCGCGAGACAAGCGGCAGTCGTCAAACCAACATAACCAGCACCTATGACTGAAATTTGCATTCGTCTTTACCCCTGATTCGTTTTGGAATTAGCAATGGCGCAAGGTTCGAGCGGTGCGGGCGGCGGAGACTGAAGCACCGGTTCCTTGGCCACAAGAGAATCGACAATACCGAGATACTGATACCTTTCGACATCCCAACTGTGGGCCTCGACGTAGTTCAAGGCGTTGGTCACTTGCTGCCGACGGAGCTCGGGATTTTTCCTAAGCAGAACGATGTTTTCCGCGAGTGCGGCCTCATCGTCACTGTCGTAGTACTTAACCAATGTATCGGTGTAGTAGTACTGATGGATTCGGGTCCGCGATACGACGAGCGGTACGCCGACGGCCATGAATTCAAAAATTTTCATACTGAGCGCTTCATTGCCAAATTGGGAACCTGCGCGCTTAGGCTCGACCGCGAGGTCTGTGTCGGCCATGACCTGCACGATCTGCTCGGTCGGCAGCAAATTGTGAAAAACGACTCGCTGATTTAGACCGAGAGAGTCCGCCAAACGGATCAACGATTGTTTTGCTGGACCTTCACCATAGATATGGAATTCAGCATCGGGCATTTCGTCCTTGATCTTTGCGAAAGCGGCGATGGCGACGTCAACGCCCTGGTGCCAATTCAGCGAGCCAGGGTAGGTGATCAAGAATTTTCCATTGCTCCTGCTCCGGATATTGGGGTTGAAGAGACCGCGTGCGGGATAGTTGCGAATGGGCGAGCACTTTCGCGGCATTCCGCAACGCTGGGCGACCCGCTCGCACCACAGATGATTGGCCACGATGGCATGATCGGCAAAAGCGATCGACAATCTCTCGACCAGAACCAGACAACGAAAGACGAAAGAGCCACGGTCTACGTGAAACTTGCTGGCATAGAATTCCGGCAGCACGTCGTGAATGTCCAACACCACCGGTGTCCCGAGAAGTTTGGGTAAGACCGCGGCGAATACCAAGAAATCCGGAACAGAGTGCACATGGATTAGTTGGTATTTCTGCGAAAGCTGACGGCGTGCGATAAACGCGGCTGCGACCAGCAAAAATCGCATGATTCGGAAAAGATATGATAAGGGGCCGCGCTCATTAATCTTTCTGGTCTGAATGCGGAAGACATTTACGCCGTTCATGACGGAGCGCACTGGCTGGCCCGGTTGACGGAGAGCGATGACGTCGACGGAGTCGCCGCGCTCGACCAAAGCCCTTGCGTACTGCTTTATGCGTGCGTCCGTCTCGTAAAACGAGTACGCGAGCATGCAGATTTTAAGGGATTGGCGTTGCGAATGTATCGAATCGGGCATATGACCGGGGGGAATGTGCCGCGTTAAAGGGCGACTGGCTGAACCTGCTCTGCGCTAACGGCTTCACGCCCGAAGGAAAGGAAAGCCGCAACTTCCCCTACTACGCGCTGAATCTGGTCGGCGCGGAGTTGGGGATACATGGGCAAGGATAGGATTTCCGAAGCAACGCGCTCACATATCGGAAAGCTCCCTACAGAATACTGGAGATTGCGATAGGCCTCCTGGAGATGAAGAGGAACGGGATAGTGGATTCCTGTTCCAATTCCAGATTTGGCCAGGTGCTTCTGAAGAGCATCGCGCTCACGCACGCGAATCACATACAAGTGATAAACAGAGCGGGCGGAATCTGGGCAGAAGGGAGCCACCACGCCATCGATGGCGGCGAAGGCTTGGTCGTAATGCTTTGCAGCCTGCAGACGTTTGCGATTCCAATCCGCGAGATGACGAAGTTTCGTGGTTAGAAAACCCGCTTGCAGCGCATCGAGGCGACCGTTGTAGCCTTCGATTTGGTGATAATACTTCTGGGCCTGGCCGTGGTCCCGAAGGATGCGCATGGTTCGAGCCATCGCTTCGTTGTTCGTGGTTACCGCGCCAGCTTCCCCGCAAGCTCCAAGGTTTTTCCCGGGATAGAAGCTGAAGGCTGCAGCGTGACCAAGGCTTCCCGCTTTCTGCCAAGTGTTGGCGGTTTTCGAATGGTACTCGGCGCCGTGTGCCTGGCAAGCATCCTCGACAACGATGAGGTTGTACTTACGAGCGAGGTCGAGGATTGGATCCATATCGGCCATTTGACCGTAGATGTGAACGGGCACAAGCGCGGTGACGGGCGCTTGCAGCTTTCGGTTAATGAGTTTGCCGGTCTTTGCGTCCACGGAGCAATGACGCTCGAGATATTCCTCAAGCTTGCGCGGATCCATGCAGTAGGTGCGCTCGTCGATGTCGACAAACTCGGGACGCGCGCCGGCTTGGCTGATCGCTTCGGTGGTGGCGATGAAGGTGTGCGGAACAGTGACCACGACGTCGCCGGGCTTTACGCCGGCAGCGGTCAAGGCGAATCGAACTGCGTCTGTTCCGCTAGCTACGCCAACACAGTGCGATGCGTCACAGAATTTTGCAAACTCCCGCTCAAATTCTTCCACCTTCGGACCGCCAACAAATCCGGCCGTGCGCAACGTATCCCTAAGGGTCGACAACAGGTCTTCTTCTAGTTCCTTGTGAAGCGTTATCAAATCCAGAAACGGGACTTGTTCGGTGTTGGACATTTAGGCGATCCTCTGCTCCTGTGTGATATAACGGAGAAACTTAGCCGGATTTCCGGCGACAATAGCGTTTGCGGGAACATCTTTCGTGACAACGCTACCTGCGCCCACAATGGCGTTTTCACCGATGACCACATTGGAGAGAATCGTGGATCCGGAACCGATAGAGGCGCCTTTTTTTACGACTGTCCGCTCGACGACCCAATCCTGCTCGGTCTGCAGGGCTCCGTCACCAGTAACGGCACGAGGGTAACTGTCGTTGATGAATGTGACGCCGTGACCTATGAAGACGCCTTCTTCTACATCGACACCTTCACAGATGAACGTATGACTCGAAATCTTGCAATTCTTGCCGATAGTCGCGTTCTTTTGTATCTCGACGAAGGCGCCGATTTTTGTGTTATCGCCGATCTGGCACCCGTAGAGGTTAATAAACTTGGAGAGCTTTACGTTTGCTCCCAAACGCACATCGGGTGCGATGGAGAGATGCTCACCTACTGCGGGGTGCGTCTTCCCGTTGCATCCGCTTGGTGACTTCTGATGGTCGGTTTTCATGCTTGTTAGACTCGCACGCGAGCCACGCTGGCCCAACTTGGCGGCAAGTTCTTCGGGATTTCGATATCCTCGAAGACGCTGCTTTCTCGCGAGCCATGATCTTTCACCCACGCAGCCATCGTTCTGATTCCATCTTGCAGGGGCACCTTACGCCGCAAACCGAAGGCACTTTCTGCGCGGGAATGATCTGAAAAGGCGATCTTGACTTCATTGCGCGGATCGAGGCGAACGACGTTGCACTCCTTGCTCATTGCGTCCGCCACAATTTGCGCGAGGTAATTCACCGTGTGAGGAACGTCGGCGCCCACATTGAACACTTGATTGCGGGCACCAAGAACATTGACGGAATCCGCGATTACAGGAGCTACGTCATTGATGTGGGTAAAAGCGCGTTGCTGCTCGCCATCACCAAAGATGGTCATGGGCTCGCCTTTCATGAGTTGGTTCATAAAAATTCCCACGACATTGCGATAGCGATCGCCAATGTTTTGGCGCTCGCCATAGACGTTGTGTGGACGGAAGATCACGTAGTCGAGGCCAAACATTTCATGCGTTACCTTCAATTCTCTTTCGACGGCAAGCTTGGCGATTCCGTAGGAATCTTCCGGCTGGGGCACCATGTCTTCCGTCATGGGTGACTGTCCGGCGCCATAAACAGCAATGGAGGAGGTGAAGACGAAGCAGCGCACGCCGTAGTTGACAGAGGCGTTGATCAGGTTCACGGAGCCAATCAGATTGTTGTTGTAGTTAAAGCGCTTTATGAAATGGCTCAGGCCCTCTGCTGCGTAAGCGGCGAGATGATAGACGTAACTGAAATTGTAACGGTCGAAGAGCCGGTCGATTAGCTCAGCGTCCAAAATGGAACCCTTTACGAATACCGCGCCGCTCGGAACGTTGTCTTCAAATCCACCACTCAGATCGTCGAGAACAACAACCTTGTGACCGCGGGCGAGGAGTTCGTCAGCAAGGTGCGATCCGATAAAGCCGGCGCCTCCCGTCACCAATGAAGTGGACATCTTTCCTTATTCCTTTCGTTTGCGCTTGGAATTTTGCAAAGAGATGGAAGAGTGAAACTAGATAGAAACCTGAGGAACGGAGGTTTGTTCGAGGCGCGGCTCTTCCCCTCTTTCGACAAACCCCAGGGGGTCGAGCGCCTGATTCCAGCGGACCACTTCGCGATACATGTCGAGCCGACGCTGAATAGTTTCCTCTGGCTTAAGCAGGTTGAGTAGGCCGTAGCCGAGCTGGCGCACTCGAATCCTGGCGATCGATAAACGCCGGCAACGCCGCGCCGCCCCGGCACCAAAGTGTTTGTAGAAGTAGCGGTAGCGGCTACGATGCTTTTCAATCTCGAAACGCACAGGAAAACGATTGACGGACTGTCCCCCAAGATGGGTGATTACAGGTTCTGGAGTAAAAAGGATCGGACGACCTGAACTCCGAACGCGGCGGCAAAGGTCCACTTCCTCGAAGTGGTAAAAGAATTGTTCGTCGAATCCACCGAGACTCTTGAGGAGGTCTCCGCGGAACATCACGCAGCAGCCGGACTGCCAGTCAATTGACCTCTCCGTTTCACCGTGCCAGTGCCGATATTCTTCATAGGTGAAAAGAGAGGAGAGCTTCGCGAGGCCAAGTGCAGCTACCCAATAACGGTAGACCGTTGGAAAAAGACGCGCGGAGACTTGATAGGTTCCATCGGGGTTCAAGACGCGGCAACCGAAGGCTCCCGCCTCAGAGTGGCGATCTGCAAACGCTACAAATTTGTCCAAGGAACCGTCATGGATGATTGTGTCGGGATTCAAGATGAGGACGTATTCGCCACGCGTGGCACAGATGCCGGCGTTATTGCCTCGAGCAAAACCGAGATTTTGTTGATTCTCGACAAGGCGCACTTGCGGATAGTGCTTGCGAATGAATTCAATCGAATCGTCAACTGAGCCGTTATCCGAAACGATGACTTCAAAGCTCGTTGTGTGCGTGCCCTCGTAGATGGAGCGCAAGCAATCGCGGATAACGCGAAGGTCATTCCAACAGATGATTACGACGGAAAGTTTCATTATTGGTTTTCCAAGAGCTCGAGCTGGCTGCTACAACTTCACAACCTTCCCTTTGTGCTTGAGGGACTCGTCGGCGGCCTCCAGCATGCGAACAATGCGCAGCCCGGCCTCCCCGTCGTTAAAGGGGCGTTTGTCATTGCGAATGCAATCGATGAAGTAGGAAGCTTCGACTTTCAGGGCTTCGATCTGCTCGATGTTGGGAGACCACATGTCGCCGGTCCGATAGCTCACCAACTGCTGATAAACCGCCTCGCCGCTCATCATCTGCACGCCACGGTCATACACCTTGACCTTTTCATCGGCGTCCAAGTCGTTCCAAACCAGCATTTTTTTCTCGCCGCCTAGCAAGGTAGTGCGGATTTTTACCGGCGAAAGCCAATTCACATTGATATGCGCAATCAAATTATTTGGGTAATAGATGGTGAGAAAGGCCACGTCCGCATGGCCGTTAAGATGATTTGCGCCCGTAGCGACGATTGCCTCGGGCTTCGACATGATGAGGTGGTCCATGATGGACAAGTCGTGCGGGGCGAGATCCCAAATTACGTTGCAGTCATGCTGAAACAGTCCAAGGTTTACGCGGGTGGAATCGTAGTAGTAGAGCGCTCCCAAGGTGCCGTCATCGACAAACTGCTTGATCCTTTTCACGGCGCCGGTGAAAAGGAACGTGTGGTCGACCATGATCTTCAGGTTCTTGCGCTCGGCCAGCTCAATCAACTGTTCGGCTTGCGCCGCGGTACAGGTGAATGGTTTCTCGACAAATACATGCTTTCCGTTCTCGAGCGCGAGCTTTGCAAGCTCAAAGTGGGTCCAAACGGGCGTGACGACCGCCACCACGTCCACCTGTGTGCTGGTCAGTACTTCCATTTGATCGGAGGTCACCGGCACTTCCGGGTGAGCGCGACGCACTCGCGAGAGCGACTTGGGATTTTTGTCGCAGACCGCAACAACATCGGCCTTTTCGTGACCCTGAAAATTGCGAACGATGTTGGGACCCCAATAACCGTAACCGATTACGCCCACGCGGATCACATCGCGGGTGAAGCTTGCGCCTAGCGGAAGATTGGCGGAAGTTCCAACGGAAAAGCTAGTAGCCATCCACATTCACCTTGAGTTGCGGATTTATATTGCGCACGTGCGACGGAGAGGATGGGTGGCTCCGTTTGAAACAAAACTTGCGGACAACTGCGCGCCTGGGCCTCAGTACGCACCGTCGCCCGAAAACACCGCTCGGGGAGTCTGCAGAAGAATCTTGAGGTCAGAGACTGGCGAACACATTCGCGAGTAGCGCAGATCGAGGCGAACCATGTCATCAAAAGTGGTCCTGCTGCGTCCATGCACCTGCCAAAGTCCGGTAATACCGGGCTTGGCTTCGAGCAATCGCCGACGGTGCCAGATCTCATACACTTCAATTTCATAGCCAATGGGCGGCCGCGGCCCGACAAGCGACATCTGTCCCATCAGAACGTTCCAGAATTGTGGAATTTCATCCAGGCTAGTGCGACGCATGAACTTGCCAATCCAGGTGACACGGGGATCGTTGGTCAACTTGTAGACGCGTCGCTGGCGACCGTTAGCGGAGTTGGGCTCTGCGCGGCCGGCGATGAAGTTTTTCACATACTCCCGGTGAATTTCTGTATCCGTCGTCACATGCATCGACCGAAACTTTAGAAATGCAAATGGAACTTGAAACTGGCCGAGACGCTGCTGCCGGAAAAAGACCGGCCCCTTCGAAGTGAGCTTGATGAGCAACGCCAAAGTGGCAAACACCGGGGACAGAAGGATCAGAGCGGATGCGCTACCCACGATGTCGATCAAGCGCTTTAGCAGAAGAGAGGCCCTCTTGCTTTCATTCAAATCGAAAAGATCGGGATAGAGGACCGGATCGAGAGTAAGAGTAACACCGCCGTCTTTCCAGCTTTGCGGGTAGGAATAGAATGAGATTTCCAAAGCTTCCACTTGAGTGGCATGAAGTGTGCGATGAAGAGCCGCGAGCGTTTTCGATTCAATACTCTCAACCGCGGCGCTTAGTTCGGCGCCACCGAGCTCACTGAAGATGACGCCAAGCACGCTGTTTGAGTCAAACCACCCGAGAGTATCTGTTTCGCGAATCAAGCCGCCAAGGGGCTTGATGACCCGTTCCCACGCAGGCTTTTCGTCATGCAGCTTCGGAGTCTTGTGTTGCACCAGCATCAACAAGAAGCTCTTGCGCGAGCGCTCCGACCGTTTCCGCTCCTGACACAACAGCCGGCGAAATTCGGTTTCCGGCAATGGCTTTACAAAGCTGCCGACAACCTCGCCAACGGCGCCAAGTATCTCTTCGGTCTTAGTTACCTTTAATTCCGGACTAATCGTTGCGTCTAGAACTCTAGAAAATAAGGACATGGGGTCTCTGAGATCTGGCCGGGAAACTGTTTTACGAGCGGGCGTTCTGAAACGCATGCACAACGCTGACGGCGTCTGAATCGATCTCGACCGCGACAGAGCGCTGGAGGAGCGTTATTGATAAGACGAGTCTTCGCTTGCCCTTAATGTCCATTAGGATGCCTTCTAGTCCGCGCAAGGCACCGGCTTCGATGCGAACCTTGCTGCCGACTTCAAGATAGGCGCACGGAAAGTTCGGCACGCCGGAAGCAACAAGTCTCCGAATCGCCTCGATCTCTTGCTCATCTACCGGAACAGGAACATGGTTGTAGCCCACGATTTGAGTGACGCCCGGTGTTTTCAAAATTGGCAGACGATCGTGAGGATTAAACCGGCAAAAGAGGTAGCCGGGGAAGAGCGGAGAGTCGACTTGCTTTACCCGATCAGACCAGCGGCGCCGCGTCTTGTAGAGGGGGAGAAACCACTCATAGCCTTTGCCTTGCAAGTGTTCCACAACGCCACCCTCATGACGCATGCGAACTTGCAACGCAAACCAAGGGTACCCGGCGCCGACAAAGTCTAGAGATTCAACATCTCCACCCTGCATTGAGCCCGGGATGTCTTGAAGTTCTGATCGCGCCAAGCTACCGCCATGAAAGTCCCAGAGGACCTTCCCCATTTTCTGTTTACACTCGCTCCCTAGGGTCTGTCGGCCGCTAGGGCGAAACGGCTCTACTCAATCTATGTAGCACGACGCACGGTAAGTACCCATACCGTGCTTCCCGTAAGCCCAACAAGGGAACTGCTGTACCGGGCTTTTCTTCAAGCGCACACCTGTTCCGTAAGCGGCATCGATGAATCAACTTTGGCGGAAATTCGCCGAGGTTGGAGGGCCGGCCTAGTTGGCGACCCCGGCTGTCACTTCTTCGCTGTAATAGGAGCCGTACGCGGCGGCGTCATCAGCACAATTCAGGGCTACACCAAGCAAATTCTTTTCGCGAAGCTGGTGACACGATTTTTGCGCGCTATCAAATCCTGTTTGCGCCGCACGGATCACGGTGAGAACACCGTCGCACAATTCGGCCAAGGTCAGCGCATCCGAAACGGGCAGAGTCGGAGGCGAGTCAACTATTACCCAGTCGAAAACGGGGCCGATCGTTTGCAGAAGAGGTTTTAGGCGTCCATTTGCGAGCAATTCTGCGGGATTTTCCGCCTTGTTGCCGCCGGGAATGAAACACAGATACTCAGGCATCCCTCGCTGGATGATGGTCACTTCAGTTGCTTCACCCTTCAGGTATTCCGCCAGGCCGGGAGAGCTCGGCGCACCGAAACCACGATGGAGATCGGGTCGCCGCAGATCGGCATCTATCAACAGGACTCGGCAATTCTGCTGGCGTGCCAGAGCATGCGCAAGGTTGTTAGCCACAAAAGTTTTTCCTTCGCCAGGCAGCGAACTAGTTACCAGAATACTTCGCAGTGGCTGCTTGTCCCGAATTTGGTAGAGACGCGATCGTAAAGTCCGGAATTGTTCCCGCACGGCCGGAGGAGCAGCCGGATCGATAAAGACATTGCGCTCGAGATCCAAGCGCCAGCCTGGATTGGCACACTGAGTCCAGATGTCGTCGAAGCGAAGAAATTCTGCGGCTCTTGTCTTGGCGTCAATCTGGGAGTGCGCCAGCGGATCCACCATCTCTGGAGGAGCGGTCGTTGGCAAATCCGCGACCTGACCCTGGAGCTCTGAAACCATGGGAGGGGGAGGCACCTCCAGTGGTACGGTCCTTTGCTGTTCGGCGCGCTTTAATGCTTCGTGGATCCTGCTCATGGCTTCCTTTCGTGTGCTGCGCTTGATATTGAATTATTGCGACCCATTTCTTCCAAAAGGTGATTCAAGCTACGCAGAAGGCCTTCCACCGTCTTTGACGGGTCCTCGCCGTTGCGGATCACTGGGCGGGCCATAGGATCCAGTTCGTCGAGCTCAAATTCATGCGCAGCTTCATGCACAACTCCCGGCGGGACAGGCTTCACCTGATCGACGAAAGAGTTGATGAGTGAGTTCTCGCACAGCAGATTTGCCACGCGAGGGATGCCGCGCGAATACTTGTAAATAGCTTCGACGGCCTCTGGAGAAAAAATAGGGGCTCCGTTTGCTCCGCCAATTCGCAGTCGTTCATTGATGTATCCAGTCAATTCTTCGTGGGAGAGAGGCTGCGTTCGGCAGCGCATCGTAATCCGTTGGCGCAACTGGCGGAGCCGGGGATCGCGCAACTTCTCCTCAAGCTCAGGCTGACCGGAGAGTACGATTTGGAGCAGCTTTTCGCTTGCTGTTTCGAAATTCGTGAGTAGGCGAATTTCCTCAAGGACTTCGAAAGAGAGATTTTGCGCTTCGTCCACGATCAGGACAGAAGTCTTGCGATCACGATAGCGTTGCAGCAGCCAGTGGTTGAGACGCATCAACACATGGCTCTTGTCGCGGCTCTCACAAGGAATGCCGAAGTCCGCCATCATAAAGTCGAAGAGCTGGCTTGTGTCGAGCTGCGAGTTGAAGATGTAGGCGGTGGCGACGCCTTCAAGGTTTAGCCAGTCCAGCAAGCGATTGAGCAGCGTCGTCTTGCCGGTGCCCACTTCACCCGTGAGCAGGATAAACCCCTTGCGATTCTTGATGCCATAGGCGAGACCCGCCAGCGCCTCCTGGATTTCCTTCGTCAAGAATAGATAACGGGGATCCGGATTGGCGTTAAACGGGTTTTCTCGCAGTCCAAAAAACGATTTATACATGAATTAGTCTCAAGCGCTCGCGACCAGCCTAGGGCCTTCGGAAGAGTCCTTTCTAGCGGCATGGCGCCGGGCACTTTGGACCGAAGGAATGTTGGCGAGCGTGGGTAGTTGGAGGAAGAACTCGACGTCTTCCTCAGTGCGTAAAGTCTTGTCGCGCAATTCTCGCAGCGCGATGATGCCGAAACCCAGTGCGAGCCCGAGAGCGAGCCCGCCCAGTGAAAAGTACAGCGGGTTGGGAAAGGATGCCCCTTCGGGCAGATTTGCAGAGTCGAGGATGCGAAATTCTGCGCTTTCGGCTTGGTGATTCATGTCGCTGAACATCGCAGATTCGCTGCGCTTCTTCAGTAAGGCATTGTAGAAATCAAGCGCCGCCTGATAATCCCGTGTGAGTTGTTTGTATTGCTCTTCGACATTAGGACTGAGTTGCAGGCGGCTCTGGTACACACCGATCTGCCTTTGAATATCGCGCTGCTGCGCGGTCTTTTCTTTTAAGATGGAATCATACTGGTGCGCTTGTGCGCGCAATTGCTGAATTTCCGGAGTGTCCGCTCCCGCGGTAATCGCTGTGTTCGCCGCAGGGGCACCTTGAGAAGAAGCGATTTTCTGCTTCAAATCGGCGATACTTTGGCGCAATCGGATGACGTCGGGATGGTCTTCCGTATCCTTGGCGAGGAGGGCCGAAAGCTCGCTTTGCATGTCGGCTAATTGCTTTTGAGCCGAGGGATTATCGGCGGAACGCGATGCAAGTTGCTGCGCGAGCATGGATTCGGTAAAAGACTTGTCTTGCTGCGCACGACTGAGAGCTTGTGTGGCCGCATCGAGCTGCGTGTTCAATCCCGACAGCACATTTAGATTTGCTTGCTGTTCATCAGGAAGCATTCCTGTGTGAAGGCTTTTGAATGCGGCGAGTTTAGAGTCCTGGTCATCCAGCTTGACCTTCGCGTCCTGAACCTGCTTGGTCAGGAACACTGTGGTTCCGCTTGCCTGGTCATGCTTCACGCGTTGATTCTCTTGCATGAATACGGAGGCAACTTCGTTGCACACTTTCTGCGCGCGTGCGGGATCGCGGTCAGTCACTTTAATAGTGAATCCCGGGAGCTGCGTGCTATTCGATTCGGCCATGGGCTTCACCGGGGTTACGGTGATTTTCTTACGGAGGCGATCCACCAATACTTCCATCGAGACTTGCTGCTTTCGCTCTTTTGGATAGAGCTCGAATTTGTTGATGATTCCTTCGAGCCTCGACCGGCTTAGTATCTGTTCCTGCAGCGTTGTTAGTCGCTGTTTCAAATCTCCAGTGTTAATGTCTGTTACATAGCTGGCCGAAACAGCCGGCTGCTCCACGAGAATCACCGTTTGCGACGTATATTCCTTCGGTAAAATGAAGCACAAAAGATAGCCCACCGCCGGCCCCAGGATGGCCAGGAGAATCAGGGTGCGCTTGTGACGGCGAAACATTGCCGTATAGTCTTCCATGGTTAGCTGTCGATGTCCGATCATGTTCTTTTTTTCTCCAATTGCGGTTCAACCGATAGGAACAGGCTTGAGATGCCAGGAAAATCCGAAATTCAATTGATGTCCGACGAGGTTTGAGCCGTTACAGATACCTTGGGGGCACACGATGAAGCTGGCAGTCTGATAACGGCCTATGTACCCGAAAAATACCTCAGAATCTCTGCCGACGCGACGCCGTAGCTCAATGCCACCGTAAACCGAGTCATAACTAGCATCTGCAGGCGCTACAATGGTTGTGTTGTTGAACAGCGGGACCAAATTTCGATTGTGCGCGTAATTCACGGTGACATTCAGGTCCCATACACGAGAAAGCTGGCGATTAACTCCCGCGAAGGCTCGATCGGTAATTGCTCCAAGGAACACGCCGCTGCCGCTGCTCAAGAAGTGGTCGTACCCGGCGCTCACATCCAGGCCGCGCCTCATTTGATAACGAAACGAGGTGTCGGCAGCCCAAGAAACCCGGGTCTCGGAAGACGCCGGGCTGCCTGGAACGTTTGGAGCGTGAATGAAACTAATCTCCGGACCAGCGCCTATCTGAAAAATGAGCCGCTCTCCGAGCTGCCGCTGATACGCGCCCTCTACAATGTTGTCTCGCACGCTCACCGGAAACCCGCTAAACCACAGATCATTGAACCGATATACAACCGCGAAGGTATCTCGGCGCGAGCGCTGATATCCGATGCCGGTCTGGAAACCCGCGGCGGAGCTGTTGATCAAATTGAAGGCACTTATTTGGAGTCCAGCTGGCGCGCCGTTGCTTAGCTGTGAATTGTAAAAATGCAAGATGCTGTAATTTCCGACGACTGTGAAAAAAATTCGCCGGCTCAAATGGTTATTGACTTGAGCCACCAAGGAGTTGCTCAAGCGAGGACCGAACGGCGTGAAGACTCCCTGCCCAGGAAGAAAGGAATTTCGCAGGATCACGGGGCCCGTGCTGGAGGACAGTCCTGGGATTGTATTTAACCCATCGAATGGCGAGGCTCCGCCAAGAAACGAAGCCTGAGAGCTGTATCCAAGCTTGTCCAAGACGAAGCCATCCCAGCGTCCACGAGACCACAGCTCCGAAGCTGCAGCTTGGTGCGTCGTGGAATCGTAGGCGCCGCCCGAATTGGAAAAGGAACGCCCCGCCAAATAGCCTAAATTCAACTGCGAAGCGCGGCCGACCTTCTGCACGGCGAGGCTGCCCATCAGTGTATTGATTGATGCGAAACGATAATTTCCGAAAGTGTTGTTAGCGTTGGAGTCTAACTGCCCAAAGAAATAAACGCTGGGAACGACATAGCTGCGCGAAGCGACGAGCCCGATGATCGGCTGAGAAGCGCCCGTGATCGGAGCATCAGTGGACGTGCCCGCCACGACTGGCGAGGTCGGAGCTTGGTCCTGATTGTCTTTGTTACTCTTGTCGTCTGAGGATTTCGCCGGCTGCTGCGGCTGCGCGGGTTGCGCTGGCTCTTGTCCGGGCGGACTCTGGGTCTGCGATCCGGAGGTCTGGGCGTAACTGCCCCCACTCGCAGCAAGCACCAGCGCGACGGCCATCAGGTATGCGCTCAGCTTCAACGTACGCTCCATCACGGCACAACAATCGTGTCGCCGGCTTTGACTGGCAGATTTTCCTCGGCCTTGCGTCCGTCTAGCACTTCCTTGTAGCTGAAGGGATGTTTGGTCTGAATATGGTTTTCATCGCGCATCAGAAAGATTTTCTTTCCATTGGCGAACTGCGTCAGTCCGCCGGCACTCGTAATTGCCTGTAGGATCGTCATGCCCGGAAGCACGGGGTACGCTCCCGGCCTGGTCACCTCGCCGGTCACGTAAACGCGTTGACTGTTAATTTGCGTAAGAATCACGGTGACTTGCGGCGCAGTGAGATATTTCTTTAATCTCTCGCTAACGGTCTCCGCCAATTGTGCAGGAGTCATACCCGCCGCTTGGACGTCGCCCAGCAGCGGCATGGAAATCTTGCCGTCCGGGCGCACCTGCAAAGAGCGAGTAAGCTCTTGCTCCTTCCACACGCTGACGTCCAAAACATCATCGGCTCCAATCACGTAGTCCTTGCCGACCTTTACAGGCAGGTTTACCCCTTCCGGACGCGCTGCTGCCGGCCTGCTGGATGCTGTCTGCGTCGTCTGCGAGGATTCCTGTGGATTTTGCCCTTGCGGAAGAACAGGCGCGCTCAGGGCCACCACAACCGCCGTCACTAAGAGAATCATGCAGCTTCGTTGCGTTTTCACACGTCACTCCTTTGAGCGTTGACCTGGTTTGATCTCGCGGGAAAGTAAGAATCACCGAACGCGAACAAGCTCATCGTTGTGCTGGCGTTTGACATTGGAGACGAGACTCTAAATAAGGCGTTAGATTTCGCCGTGGGATGAATTGAGCGCGTTATATACAACCGCGCACCCCGACTGCCAGTTCTGGCTCAGTACTCAATCTCCGCAAGCATCCAGACTGAAGCGCCTGCCGAACATTTGGTCCTTCAGTGCGAGTGTTCTGGCAATGCTTCCGAGAATAAAGTGACTCAAGAAGTTACAAACTCACAGCCCACTCTTATCTCCTGAGCCTCCCTGAATGTCGATAAGGCCCTCCTTGTACACGACTCCGGATTTTCCTGTACCCCTCAGCTCCAAATAGAAGGCCACAAAGTGCTCCGGCAGGGGAAAGATGGATACCCAGAAATCTGTAGGGATATACCGTCTGTCACTTATCGACATTTAGAGCGAATCGGCTAACGTGAATACGCGCGTTGTGTCATTCGCGGCGGTCTAATAATCGATGAAAGAAACAGTTTTTGAGCCTGGCTCCCCGACGAGCCAGAACGCCGAGAGTGAAGTTGCGCTAATCCTATTAACGGGGCAGTCGCTTTAATTAGCTCGAATGAGCAGCACCTCCCATTATTATTTGAAGCCAAACGTCGTTGCGGAACCCCTTGTTGATGGCTGGTATGCCTGGGCCCATTTGATTCCGCCGGCGCCTCTGTCTCGGAACATTACCGAACGGCACCTGAAGATTATGGATTCGTATATCGAGTCGCCGGAAACGCACGAAGCTGCCGTGAAAAACCCGCAGCTCCTCGGCGGTCCTTTTATGGATCTCAAACAGAGGCAAGTGGAGCAGGTAGCGAACCTACGCGGGCGCACGCTGCGTAAAAGCGCCCATTTAGTGACCTTATCGCGCGCCATTGAAGAATTGGACGCACTGCTGAGGGAAAAAGCGGCCGGCTTTAGTCTTGAGCCGCTATATGCACAAGTGCCAAAGGCTCTTCAAGGGTACGTGGAACTGGTCTACGATCTCAACAACCATCCATCTTTCCGGCTCATCGAGCCGCTCCTGTACAAGAGCCCTTATTACAACTGTTGGCTTCAGACGATAGCGCTCTCCGAAATCAGCGGCGACGAAAGGCCGTTTGTGCTCAGTACGCCGAGATTGGACAACGGCGACGCCCTTCAACTGCAGATACCTTTCGCGAGCGAGCGCCTTGACTCGCTCTTTCGTATGAAGCACACGCCCTCATCGGAAGAGGAGATCAGCGGAGCGCTTGGCCTGGAAGATCAGGACCGTGCGCGGTTTGGCTCGTTTCTCACAACCGAGCGTCCGCGCCCTTACGCTGGATATGATGGGGACGGTGCACGCTGGCGCTACTTTGGTCACGCTTGCATCCTGCTGGAAAAGGGCGGCGTCAGTGTGCTCCTTGATCCCGTTCTCAGCTATACGTACGAGAGTGATATTTCCCGGTATACATACGAAGACCTGCCCGATGTCATTGACTACGTCCTGATAACGCACAATCATCAGGACCACATTCTGTTCGAGACTCTACTGCAGCTTCGCCACCGGATCGGGCACATCGTGGTCCCACGAAACGGTTCGGGCGCACTGCAAGATCCATCGCTGAAGCTTCTTTTGCAACAGTGTGGCTTCCGCAACGTGATCGAAATCTCCGAGATGGAGGAAGTCCGCTTCGAGCAAGGGTCGATCACCGCGCTCCCTTTTCTCGGCGAACATGGCGACCTGAATGTGCTCACAAAATCTGCTTACCTCCTCAGAATGGGCAAGCACAAGCTCATGTTCGCGGCGGATTCCTGCAACATTTCACCGGAAGTCTACCAGCACGTGCATCGCGATGTGGGTGACGTGGACGCGCTGTTTGTGGGCATGGAATGCGATGGCGCACCGGTGTCTTGGATTTACGGGCCATTACTCACTCAAAAACTTGAACGGCAAAAGGACCACTCGCGCCGCTTGGCTGGCTCGAATTACGAACGAGCGCTCGCAATCGTCGAGCAATTTCGCTGCAAGGAAGTCTACGTGTACGCCATGGGACAGGAACCTTGGCTCAACTACGTGATGAGCATCAAGTACACCGAACAATCGAATCCGATCATCCACTCGAATCGCCTGATGGAAACCTGCCACAGCCGCGGGATCACAGCAGAACGACTTTTCGGCGAAAAAGAAATTCTTTTGGATTGAGTTTGCGAATGCAGCCGATCATCTCTAGCCCTGAGCGATCTGCCGAAGTAGCGCCAGCCATGCCGGTGCGGTCTCTCCCCGAGCCGTTACGAACGTGGGGCCGAACCTCGACCGAATATCCCCGCAGCGAAACTGTCGCCACAGTATTTGAAGAAATCGCGAACGTGCATCCGAACGCTGTGGCTCTGGTCCAAAGTAATGTCGAGCTCACTTACGGCGAGTTAAACAGCCGCGCGAATCGCCTAGCCCATCGCCTTCGCCTCGCCGGCGTGACACTGGAGACATTGGTTCCCTGCTGCTTTGAGCGCTCGATTGAAGTGATCATCGCCTTCCTCGCAGTCCTCAAAGCGGGCGGCGCGTATGTCCCGCTCGATCCTGGCTATCCAAAAGCACGCCTGGATTTGATTTTGGAGGACGCAGGCAAGCCCCTGGTTCTCACCCGTAAATCGCTGGCTTCATCTCTTCGGCCAAACGAATCTACTCGAATTCTTTTCATGGATGATGAGTCCGAGGCCTTCTCCCCTTCCGGAACCGACCAAAACCCCCACGAAGTCGCAGGACCAACAAGCCTCGCCTACGTGATGTACACATCCGGCTCCACCGGACGGCCAAAGGGAGTGATGGTCGAACATCGCGGCATCGTACGTCTTGTTCGAGGGGCAAATTATTGTCACTTCGGGCCGGACGAAACGTTCCTTCAATTCGCGCCTCTGTCCTTCGACGCCTCCACCTTCGAGATCTGGGGTGCGCTGCTGAACGGCGGCCGCCTGGTGCTCATGCCGCCGGAGTCTTCATCGCTCGAAGACCTTGTCCGCGCTGTTCGCAAGCACGGCGTGACTACGCTTTGGCTTACCGCGGGTCTGTTTCACTTAATGGTTGAGGAACAGCCTGACGGTCTACGAACGCTGCGCCAGCTCCTGGCTGGCGGCGACGTCTTGTCGCCGCGTCATGTGCACTTGTTTCTTAAACACGCGCCCGAAACGAATTTAATAAACGGATACGGTCCGACGGAAAACACGACGTTCACGTGCTGCCATACTATGCGCGCCGACGACTCTCTTCCTGAATCGATTCCGATCGGCAAACCCATCGCAAACACTCGCGTTTATATCCTTGATGAAGACATGAACCCGGTGGCACCCGGTGAAACCGGCGAGCTGTATGCGGCGGGCGACGGTGTAGCTCGCGGATACCTCAACGCGCCAGACGTGACCTCCAGCAAATTCCTAGATGATCCGTTCGAGGCGGAACCGCACCGGCGCATGTACCGCACCGGGGATCTGGCTCGCTGGCGGACCGATGGCACCATCGAATTTCTCGGCCGTATGGATAACCAGGTAAAGATTCTCGGATACCGAATCGAGCCTGCTGAAATTGAGACCACGCTCCGGCGGCACGGACAAGTGAAGCAGGCTTGCGTCGGCGAGCGAACCGAAAACGGCGGCAAGCGTCTGGTCGCCTATTTTGTTCCCTCTACTTCTGGGCCAACGCCTGAGGAGTTGCGCGACTTTGTTGCGTCACAGTTGCCGCAACACATGGTTCCTGCATTTTTTGTGGCGCTCCCATCGCTTCCGCTTTCGGAGCACGGAAAGATTGACCGTGCGGCTCTCGCCAAACTGCACCTAGCTCCTAAACACGAATCCACTCCACCACACCTTCCTGAGGGTGATCTCGAGCGGACGCTCGCGCAACTCTGGCAACGTGTTCTGAAAGTTCCGAACGTGGGGCTCGAGGACAATTTCTTCGATCTTGGCGGCGATTCCCTGCTTCTCGTCGCCGTGCATTCCAATTTGCAAAAAATCCTGCAAATCGAAATCTCTCTTACTGACCTCTTCGAATTTGCCACCATACGCAAGCTTGCCCGGCATTTGGGCCACACGGAATCAAAAAGCGCACCGTTGTCTGATGTGCAAGAGCGGGCGCGGCAGCAACGGGAAGCCTTCACGCGTTTTCGCGGCCAGCACCCTGGCGGTGACTCGTGAGCCGTATTGACTCTCCTCCCCCGCTTGAAGGAGTCGCGATCATCGGCATGGCCGGCCGATTTCCCGGAGCGAGGAGCGTTGCCGAGTTCTGGCGCAACCAGCTCGAGGGCGTGGAAGCAATTTCGCACTTTACAGTGGAAGAGCTGGAGGTCCCCCGCGCACGCGAGGTTTCTGAACGCCCCACCTATGTACGCGCTCGTTCGATCTTGGCCGACGTAGAGCTGTTCGACGCTGAGTTCTTCGGCATCTACCCGCGCGAAGCAGAGCTGATGGATCCGCAGCATCGTCTTTTTCTTGAGTGCTGTTGGCAGGCGCTCGAAGATGCAGCCTACGATCCCTTCACTTATCCAGGTTCCATCGGAGTGCACGCGGGTTGCAGTATGCCCACCTACTTTTTGTCGCGACTGTGCACCAATGACGATTTCATTCAGAAATTCACCGGCGGCTATCAGGTCAGGAATTATCTGGAAATGCTTGGCAACAGCCTGGATTTCCTCTCCACGCGCGTCTCCTACAAATTGAATCTCCGCGGCCCGAGCTTCACGCTGCAGGCCGGCTGCTCGACATCGCTGGTGGCGGTGTGCCAAGCCTTCCAATCCTTAATGACGTATCAGAGCGATATGGCTCTTGCGGGCGGCTGCTCAATCACGTTGCCCCAAAAACGTGGCACTGAGTATCAGGAAGGCGGAATGACTTCTCCCGACGGGCATTGCCGCGCTTTCGACGCCGGCGCGAAGGGGACAGTGTTTGGCAGTGGCGTAGGCGTTGTTTTGCTGAAGAGAATGGAAGACGCGGTTCGCGACGGTGATCAGATTTATGCTGTCATTCGCGGCTGCGCGCTCAACAACGACGGCTCGTCAAAAGTAGGCTTCACGGCTCCCAGCATCGACGGACAGTCGCGCGTCATCGCGATGGCTCTGGAAGCTGCTGGAGTGAGCCCAGACAGTATTGGCTATATCGAAGCGCACGGGACGGGAACACCTCTTGGCGACCCGATTGAATTGGCGGCGCTAACGCAAGCGTTTCGCGCAAAGGCGAGCGCAAAGCAATTCTGCGCAATTGGGACTGCTAAGACAAATGTTGGTCACCTGGATGTGGCGGCAGGCGTAACTGGGCTGATCAATGCAACGAACATTCTGCGCCATGGGATCTTGCCCCCGACACTGCATTTCCAAGAGCCAAATCCAACATTCGATCTTGGAAATAGCCCGTTTTACGTAAATGCCAAGCGCACCGAATGGAAGCAGCAGGAGCTACCCAGGCGAGCCGGCGTCAGTGCGTTCGGAGTAGGCGGCACAAATGCCCATGTCATTCTTGAAGAGCCGCCCGCGCGACCTTCAATCGACTCGGCGCGTCCAGCACAGTTGCTGCTCTTGTCCGCCCGCTCAGAACAAGCCCTCGAGAAGGCGACTGACAATCTCGCCGAGCATTTGAGAGCGCAGCAAGGCCCGCATTTGGCCGATGTTGCCTGGACTTTGCAAGTGGGGCGTCGCAGATTCCCTTACCGTCGCACTGCAGTTGTCCACGATATTCCCGACGCTATTCAGGCGCTCTCGCAACGCGACCCCAAGCGCGTGCAGGCGCGTTCCAGCTCGAACGATTCCGCTGCCGTTTACTTTCTGTTTCCGGGCCAGGGCTCTCAACACCCGAATATGGGCCGCCAAGTCTATGAGTCCGAGCCCGTCTTCCGTCAGTGGGTTCAACGTTGCTGCGAAATCCTTCGTCCGCATCTTGCCGAGGACCTTCTTCCTTTGTTGTACCCGTCTCATGAAGTATCCGAGTCAGAAAGCCGCGGCCTTACAGAAACAGCTCTGGCGCAGCCAGCGATCTTCACCGTGGAATACGCGCTGGCGCAGCTCTGGATCAGTTGGGGAATTCAACCGCAAGGGATGCTCGGCCATAGTGTGGGCGAATTCGTCGCTGCGTGCTTCGCAGGCGTTTTCCCTCTTGAAGACGCTCTTGCCTTGATAGCCTCGCGCGGCCGTATGATGCAAAAAATTGCGCCCGGTGGGATGCTTTCGGTACGTTTGCCAGAATCCGAAGTACGCGCGCGGCTGAACGGCCACCTCGCTATTGCGGCAGTAAATGCGCCTTCGCTCTGCGTCGTTGCGGGACCCTTTGACGCCCTGGATGGCCTGGAATCACAACTGAATAACGAGGGCGTTGCGACCCGGCGCCTGGTGACGTCCCACGCCTTCCATTCTCCGATGATGGATCCTATTCTGGATCAGTTTTCCTCCCGCGTGGTGCAAACCCCTCTTCGTCCACCGCAGATTCCCTTCGTCTCTTGCGTTTCAGGCACTTGGATAAACGAAAGGGAAGCAACGGACCCTTCCTATTGGGCCCGTCACCTCCGTGCTCCAGTGCAATTTTCCGCTGGAGTTAAGGAGCTGCTAAAGAGGAGCGGAGCGGTTCTGCTGGAGGTTGGTCCGGGTAATGTGCTGAGCACTCTGGCTAGGCAACATGTGCCTCGGCAAAATGGGAACGCGCGCGACAGCGCGCAAGACGCTGTGACGATCGTCTCCTCCTTCGGAGATGCAACGTCGGGCGAGAGCAGCTCGCTCCATTTACTCAACGCGGTCGGCTCACTCTGGGCCGCAGGCTTGCAACCCAAGTGGGAGGCACTGCATGCCGGAGAGCATCGCCGGCGAGTCTCCCTGCCCACCTATCCTTTCGAGCGAAAAAAGTTTTGGCTGGAGGCACTCGCCTCCCAAACGCAAGCGCCTTCTGAAATGAATCCGATCCCGGCGACGGAAGCCACAGGCAGTGATATGTCCTTTGAGGAGACTCAGAGCGTGACTCACAATTCGCAAGGTCCAACCCTCGATCAGCCACCCGCAGCCGATCGCGCCGCAGTCATATCTACCATTGTGTCTGAAATATTCACAGACCTTTCCGGCGTCCAAATTCAATCCTCCGATGCATCATCCACTTTCCTCGAGATGGGCTTTGACTCGCTCTTTCTTACGCAAGTAACACAGGCGTTACAGAACAAATTTGGTCTGAAGATCACGTTTCGGCAACTTCTGGGCGACGAATCATCGCTAAAATCGCTTACCGAATTCATAGACGCTCACTTGCCCGCCGACGCCTTCGCTCCGAAGGCAGTGCCTGCACGCCGTGAGGTCGAGCCTGAGCCCGCAGCTACGTCTACCACTCCCCAGTTGAGGACCCAACCGCCAGCACCTGCCGACAACGCGAGCAGCACGACTGGAGCGGCCGTTGAGCGCCTAATGCATGAACAGATGCAAGCAATGAACCAACTCTTTGCAAAGCAACTTGACGCATTGCGAGGCACTTCCGTGGAATCGCCCGCGAAGCCACAGAATGCATTGCCGCAAACCACCCCGACATCAGTCGCGAAAGTAGCTCCTTCATCTACGCCAAGCGCTGCTGCCCCCCAGGAGACGCGCGAATTCAAGCCTTTTGGACCGTACAAACCGCCGCAGAAAGGAACCTCTGCGCAGCTCACCGAGCGCCAGCAGCAGCACATTCGAGAGCTAGTTGAGCGCTGTACAAAGCGGACCCCAAAATCCAAGAGCATGACGCAGCAATATCGCGCACGGCTCGCCGACCCGCGTGTCGTCTCCGGCTTTCGCACGCAGTGGAAGGAAATGGTTTATCCGATTCTGACCGTACGTTCGAAAGGGTCGCACCTCTGGGACGTCGACGGCAATGAATACATCGACATTCTCAACGGCTTCGGCCCAATCATGCTTGGCCACCGTCCTGACTTTGTCGAGCGCGCTATCGAACAGCAGCTTCGCGAAGGATTCGAGATCGGCCCTCAGACGCCTCTGGCTGGTCAAATCGCCGAGATGTTTTGCGAAATGACTGGCAATGAGCGCATGACGTTCTGCAACACGGGTTCTGAAGCAGTAATCGCCGCGCTCCGAGTCGCGCGCACCGCCACGGGCCGCAGTAAGGTCGTGCTCTTCGCTGGTTCGTACCACGGGATGTTCGACGAAGTCCTGGTAAAAGGCGTAAAGGGTTCCGACACGCCGCGCTCTTTACCGATTGCGCCAGGCATCCCGCGGGAAAGCGTTGGCAATGTCGTCGTTCTAGACTACGGCACCCCCGAATCGCTTGAATGGATTCGCACGCACGCGCGTGAACTCGCCGCGGTCCTCGTCGAGCCGGTCCAGAGTCGCCACCCCAATCTCCAGCCTCGCGAATTCCTCTGCGAAATTCGCCAAATCACTCAGGATTCAGGCGCTGCATTGATCTTCGACGAGGTGGTCACCGGCTTCCGTGTTCACCCAGGCGGCTGCCAAGCGTTATTCAATATTCGCGCAGACCTCGCCACGTACGGGAAGGTTCTCGCCGGCGGCTTGCCGATCGGCGTTCTGGCCGGCAAGTCTCAGTTCATGGATGCCCTCGATGGCGGCACATGGCAGTTCGGCGACGACTCTTATCCGTCTGTCGGCGTAACGTTTTTTGCCGGCACCTTCCACCGTCACCCGCTCACCCTTGCTGCTGTGAAAGCGGTGCTCGAGCACTTCCGCCAGCAAGGCCCGCAGTTGCAACAAGAGCTTAGCGCAAAGACGTCATCGCTGGTCGGCGCATTGAACTCACTCTTTGAGAAAGCTAGCGTTCCCTCTCGCATCGAGACTTTCGGCAGCATCTTCTATTTCAGCTTTCCCACGGACTTCCCGCTTGGCAGCCTGCTCCACTATCACCTACGCGAAAAGGGTGTTTACATCCTCGAAGGCTTCCCGTGCTTCCTAACCACCGCGCACTCCGACGCGGACATCGCAAAGATTGTCCGCGCGTTCGATCAATCAATCGCGGAAATGCAGGCGGCCGGAATTCTGCCAGAACGCTCAGGTCTGACCGCAGTTGAAAACGAAAAGCGTTCGAGCGTCACACCGGCAGCATCTCCCGCAGTTCAGGATCCAGCGCCTAGCATTGAAGTTCCCCTAACAGAAGCGCAAATGGAGATTTGGCTATCGGCGCAGCTCGGCGACGATGCGTCATGCGCGTTTAACGAGTCTTTCACTCTGCTCATGCGCGGACGACTCGATACGCAAGCTCTGCGTGATTCCCTGCGGGATCTCGTCAATCGCCATCAGGCCCTGCGCGCTACGATTATCCCGGAGCGAAATTCGCTTCGCTTTTCCGGTCCGGGCAAATTCTCCGTCGCTTTCGAGGACCTGTCTTCTGCATCGGAATCGCAACGCGCGACGGCCCTGCAAAAGGCCAAGCAAGAAGAAGCGTCCACGCCTTTCGATCTCATCAACGGTCCGGTAATTCGACTGCGCCTCTTCCGCCTCGAACCTCAGGTTCACACGCTCATTGTCACCAGTCACCACATCGTCTGCGATGGCTGGTCGACCAACGTTCTACTGAACGAACTCAGCACGCTCTACACGGCTCGTCGCGCGGCAACGAGCCCTGCTCTGCCTTCTGCTTTGCAGTTCAGCGAATACGCAAAGCAGCAGTCCCAGAACAAGGACGACAAGGAAGTTGCTGCTTACTGGCGGCAGCGCTTTGAGCAAACGCCTCCGGTCCTAGAGCTACCGACCGATCGCCCGCGCCCCGGCGTCAAATCGTTCAAAGGCGCAACTTACCGCACGCAAATCGACGCGGCCATTTATAAGCAGATCAGACAAGCCGGCGCGAAACAGGGCTGCACTCTCTTCGCGACTCTGCTAACTGGCTTCGCGTCCCTCTTGCATCGTTTAACCACTCAAACCGATATCGTTATCGGCATTCCTACCGCCGGGCAATCTCTGTTAGATAACGGGAACCTTGTCGGCCATTGCGTGAATTTCCTTCCAATTCGCGTCGACCTGTTCGAGGGCCAGTCTGCCGCCGAACTTCTCCAGCAGGTAAAGCGTACGCTTCTCGACGCACAGGACCATCAGTCCTATACCTACGGCACATTGGTCCGCAATCTAAAGCTCCGTCGCGACCCAAGCCGCCTCCCGCTTGTCGAGGTTCAGTTCAATCTCGAAAAGGTCGGCGCAAATCTCAATTTCCCCGGTCTGCAAGTGGAAGTCGACCCCAATCCCAAGGCAGCAGTAAATTTCGATCTGTTTGTCAATATCGTCGAATCCGACCGCGGCCTTGTAATCGACTGCGACTACAACTCCGATCTCTTTGACCGCGAGACGATCGCGCGCTGGCTCACGCATTTCGAAACTCTGTTAAAGGGCCTGGCTGCCAATATCCAACAAGAAGTCGATCGACTCCCACTCCTGAACGATGCCGAGCTTCGGCAGATCCTTCACGACTGGAATGCCACACACAGTGACTATCCTCGCGACAAATGCGTCCACGAACTCATCGAGGAGCAGGCCGCGCGCAATCCTGACGCCGTCGCCATCTCATTTGAGGGATCCACTCTCACCTATGCCCAGCTCGACAAGCGCGCTAATCAACTCGCCAGGCACTTGATTAAGATCGGCGTTGAGCCGGGTTCCTTGGTTGGCATTGCGCTCGATCGCTCCCTCGACCTGCTGGTGGGTTTACTCGCTATTTGGAAAGCAGGTGCTGCCTATCTCCCTCTCGACGCAGCATACCCTCGCGACCGCATCGCATTCGTCATGGAAGAGACCTCCTTAGCCACTCTGCTGACCCATTCAAAGCTGCTTCCGAATCTTCCAATCTTTGATACTCGCCCGATCTGCCTTGATCGTGATTGGGTTCTCATTGAGCGTGAACGGGAGACGTGCCCTGCCATCAACCTTGAACCGTCGTCCGTCGCCTACACAATCTACACTTCCGGATCCACTGGGAAACCGAAGGGCGTTGAAGTTACCCACCGCAATGTCGTCAACTTACTTTGGTCCATGCGCCAGACGCCTGGGCTCCACGATCGCGACCGCCTGCTCGCGGTCACAACACTGTCCTTCGACATCGCGGCTCTAGAGCTCTTTCTTCCGCTCGTCGCTGGCGCTCAAGTCATTCTCGCAAGCCGCGAGACAGCGCAAGACCCACGTCTATTGATCCAGTTATTGAACAAATCGAAGCCCACGGTAATGCAAGCGACACCGGCCACCTGGCGCTTGCTGCTCGAAGTCGGTTGGCCAGGCTTCCCCGGATTAAGAATGCTATGCGGCGGTGAAGCCCTGCCGCGAAAACTTGCCGATCAACTGTTGCAGCGCGGCGAGCTCTGGAACATGTACGGCCCGACCGAAACAACGATCTGGTCCGCAACCTCCCGCGTCGAAGCAGGCGAGGGCCCCGTCACCATCGGCCCTCCGATACACAACACCCGCTTCTACGTCCTCGACGGCAAGCAGCAACCCACCCCCATCGGCGTCCCCGGGGAGCTCCACATCGGCGGAGACGGCGTAGCCAAGCGTTACTTCAGAAATGCACAACTTACCGCGGAACGCTTCATCCATAATCCTGCTACCCAAGAATCTGGCGACCGTCTCTATAAGACGGGCGATTTGGTTCGTTATCGGCCAGATGGAAAGCTTGAATTCTTGGGCCGTCTGGACAATCAAGTCAAAATTCGCGGGTTCCGCATCGAACTCGGCGAAATAGAGTCGGTCCTCGCCCGCAATCCGGACATACGTGAATGCGTCGTCGCTGCACAAGAAGACGAACCCGGCAGTAATCGCCTCGTAGCCTATTGTGTACCGCAGGAATCGCGAGAGTGTTCGTCTGAAGATCTACGTACCTGGGTCGCTGCTTCTCTTCCGGAGTACATGATCCCTTCGGTCTTCGTCCTTATGCCCGCTTTACCGCATACACCCAACGGAAAAGTTGATCGCAAAGCCTTGGTGCCCTTGGATGCGCTGAGCCTTCCGGAGCAAAAACTCTTTGTCGCCTCGCGCAACGCCGCGGAAGCAAAGCTCGCCGCCGTCTGTGCTGAGGTTCTGCACCTTGACCGTGTGAGCGTGCACGACAGTCTGTTTGATCTCGGCGCGGACTCCATTCACCTTTTCCAGATCATTGCCCGCGCAGCGCACGTCGGCATCACCCTTGCGCCCCAGCAAATCCTTCGACTGCGAACCGTTGCGGCCCTCGCCGCCGAAGCCAACGCCGCCGCCAATGGCGGCAGCAAACGCAAGCTCGAAAAGATCGCGCGCGTTCCCCGCGAGCAGTACCAGCTCGACGCCACGCCTCAGGCCACGTGATATGAACGCTAGAGGCAAGCTCCGCACTACTTCGTCGCCCGCTGCGACAACCGTCGGCTCATTGGGCGAGCCCCTATACCGTTTCCCCACAAGCCTGGCGCAACAATCCTTTTGGTATCTCGACCGCCTCGAACCCGGCAATCCCTGCTGGAACATCGCCGTGCGCTTCCGCATGATTGGCCCCCTCGATCTTTCCATTCTGGAGCGGTCCCTTAACGAAATCATTCGCCGACACGAAATTCTTCGCACCAGCTTTGCCCTCATCGAGGGCACTCTGGTCCAAATCGTTCACGCTGAGGCAATGGTCTTTTTGCCCGTAGATGACTTGAGTCATCGGCCCACTCCCGCTCGCGACGCCGAGGAGGAACGGGTTACCATCGCCGAAGCTGCTCTGCCCTTCGATCTGAAGACCGGCCCCCTCCTCCGAACTCGCCTCCTAAAGCTCGCTGAGCAAGACCACATGTTGTTGATCACCGTGCACCATATCGTCTCCGACGGCTGGTCGATCGGCATCTTCAGCGATGAGGTCGCCGCGCACTATGAAGCGCTGTCCTCCGGAAACCAAGCAACGGCACCCGACCTCCCGCTGCAATATGCCGATTATGCGATCTGGAAGAATGAGCAGAGTGAGAGCTCGGAGGGCTCGCAGCACCGTTCCTATTGGCAAACGAAACTAGCCGATCTGCCGGCCTGCGAGATACCGCCAGACCATCCCCGCCCGTCCACCAAGACCCACTGCTCGTACATTCTTTCGCTCGTGCTACCAGTTTCACTCACCGATTCACTAACCGCATTGGCCCGAAAGCACGGTTGCACGCTCTACACGCTCTCTCTTGCCGCGTTAAAAATGCTCATCGCGCACTATACCCATCAGGACGATGTTTATGTAGGTACGCTCTTGGCCGGTCGCGATCGCGTAGAACTGGAGCCGCTCATCGGCGTCTTCATCAATACAATTATTTTGCGCACCGATCTGTCCGGCGACCCTACCTTTTCCGAGCTGCTTGAGCGTGTGCAACGCTCTGTCGAGGAAGGCATGGCGCACCAAGACCTTCAGTTCCAGCAAGTCGTCGAAGCATTGCGCCTGAAGCGCGATCCCAATCGGCCCACCGTCTACAGCATCAACTTCATCTATCAGCGCGACTTCGTTAAGCCTCTTGAGTTTGCTGGGCTATCCATGACTCCCGTCCCATCCAAGTCACCCGGCGCCATTTACGATCTGAACTTTTTCATGGTGCAACGTTCCGATGGTTGGCGTCTCTCCTGCGAATACGACTGCGACATGTACGACGCAGCCACTGTAAATCGCATGATTGCTCAGCTCCGTCACCTGCTCACCGAAATCGCCGCAAACCCCGCTCGCAAGATATCGGAGTACGAATTCCCAGACGAGGCTGGCGACCCTCTCCCGGCCTTTGTGCCTCGCGCCAATCTCGCACCTCCGCCGTCGAACGAGCGGCTCTCGCGCATGGGAGAGCGCCCCAATACTGGCGGTCTCGTCGTCAAAAAAATTCTTAGTCGCGTCTATACGCACTTAGGAAAAATATAATTCAAACCTCTACAGCCATTCCCGATCTGCCGGAACAAGCTGCAAACGAATCTGCGCCGCGCGCCATCGAAAAAGCGGCCATGCCTCGCCCTTCTCTTCTCTTGCGTCTTCGCATCTTCCAGATTCGCGCGCTGGCTTCATTTCTCAATTCCCTGGGCAGCCTTTCGGTCGGCCGGCGATTCATTACCCGCCTACGATCCAACCGCGCGACTCGAGCTCCGCTGGATGCGTGCCTCGGCTTCCGGCGCGTTTTCCCCTCGTTCACAGTGGCACAAGCCTGCGCATCGAACTACATTCCTGCCGGGCATGAGCATCCGGACGAAATCCGCTTTCACACTTCAATCGCTGAGACCGTGCGCGAAAGCGACTATCCTGTCCTCTTCTATCTCGCCCCGCTTGCCCCTGAACTGCGGCAAGTCTTCGATCTCGGCGGCAATGTAGGGAACCTGTTCTATTCCTACCAAACCAAAATAGATTTCCCCCCCGCGCTTCTTTGGACCGTCTATGACTTGCCGAGTAAGAAGCCGCTCGGCGAAAAACTCGCGTCCGAGCGCGCCGAAACCCGTATCCGCTTCGCGGATACTCTCGCCGAAGCGAGCGGCTCCGATGTATTTGTCGCTTCAGGCTCACTCCATTATTTCGAAAAACCCCTTCATGAAATCCTCCGCTCGCTCGAAGACCCTCCGAAGCACGTCTTCGTCAATCGCACGCCCCTTTCTATCGGCCCAGACTTCATCACCGTTCAAGACAACCGCTCCTATCTCGTTCCCTGCAAACTGCACAACCGCACGACACTCATCACCGGGATGCAAGCTCTCGGTTACACGCTACAGTCCGAGTGGCCCGTGCACGAGCGACGCTTGCCGGTTCCGACACACCCAGACCTCTGCACACGAACCTACTCGGGTTTCTATTTTCGGAAGAAATAAGACGCTGCGGGGTTCCGCCGCGTGCTTGTCAAGCCCAGGGCTTTCTACCCCGCGCGATGTTTTTCGCCCATACCATCGGCAAAACTACCACGCTCTTCACCTTGTCCATGGCTGGCGAAGCACCCGGCGGCGTTGGTTGAAGACCCATCCTCCGGAGGAGAAAATTCAGGCGATACAAATTCGCCCGCATCGTGTCCCGGTATTGGAAGTTGACGTTCAACGAAATCGAGATGTTGTCCCCGTTCTGCACCCAATGCGGCGCGTTCACCGGAATGTGGACTCCAATTCCGGGCCGCATCTCGTATACCGTTGCGTGATTCTGCAATTCGGGTTTGTAGCGCGGTGCATTGTGATCCACGGACCAAAAGCGCTCGATTTCTTCCTCGGAAAGCACCTCGCGATCATTTCGATCGAAAATGCTGATATGTTTGTCGCCCTGGATCTGCAACAACAAACTGCATTCACGGTCGATATGATATGTCGTGACTCGCTTCGGCGAAGTAATGAACAAAATCACTTCTTGAACCTTCATTACCCGGTCCAGGTTTAAACCCGTGAACTCCTGCAATTCCGCCATGCACTCCTTCAACACCGCCGCATATTCTGCGTTCTTGTCGGCTCGTTTCAGCACGATCCACGCCCCGCAATGCTCAATCCTCTGAATTGCATCGCGTGCGCTGAACTCCGGCTTCGGAGTCCGATCCCACCGCTGGTTCACGTCGATCGTTCCCGCGTCGTAGTAAAGATCTGCAGGCCGCGTGTTTTGTGTCTCTTGCGCCAGCTCCATCAGCCGGCCCAGCTCGAAAACCGGGTGCCCGGCTAATTTGTGTCGGAAGGCAAAGCTGTACTCGTCGAATTTCGTCCGAAATTCGTTATTCCGTTCGATAAGATTGGTTCCGAGTAGCAACTGCTCCGGAATGGACCGCAAAGCTGTCGCCATAGCCACACCAACTCCCCTGCATTCGAGAAGCAAAATGCAAATCGCGTTGAACATAGGGGCGATTAGGCTGAATTGCAATCGGGTAAGTCATCTACTTCCGGGAATTTGCGGTGCAAACCGGCACGTGCGGAGCTAAAATCCGCCCCGGTAGATCTACCGCCTATCCCACTGGAACGGTTGCGCTTATTTGCGGCGAATATTCGCTCTCAACTTGATCGGCGTCCAACGAGGTCACTACATAATAGTAGGTATGTCCGGCCGCCAGCCCCGTATCAACATATTCGGCAGATGGCACGGCTGGGGAAATCCGGACGTATGGACCCGCGGATTCCGCGGACCGGTAAACAACATACCCAGCGACGCTGGCTGGACTTTCCTCCCAATTGAGCTTCACTGCGCTTTGCGACGATGGCGCGCCCGTCGCCGTTAGTGGAATCGTCAGTAATGAACCACCATCGCCGCTGGCGACCGTTAAGGTCCCGGTTTGACGCCGAGCGCTTTTCGGTGAGAAGTCCACTTCCAGGCTAACATTCTGTCCGGGACTCAAGTTCACGGCGGTCGCCCCAGACAGACTGAAATTCCGACCTGAAACCGATATCCCGCCAATCCTCAGATCGCGATTTCCCGAATTTGTCAGCAACACTTCCTTCTTGCCTGAATTTCCTACGGCGACATCTCCAAAATCAATCCCGGCGTCACTCGCCGTCAGCTCGCTCTGCGACCTCGCCGTCGAGGCTTTCACTTGGAGTACGAGCGGGGCATCATTAGAACTCGTCAAAATGGAGATCTGGCCTTCCGCCGTGCCCTCGGCCTTTCCTCGAAACGCGATCGTGAAGCTTTCGCTGGTCCCGTGCGCCACAACGACCGGCAGCAGAATCCCGGCAATTCGGAAGTCCTTACTCGAGGTCGTGATTCTCTTGATCTGGAGCGTGCCCTCGGCTAGGTTCTTGAGCCGCACCGTCTGCGTATATGTGTCGCCCGCAGGTACATTTACGAAGGTAACCTCCTCTGGAGTCACTTCCATCAGAGCCGGTGGCGTGGCGACGGGAGCGGTCGCGGTCGCAGCCGCGCCGCTTGTCGCCGCTCGCATGCCCTTTGTGTGAATCGTCAGCAAGGAAAAAATCGAAAGGAAAAGAAACGCGCTGAATAAGGTCCTCGAATTCAGACACTTACAGAAACGACCTCCGACCATGCCTGCCCCCTTAACCGCTTGCCCGCCTCACAAAGTGGTCGGATTCTTACTCAAGGCGCTCTCGGAGGCTACTGGTCAGGAGTTCACAAAGGGGACAGGTTAAGGCCTTGTACAGTATTCTCCCTAGGCCAAAGTACAGGATTAACCCTATAGGCCCGGTGAAGGCAAAGCCTTGGGCGATGTCGCGTCACGGAAATTCTTACAGACCGTGACGACGAAGCTCACGGAATTGTGGCCAGCACGGGATCCGAATAGTCGCTTTCCACGTTGTCGGCATCGACTGCGGTCACGACGTATGTGTAAGTCTGCCCACTTTGGATATTCGCGTCCGTATAGCCCGTCAGCACCACTGGAGCGGAGTTGATCTTTGCGTACGTGCCATCCGCCGGAGCCCGGTAAACGTAATACCCAATCACGTCCGACGTGCTCGGGTCCCAATTCAACGCAACGGTATGCGAACTCAACTGCCCCCCACTACCCGCCAGCGCAATGGCCACCCCTCCCGCGCTGCTGGTAACCGCGATGGACCCCACAACGCTCCCCGTCGCGGTCGGTGCAAACGTTGCATTTAGCGTTGCCGTTTGCCCCGGCACCAACGTCGTATTGGCGCCTGCGCCGCTCACATTGAATCCCGCACCGCTTACGATCACGTTGGAAATTATAACATTCGCATTCCCGCTATTTGTGAGTGTAGCGCCAAGCGAACTACTGCTCCCCACCACCACGCTTCCAAAATCCAAGCTGCTCGTGCTGGAAGTCAGCAGCGCGGTTGCTGCCGTGGAGCTGCCGCTCGTGAAAATTACCAGCGGAGAATTGGGTGCATTGCTCGTCAGCAAAATCGATCCTGTAACATTCCCTGCGGAACTCGGCGTGAACATCACGTTAAACGTCGCGTTTTGGCCCGCTGCGATGCTCATCGGAAGTGTTAGACCCGACGTTCCAAAGCCGCTTCCCGTCACGCTCGCGCTGGAAATAGTCACGCTGCCAGTCCCGCCGTTCTGCAGTGTAATGGTTTGTGAGCCGCTTGCGCCGGTGGTGACCGTAGGAAAGCTGGCGCTCGTCGGTATCGCAGAAAGCTGTGGCTGTGGGGTATTGGTCGGGGATGGCGTGCCGGCTGCGGGAGTGCCATTGCTTCCCGAAGAGCTCGACCCCATCACAACACCCGCGCAGCCGTTTCCGGCAAGCGCAGCGGCCAACACCAATGCCACCAGGCACTTTGACGCCTTGTTTTTGTCCGACCACTGCCCCGACTTCAGCCGCGACCCCAGATCCGACCGTTGTTCCCCCATAGTGCCGCAAGTCTAGAAACGCGTGCCACGGCGAACTACTGGTCGAATGGCCAGAGAAAGTGCGGACAGTTAACTAACCGGCGACATAGATTCCCCCGTATCGTGGTGATTTAGCGTGTTATTTCAAAGTCGATGACACCAATTAATAGGGAAATGCTGTATTGCTCCCGAGCAGCGACTTACCCTAGACTCCCACTACCTCGCCCAGCAGCGCTATGCCGACAATCTTCGATTTCTTTGGTCTTCGCGAAAACCCGTTTAAAATCAACCCCGATCCCCGTTTTCTCTTTCTCACGGATCAAGCTCGCGCCACCTCGGATGAGCTCGCCTATGCCATTCGCACTCGCAAAGGCTTGATCCTCCTCACCGGCGAAGTCGGTACCGGCAAAACCATGCTCCTTCGCCGTCTTCTCGACTGGCTCACCGAGCAAAAAATGCCGACCGCGCTTATCTTCAACTCTCATATCCAGCCCGAACACCTGCTCGATTTCATCCTCAACGATTTCGGCGTGCAGTGCGCGTCGACCCTGAAGAGTGAAAAACTCATGGCCCTCAATCGCTGGCTGCTTGAGCAGTATCGTGCCGGCCAAATTCCGGTGTTGATTGTCGACGAGGCGCAGGGCTTGGATACCGCCGCGCTCGAGGAAGTCAGGCTGCTCCTGAATTTCGAGACACCCCGCGAGAAGCTTCTGCAAATCGTCCTTGGAGGCCAACCGGAGCTGGAAATCAAGCTCAAGCGTCATGAACTCCGTCAGCTTCGCCAGCGCATCACCGTCCGCTGCAGGACAGCTCCTCTAACCCTCGAACAGACTCATGGGTATATCCGCGAGCGGCTCGGTATCGCAGGTGCCGATCGCGGAAACACTATCTTTGCGCCCGATGCGATCGGCTCCGTCTATGCTTATTCCCGTGGCATTCCCCGTGTGATTAATGTTCTCTGCGAGCATTCGCTCATCAATGCCTGCGCCGAGGGTGTCAGCACGGTTCGCACAGATGCCGTAGAACGGGCCGCCCGCGACTGCGAACTTGATCGCGCCGATTCCATCGCTCGCATTCTAAGCACCGGCTCCTACTCGACCACCAGCCTCACCGACATTAGTTCCATACTCGCCGCCATCTCCACCGGCTCAGATTCCGCGACCGAGCCCATACGGCAGGCGCAATCCTCAGAAGCACTTATGCCAGCCCCCGGGGATGCCTATCAGGATGCACATGCTAGATCCGCAGCCGAGCAAGTCAGCAGCGCATCCATCGCGACGAATCTGTCGGAGGAGATCGCAGCTCAAAACGAAGCGCCAGCAGCGGTGCCGCGGTATGTTCAGGAACTAGTCCCGGCACCTCAAGCGCCTCCTGTGCAGACGGAGACAATCGCTGCGCGGACTTCTCCCGCTCCGTCAAATCCGTTATTCCTCCACTTCTTACGGCTTTTCAGTACGAGCTTCGTTGCCGATGCTCGCGCGACTTCCCGTCAAGTCCGCCGCGCGATCCGCTCTTTTGAGTTCCGCCGTTGGAATCCGTTCATTCGCAATCTGCGCCGCGAACTGCACCAACTGCGTATGCAAGTCTCGCGCATTTCTTCGGATCCTCGCTGGACACATCTTCGCACTCAAGTTGCCACCGCGTGGCAAGCCTCCCGGCTCCGGTTCAAATCCGCAATGCCGTCTTGGCTCGCCGAACCTCTAGGTATTCGCCAACAAAAAACCCGCAAACGTGCGCAAAGCGCCGCCGCCGGTGCCGCATCGCACGCAAATCGACACCGCGCTATGCTGTTTTTGCGGCGATGGCTCCATGAACCACTCATCACCCAACGGAAACGATCCCACGCAAATACGCGCCGCTCCCTAAGTTAATCGTCCAAAGCCTCACTTCGCTCTCTCAACCTCGCTGGAACCCGGCATCTTTCGGAAATTCACCTATCGCTTTTTCTCCACAGTCGTCACCCGTCGCTTTCCTTTGATCAATACGTCCGCCGGGTCCGGCGACCCGTTCCAGAAATCCAGTCGCACTCGTCCATCCGACAACATGCTCACCGTTGCAGGAATCGCGCTCGCTGCCACATACCACCCTTCCGGCAGCACCACGGCATTCCGAGGCCGGCCCAAGCTCCGGTCAAATATCAAATCCTCCTCCTCGAGCCGGTAACTTCCGATCGCCGTATACGTCTCTGAAATCCGAAGTCTTATCGATTGCCCCTTCTTCACAGGCGCAAACCGGACGACCACGACCTGACCAGTGGGCGATACCACCTCGCCCGCATCGATCTTCGCCAATGCCAACTGCTCTCCCGTGAGGATTTGCGTCGCAAGCCTTTCTCCCGTGTCCAACACATATGCCGACGGCTCAGAAACCGTGCTCCCCGCACGCACTACATTCACGTACTTATCCACGCCAGGACGTGACTCCGTGTAATCGTGATACAGACGGAATGCATGACTCACCGGCTCCTTCAAGAAATAAACAATGTCGCGATCCTGATGCGCCCGCTCCGAGAGCCGCTCCTTCTCCGTTTCCCCGGCGAACGGCGCTTCCCAACTAACCGCAGTCATCAACGGTCGAGGAACTGCGGCCGCCCCTGTTTGCGCGCCCACCTTGGCTCGCACAATTAGCGGAGCCTCTCCTGCGCTTCCGTTCATGAAGCTAACCGCAGTTCGCCCGTCCGGCTCCGGCAAAATCTGCGACGCCACATTGCACTCCAGCAATTCATATCCTGCCGGAAGCACTACGCTATTTCTCTTGATCCCCAGCGACCGGCTAAACACAATGGCATCCCCGTCCCGGTAATAGCTCTTCGCGTCCTTATATGTCTTCAGAATGATCAGCCGGCCCTGCCCGTCCTTCGGCACAGGTCGCGCCAGGTGCACCTTGATATAGTTCGTCCCGGCATCCGCGTCCGCCATTAAGGGGTCCTTCCGCGCCTCTTCCCCGCTCACAATTTCAAATTGCAGCGCCTCGCCGGTCATCGCATCGTACACGGCCTCATCGCTGGCCACGCTCCCCTTTCGGATCGGGTTGTAATAATATTTCGCGCCTGCTGTCGTCGCCGTCACCTCATAACGAATCCGAAAGCTCGCGCTCTCGGCGGCCAGTAATTCGTACCTGGTGTATTCATCAGTTTCCGTCTGTCGCGCCGCCGCGTCTGTAGTTGGTATTCCGCTTGGGCTCTGCCATCGTGCATGCAATCCTTCACCCGAGGCTAACAGCGCTATCCCAACGCAAGCTGCAATCCATTTCCTCACGTGCATCTCCTCGGACAAACCAGCGCCCGCATCATACTGGGCCCGCAGCCGCGGTAACTACCATAACTCGCGCGATTGGTTTGCGCGTAGATCTCCTCTGAGAGTCCTCATGCAGCCGAACTTCCGCATCCGTCCCGCAATCCAAGCAGACCTGCCCGTCCTGCACGCACTCATCGAAGCTTCTGTCCGTCAACTCCAGGGGGAAGACTACACATATTCGCAACGGGAAAGTGCGCTCGCCACCGTCTTCGGTGTCGACACCCAGCTCATCGCTGACGGCACATATTTGGTCGTCGAGTATTGTGCCGCGGAATCGCAAGTCCCGCCGCTCATGGTTGCCTGTGGCGGCTGGAGCAAACGCAAGACTCTCTACGGTGCCGATCAATGGACCGACCGGCACGACGACCTTCTCGACCCTCACAATGACGCAGCCAAGATTCGCGCCTTCTTCATTCATCCGGATTGGGCCCGCCGCGGCATCGGCACTCTCCTCCTCGACGCCTGCGAAAACGCAGCAAAGTCCGCGGGCTTCTCGCGCTTCGAGATGGGCGCCACCCTCACGGGCGCGAAGCTCTTCCGCACCCGAGGCTATCTCCCCGTCAGGAATCTGGAAGTCCCTTTGCTCAACGGCGAGTCTCTGCCGATTATTCAGATGGAAAAACAATGCTAGCCCGGAAGCGCTTCGCCCCGGCTGCAGGTTTGGCGGTTCACAGAACCCTGCTAAGCGGCGGCAGCGTTCCGCAGGTAGGCGCAAGGCTTGCAATGAGCTAGTTTCTAGATGCACCCCCAAAAGCCCGCCGCTGAAGTCGGTTTGCAACTATTTGCCACTTTTGTGTCCTCGCCCAACTCTTCAGTTCAACTGCCTCACTGACTTAATCTCATTATGTTACTGATAAGATTGCGGATAGTAGAAGCCGCACATTTGGCGACTCCCGTGCTACTGGTCAAGCGGGTTCGACTGTCCCTCGGCCCTGGAGACCCTTTGACGAACCCAACTCGCCTGCTCTGGCTTCTCCCTATACTTCTACTCACTAGCGTTAGTGCAAAGGCCGACACCGCCTCCGTGTACGTAAACGGCAGCTATGCGTTTGCAAGCTACGGCTATGGAATCGGGCCCTATGGGGGCACGCTCAACGGCAGCGCCGCTTCCTTTTACTGCATTGACTTTAATCATGACATTGTTGGAAATACGGGCTGGACAGCCAACGTCACGAGTTTAGCCATTTCTGGGACCGGCACTCGTCTTGACAACCCAACCATTTACACAGAAATGGCTTGGATGATCACCCAGATGATGGGTACCAGCGATCAGACCCTTCAGGCAGAATACCAGTGGGCCATTTGGTCCTTGTCCGTCGGCAATAACTCGGCCGCGCCGCACGACTACTACGGCACCAACGCGAGCATAATTGGAGACGCGCAAAAGGCCGTCAAAGGCTGGAGCGCCGGGAATTGGGAGATTCTCACCCCCAAAGGCAACTACGGGCAAGAGTTCATGGTGCTCGCAACGCCGGAACCTAAGTCCCTCCTGCTTCTTCTTGTCGGCTTAGCCGCTTTCGCCGTTTTCGCGCTGCGGAAATAGGACCGAAGGCTCGTAGCCCGGCCCACGCGGAAAGGATTACTCCCGCCGATCCGTCAATCCTGATTCTGAATGTAGCGGTGTGGGTTGGCGAAGGTGGCTAGCGAGTGCGGCTCTTGGGAAGTCTTTTGCATACCTGGCGCCGCAGGCGGTAATTAAATTCCTTAGAATCATAAACTTAGAATCTATAAAATTTGGACCCGCACCTGCTGTGTGAAACCGGGGAGCATGGGGCATCGCTCCATTGAAGCGTGGAATCTACTTAGAGTCTTCAGGTTCCCAATCAGGAAGGCGGCACATGATCGCTCGAGGCCGTATGAAAACTTTGATCCGATGCTTGGGGATGATCAGTACTGTGCTGTTGCTCTCGACCGTACCCGCCAAGGCCGATACGATCCTGAATTATCGGATGAATGGGACCGGATTTTCAGCAAGTTTTAGCCTAGCTCAGCACCCGGTGCCTAGTGCACTGCTCCCATTTGGCTTAGGGTTTGACATTGCCTCCGTGCCAGTGAACGTGAACGGGGCGTGGACGTCCCTGACCCTCTATTTCTATACTACTCCACTGGGCGGGGGCGGCGTCGCGGCGCTGAATAGTTTCGCTCTGCTAGGCCCCCAGTTATTCTCTTCTTCTTCCAACACGCCCGTCATGAAGACTGGAACGTCCACCCTGTTCGGGGGCTCGGCGAGTAGCGGGGGTTATTACACGTTGACTGTAAGCCCTGTTCCGGAGCCAAATGCTCTAGTCCTATTAGGAATTGGTGGACTGGTGCTCTTAGGATTGCTCCGGCGACGTTAGCCAACACCTCTTTTTTCTTTGAAGGACGCGCAATTTTGCGCGTCCTTTTTTGCGAGGTTCCGCCGCAATCACATCTGCAAAGCGGCGCTGGTATACGTGACGGCAGTGGCTGATTTCAAACTATGAGTGAGCTGCCACTTAGTTAAATTCGAGGGACGGCACGGGAAGTCCGCTTTCTGCGCATATTGAGTCGGCTTCGATGCGGTAGTCACTGTCCCATGTTGCAGTAAGAAGGACCCAGCCTCTATGTCCCGGCCTGCTTCTTTTTCACCAGCGTCGGCCTGTGCTTCGCATGGTCGTTCATGCGCTTAAGGTGACGGTCCAGCACTACCTGCGCAATCTTAGGCGTGAAAAACGTTTTGTTGGACCGCACCGCGTCCACTGCGGCGATTAGGTCCCGCATCGCGTCTGATTTCAGTACATAACCCTTCGCCCCCGAATCTAGCACCTGCTGGATCACATCTAGCGAGTCGTGAACAGATAGAATTAAAATCTTCGTTCGGCTGCCCCGTCCCAGGATCTCTCGCGCCGCTTCCAAACCACTTAAGCCCGGCATACTAATGTCCAGCAGGGCAACGTCCGGCTCTAGCAAAAATACTTTCTCAACCGCTTCTTTTCCATCGGCGGCTTCTCCAACCACCGACCATCCGAACTGCGACTCCAGCAAGTTTCTCAATCCAAACCGTACAATTTCGTGATCGTCAGCCAAAAAAAGGCGTAGCGGTATCATCGCTCACCTCTCAAGCGGTCTCAGCACGCTCGAAAGCGCGTTGTGGGCTCACAAAACCCTCATTCACACCGGCACTACACAACAATTAGCACAACACCTCCAAGGTGAACATCGGGCATTTACTGCATCTTGATCCTGTCGCTAACTTTCTTTGCTTTCCAGATGCGCCAGACCGCGCGACTTTCAAACACGGACACCTTGCCAACTACAAATGAAAAAAGAGGAAGCTCTCGCTTCCTCTTTCCTCAAACATCGTCAGTTACAAATCAACTACTCAACGCCTCCGGCCCCCCGTCGCATTGCAGTCTTCGAATTCACCGAAGCTTCGCTGGTCGATGAGACGTCCTCGCCACCGGTGCGCCCGATAATTTCCTTCGCGCGCTTCACTTCGTCGGAGCTCGCGCAGTGCACCGAGAGCAAGATTCCGCCCTTCTGAATCCTTCCCTCGTACCGCTTTGCTTCGTATTCCGGGATTCCCATTCCCACTAACGCGCCCGTAATGCCGCCAATTCCGCCTCCGACTCCTACTCCCGCCAGCGTAGCCATAATCGGACCCGCCGCAATGAGTGGTCCTACCCCTGGAATCGCCAAAGCTCCAATCCCCGCAAGCAACCCTAACGTACCACCCAGCACGGCGCCTGTGCTCCCGCCGGCCGTAGCTCCTTCCGGAGCCTTCGTGGCCTTTTCCGTTCCGATCGCCCGGTTCCCGAGATTTTCGGGCAACAACACCGAAATGTCCGCCGGCGAAAAACCCGCGTTCACGATCGCATCGGCTGCACGCTCCGCGGCCTCGCGACTAGAGTAGATTCCAAACACTGCGGTCTTTTTCTCTGCCATTTTTCTTTTCTCCTTGTGACTTTGCTCTTACGATTTTGGCGGCGCCACTTCCAACTGATTGATTACATTCGCCGCCCCAGCGATTTCAGTTGCTTTCGCTTCGATTGCGCTCTTCTCTTCTTCCGAGCGTACCGGGCCCTTCAGCGTCACTTTTCCGTCTTGCGCCACGATCTTGATGTTATGTGCGTAAGTGGAAAGCGATTTGTCATCCACGATTGCCGAGCGGATCCGCTTTGCCAGATCCCGGTCCGTGGCATTCATCTTCTGCCGGTCGGCCGTTGGCGAACTCTTGTCGCGGTCCCGTTTATTCGTCTTGCTGTTGTCGGGTGCCGGCTGCTGGCTATTGTCCTGCTTTGGCATGGGTCCGGCCATCAGCGCGGTTGCCAAGGCCGCCGCACCGAGGAACAGGATCACCAAACCTTTGACTGCCCTCGTAGTAAAACGCATACCCGTCCTTGCAAGCACACAAATAACTTGCTATTGCTTGGACTGGGAATTAGTTCAGGGATGAGATGAAATTGGGGAGACTACCGAACAAGAACAAGACTGCTGCCCATCCCGCCGGGCGTCTACTATTTGACATTAGTCCGTGGCTCTAGAACGGACCATCGGGTTAACAACGTAGTCGTATCAGCGGGCTGGCCGTACCGGCCACTAGATCTTACGCTTTCCTCTTTGCCCGTCGCGTACCGCCTCTACGTATCCGTGCGCCCTTGGCTGGCGGCCTTTTGCCTTTTCTGACCACTCTCTTCACGGCACGGCGGGCCCGTGGTTTCGCAGCCGCCACCTTTTTCGTCAACGCCTTCTGGACCGACCCGGCTTTAGCCGCGATCGTCCCCAGCGTTGCCCCAATCGATTCAGCTACGCTCGTGAGGATCGCTTCGTCCTTCGATGATCTCTGGCTGTCCACGGTAAACCCCCTTTGCTGACACTAATTCATAGCAATGTCGCATCAGCTAAATTTCTAGACGCACTCTAAACCGGCCGTCGTCCCTGAATCACTCGAATCAGCACAACTATGATCGCCAGCACCAGCAGAAGGTGAATGAATCCGCCCAACGTGTATGACGTCACCAGTCCCAACAGCCACATAATCAGCAGGATTACCGCAATCGTCCAAAGCAAGTCCATTTCTCTCTCCTTCGACTAATTCTCGACCCCCACGTGCTTTCCCTGAGCCCGAACTTCTAAGAATTGCGTGCTTCCCGATAGGCACTTTGGCCCGCATCCACCGCGTCGTTGACAAATTCCCGAGCGTTGTCTGCTGCTCTTTGCGCCTTCCGTGCCACCTTTTTCCCTTGCGCAACGGCTTCGTCAACTCCGTCCTGCGCTTTGTCGCGCAGCATCGCCCGTGTCTTTTCTCCCGATTGCGGCGCCCACATCATCCCAACAATCGCGCCTACTCCCAACCCAATGGCGAAAGCCGAGCTAATTTCCGGCCAGTTTTTGCGCATCGTCACTCCCCTCGCTTCCAATTTGATTCCGCACGAACCCTTGCGTCTCGCCCAAGGACATCACAAATACCCAGCTCGAAATTCTATGGTTCTCCGACGCTTCACAATCGCGGATCGTAGCGCGCTACCGCCTGCGCAACCATCCGGTAAACGGCGTAGAGCACGCTCGCATCATCTTGTAGCGCTATATTTGGGATGGCTAGGTCTTACCCCTGGTTTTAGGGTCTCCCCAGGTTAACGGCCGCGCATAGCGGGCTCTTGCCCCGGCGGTGCGCCGATACACGATTACATCTCCCCGGTGTACCGCTGAATCACGCCATAGCATTCGCAAGAGATCCTCTCGAGCTCCGCCCGATTCACGATCTTCACCGACCCGCGGTTGTATTCGATCACTTTGGCTTTCTGCAGCGCCCCGGCCGCCAGGCTGACGCTTGGCCGGTCTGTCCCGAGCATCGTCGCCAGGAAATCGTGCGTGATCGGAAGAAACTCCGAGTTCATGCGGTCCTGCGCCATTAGCAGCCATCGCGCCAAACGCTGCTCCACATCGTGGAGACGGTTGCATCCCGCCGTCTGCGCCACCTGCAACCCCAGAACTACCGAGAATCGCTCCAATTGGTAGCGCAGTTGCGGCGCACTCGCCAGCAACTCCCGCAGCAACGAAACCGATATCCGCAGTCCGTTCCCGCTAATTTGCACTACTTCGCGCAACGGACTCCGGTTCAACCCGGCAATGGCCGGAATGCCCACTAGCCCTTCCTTCCCCACAATCCCGGCCTCCACTGTTTTCCCTTCGGCCGTAAGAACCACCAATGAAAGTAAGCCATCGTTCGGAAAGTAGGCGTACTCCAAGATCTCATGCGACTCGTGAAGAATTTGGTGCGATTCCAGCTCCACCGCTTCCAACTGTGGTCGAATTGCCCAAAATTCGCTGTCTGGAATCGTTAGCAGAATTTTATTTTCTACGCGCTTGTTGGTCGCGTCCGTACGCTCCTGCGGCGGAAAGAATTGTAGGGTTTGATGTGCCACAATAAACCTTTTTTATTGGATTCCCAATGGAAGCCAAAAGTTGGCGGCGCGTTCGAATTCTTGCTCGTTGATGTACCGCGGCGCTCAGGCTGTTGGCTGGTTCGCGATTTTCGCGACAATCTGCTGACTTCGCTGATCAAAAACAAAATATTCGCCTGGATCTGTGCTCGCCAGTCGCGACAATCGCTGTTCCGCCTCCTGCATGTCACTTGCCGCCTCGATCCAAACGAAGCTGCCGTCACTCTGCCTTTTCAGTATGTCCAGATGGGGTGCGCGCATAATCCTCGCTCTCCGGTAGATTGGCTACCCTATCTACTCGAATTGCATGCCCGCTGCCAATTCACGCTCCCTCATGAAATGTTACGGTTAGCAGGCGTAGTCGGGCGCTTTCGTACCCGCGCTCGGGCGAACGCTGTAGCGCGAAAAGCTAAGGCTCCCCCATCGCGCTCGTACTTTTTACCCATACCGTCAATCCCTTAGCACCTCGCTTCGCCGGGCGTTTCTCTCTCGGTGTGCTCGTTCAGATCATGTGTGAGGCTCGGTGGACGAATCAGAAGCCCTGGTGCTAACATAAATCACGCAGGACTCGGTAGGCCGTGGCGCTGCTGGAAACGCGTCCCGGTAGCGCCGGGAAGTTTGTGCATCTCTCAATCGGTGGGGCCGTGGCGCAGTTGGGAGCGCGCCTCGATGGCATCGAGGAGGTCGTGGGTTCGAATCCCATCGGCTCCACCAACTCTGTTTCTTCTCTTAATCCGATAGCAACATCCTTAAAACCGAGGGCGATACGAAGCAGGCACCTTCGTTATGCACTGCGCTCTTATTTTCATCCGTTAATTTCTCCTAGGACGTTCAGCTGTCGGAACTGCTGATCTTGCGGCAGGCCGTTCTGGTAGAAGATTTGTTGTGTCGCGCGCAAGAAAAGCGTAGGATGCGTGAATCAGAAGTCCAAATCGGAAATTCCGATTTGCTTACCCGTTCGGTCCTAGACTCATTTTCAACTAATCGCCCACCTGATCCCAACGGGGAGGCCCAGCAGTTCTCTCAGGATGCAACGAAGGTGCACTCATGCCAGCTCGGTACACGGTCAGATGGCGATTTATTGCCTCGCTATTTTCTGTGCTTACTCTCTTGCCGCCCGATTACGCGCTCGCAGCTAATCGCTACAACTGGGTCGAAATCGGGTCACGTCCTGCTGGAAGTGGGATCATCCGCGGGCTCAGTGACAATGGCGATGTAGTGGGACGCTCCGGGTATCTGCATGGTACGAAGACCCACGCCTTCGTTCAGACTGCGGGCGGTACGACAGAGCAAATTGGTGGGCTGTCGGGCGGCGAGAATAGCCGCGCAATTGCCATGAACAATTATCGGCAGGCCGTCGGCTTTTCGAACACGCAAACCTCTATACGCGCGTTCCTGTGGTCACGCGAAACGGGCGTTCAGGATCTGGGCACGCTTCTTGGAGATTCCGGTAGCAAAGCCTACGCTATTAATGACGCAAATCAAATTGTGGGATCATCGAGCGGCGCCGGCGGAATCCGAGCTTTCCTGTGGACCAGGAGCGGCGGCATGCGCGAAATAAGTGGTCTGCCCGGAGCTGATTACACCGAAGCCTTGGCCATAAATAGTTCCGGACAGATCATCGGCGCTTCCGGCAACTCTCGAATCCGACATGCATTCCTCTGGACGCCGAGTGGCGGCACGCAAGATCTTGGCATCCTGCCGAACGATGTCAGCAGCGCTGCCAATGCCATCAACGACTCTGGCAAAGTTGTGGGCGTTTCCGTAGGACCCTACGGCAGCCGGGCATTCATCTGGACAAGCTCAGAAGGAATGCGCGATCTGGGGGCGCTTCCCGGAGCGACTGAAACTGAAGCCGTCGCTATCAACAACACCGGTGATGTGGTCGGCACGTCCGGTGATGGGGTCAGCGTCCGTGCGTTCTTATGGACACGTAGCAGTGGTATTCAGGACCTCAATGCTTTTGTACCTGCAAATTTTCCGGTTCTGCTAGAGGGCGCCTTCGGCATCAACAACCGGGGTCAAATCATAGCGATCGGCAATGTGATTAACATGCCCGGGCAAGATCGATCCGGCGCTCAGGTTCACCACTCTGGCCCTAACCGGATGTTTCTGCTCACGCCGCAGAGTTAATCTCATGAATACAGAACCCAACCCGCAGGTACGTGCATTCATTTTGCACATGCTAGGTGGATTCCTTTTCCGATTCTGTTCAGTCATTCTGTTGGTTGTTTGCTCTTGCGCTCATTTGAACGGACAAAACCCTGCGACGACGGGTCAATGGTCTGCCCTATTCAGCACTGCCTACGAACCCACTCACGTCGTAATGCTACCCAACGGCAAAGTATTGTTCTGGTCTATTCAGGGCGAGTCTCTATATCCCCAACTCTGGGACCCAACGACGGGTATCACCACTCCAACACCCCTTCCCGGATATCAACTCTTCTGCGCCGGTCAGTCTTTTCTGGGAAATAACCAAGTGCTCGTAACCGGCGGCAATCTGGGCGATTTCGTGGGCGTGCCCTTTGCCACCCTCTATGATTTCGTAGCGAATACGTGGACTCGCGTGCCGGATATGAATGCAGGAAGGTGGTATCCCACGAACACGACGCTGGCGAATGGCGATGTTCTGGTTATTTCCGGGGAGATTAACAACTCGGCCGGTGTGAATACGCTTCCACAAGTGTGGCAAGCGGCCACACAACGCTGGCGGGATCTCACAACGGCTCAGCTCGCTTTGTCGTTGTACCCTCGTATGTTTTTAGCGCCCAATGGAAAAGTGTTCTATGCCACGCCTGAATCGCCCTCACGCTATTTAGATACGTCGGCAACAGGAAGTTGGACACCTGTAGCCAACCTCAATCTTAATTTCCGCGATTATGACACCGTGGTGCTATACGACGTCGGAAAGGTGCTCGTGGCGGGCGGTGGCGATCCACCGACTGCAACAGCAGAAGTCATTGACCTCAATGCAGCTTCACCGGGATGGCGGTATGTCGGATCCATGGCTAGAGCGCGGCGACAACTCAACGGCACAATACTTGCCGACGGGAAAGTGTTGATCACAGGAGGCAGCAGCGGATCTGGATTTGATAACGCGTCTTCTCCTGTTTACTTGACGGAAATGTGGGACCCCGCAAGCGAACAATTCACCCCGATGGCGAGCTTCACGAAATATCGCGGCTATCACTCCACTGCTGTGTTGTTGCCGGATGGGCGTGTTCTTTCTGCCGGTGGAGACGTCGGCGGAGCGACTGCCGAGATTTTTTCGCCCCCTTATTTGTTCAAGGGAACGAGACCGACAATTTCAGGCGCTCCAAGCACGATCAACTATGGACAAACCTTTCCACTCACTACCCCCGACGCGGCTAATACTACGCAAGTGAACTTGATTCGTTTGAGTTCCGTTACCCATTCGTTCAACCAGGACCAGCGCATCAACCGGTTGAGCTTCAGCATTTCATCAGGCAGCCTCAACATCACTGCGCCAGCTAACGGGAACCTCGCCCCGCCCGGTCCTTATATGATTTTCATTCTGAACGGCAGTGGAGTGCCCTCCGTGGCACAGATTGTTCAATTGACCGCGGATCTGCCGCCCGTTGCAGCGGCTAATGCGACACCAACCAGCGGACCCGCCCCTCTGAGCGTCAGCTTCTCCAGCAGCGGGAGCCGAGATCCTGATGGAAGTATCGCCACATACTCGTGGGATTTTGGGGACGGACAGACCTCCACGCAATCGAATCCTACTCACACGTATATCTCAACCGGTACGTACGCTGCTAAGTTAAGCCTAACCGATAATTCAGGATCGACCGGGAGCGTCGCGCTATTCATTACAGCGACGGTGGTCAACCCTCCGCCGCCGATGGTCAGCGCTGCAAACCCGAGTAGTGGCACACGAGGGGCCACGGTGACTGCCGTTGTTACCGGTACGAATTTCCAGAGTGGGGCGACATGCGGCTTTGGTTCTGGCATCAACGCGAGGTGTACTTTTGATTCGCCCACACAATTGACGGGACATTTGTCTATCGATGCGGCTGCCCCAGTCGGGAATCACGATGTGACGGTGGTAAATCCCGACCTACACAGCGGCACCTTGCCAGGCGGTTTCTTGGTGAATCCTCTTCCCGCGCCGACTTCGGTCACCCCCAATAGCGGTTCTCAAGGACAACTCATTACCGTCGTCATCAAGGGCAATAATTTTCAGAATCAGTCTGCGTGTAGTTTTGGCGCGGGCACTATCGTGAATTCGTGTGTTCTCAATTCACCAACGCAACTCACGGCTGCTGTCTCGATTGGCTCGACGGCAGTCGTCGGACCACGAGATGTCACCGTCACAAGCCCTGATGGTCAGGGCGGCGCACTGATCGGTGGCTTTTCCGTGACTTCAACGGCAACCATTCTCCTCGTTCAGAAAGCTACATTCAGTCTGCAGCCTACTTCCGGGGGAACGGTCACCCTTACGCTGCCCCAGGCCACCGCTGCCGGACACACCTTGATCGTGGGAATGAGCTTCTGGCCACTGGATATCAGCAGTGTGACCGACGGTTCCGGAGACGCGTTTACGCGCGGACTGACCACTTCGATCTACCACAATGTCGCTGGCAGCGCCACGTACAGCAACTTCTATTACGCCAAGTCGACTGCCGGGGGAACCACCGCACTGAGTTTGAACTTCAGCGGCGGCAGCACTTATTTGTTGGTAGCCGTGGCTGAGGTGGCGGGACTCGATCCCACCGCGCCTCTCGATCAATCCGGCTTCCACGAATCACTCACGGCCACCGCCACATGGTCGTCAGCCGCAGTCACCACCACGGCAGCAAACGAATACCTGTTCTCTTGGGCTGCCTCGGAAGCCTCGAATGCAACGTGCGCGAGTCCTGCGACTGGATGGGTGATTGAGAGTCAGACCAATCCGGCTACGGTGTGTCTGCTGGACCGCATCGTCTCGGCCACCGGATCGTATCAGGCATCCGTGACTGACAGCGCGGCACAAAATTATGCGATGGAGATCGTCACCTTCAAGGGCGGGTCATCGCCGCCGCCACCCCCGCCCTCCGCGAGTTCTGTCAATCCGAACTCCGGAGCTCAAGGGCAGAGCCTCCCGAGCGTAGTGATCACCGGCGGCAGCTTCCAGAGCGGGGCAACTTGCAGCTTTGGTGCGGGTATCGCGGTGAACTCCTGCGCGCTCAACTCCCCCACACAACTCACCGCCAGCATCACCATCAGCTCCACAGCTACGCTCGGCACACGCCACGTCACCGTCACCAATCCCGACAGCCAAACCGGCACATTGCCGAACGGCTTCACGGTGACCACGGCTGGCCCGCCTCCACCGCCCACGGTGAGCTCTGTCAATCCCAATTCTGGCGCTCAGGGGCGCAGTTTGCCGAGCGTCATCATCACCGGCAGCAACTTCCAGAGCGGGGCAACTTGCAGCTTTGGTGCGGGTATCACGGTGAGCTCCTGCGCGTTTAACTCCCCCACACAACTCACCGCCAGCATCACCATCAACTCCACAGCTACGCTAGGCACACGCAACGTCACCGTCACTAATCCCGACAGCCACAGCAACACTCTGCCCAATGGTTTCTCCGTGACCGCTCCCTCCGCCATTTCTTTGATCCAGAAAGCCACCTTCAGCCGTGAGCCTACTTCCGGCGGAACGGTCACACTTACCCTGCCCCAAGCGACCGGTGCAGGGCATGCGATTATTGTTGGCCTGAGCTTCTGGCCGCTCGATATCAGCAGTGTGACCGACGGTTCCGGAGATACGTTCACGCGCGGCCTGGCAACTTCGATCTACCACAACGTCTCCGGCAGCGCCACGTACACCAACTTCTATTACGCCAAGTCCACCGCCGGGGGAACTACCGCGCTGACTCTAAACTTCAGTGGCGGCAGCACCTATCTATTGGTCGCCGTGGCTGAGGTGGCGGGACTCGATCCGTCCGCGCCGCTCGATCAATCCGGCTTCCACGAATCACTCACGGCGACCATCGCGTGGTCGTCTGCTGCAGTCACGACCACAGCAGCAAACGAATATCTGTTCTCCTGGGCTGCCACGGAAGCTTCTAATCCAACGTGCGCGAGTCCTGCGACTGGCTGGATAATTCAGAGTCAAACCAATGATTCGACTGGCGCGACGGTTTGCTTGCTCGACCGCATCGTCTCGGCCACCGGATCGTATCAGGCATCTGTTACAGCCAGCAGCGCAAGGGATTACGTGATGGAGCTTGCCACTTTCAAAGGCAATTGATCGGCTCCAGGGCCGCCACCACCTTAGCGGATGGAATGGACCATGCTTAGACTGAAATCCAAGTCTGTGCCGGTCCAGAAAAATAGCGGGAAGACCGATCGTCTTCAACGAACGTCCAAACCTGCATCGCTTATCACCGCGCAAATTACTCGCTCTTCAAACACTTCACTGCTCCTCGCTATCCGATCTGCGCTCTGCGTGAAATCTAGTCTCGCTACGTTTGCGCGGAAGTCCGCAAGTGCGCCAAAAACGCCCGGTGCAGCCGCGTAAGAGATCGTCCCCGCAACACCACAGCGCCCACCGTCCGCGCCGCCTCTGCATCCTCGATTCGAACAAAGCGGCAGCCTGATTTCTTCTCCACCGCCATGGCCGGCACAATGGAAACTCCCATCCCCGCGCCAACCATGCTTAATATGCTGCTGAACTGGCCGCTCTCAAAAATTATCTGCGGATGAAGCCGCGCCCGGTCGCAAGCCGCCACAGCCGTGTCACGAAAACAGTGCCCATCGCGTAACAAAAGAAACGGCTCCGCACGAAGTTCCTTCAGCGAGAGCGAAGACCGCTTGCCGTACTTATGTTGCTTGGGTAGCGCCGCAAACAAGTGCTCCGTCAGCAGTGGAAACGCCTCGAACTCGTGCCCACGAATCGGCAGCGCCAAAATCGCGACGTCCACAACGCTCGCGCGCAGCCGATCGAGCAATACCGGCGTGATCTCCTCCACCACGGTCACCTGCGCTTCGGGAAACCGTCGTGACAAAAAAGTCAGTTGCGCCGGCAAAAAGTAAGGCGCAATTGTCGGAATTACGCCGACGCAAATCGCGCCGCCCACAGAATCCTTCCGCTCCACTACGTCTCCGCGCGCTGCCTCCAACTCCCGCAACACCGCTCGCGCTCGCGGCAAAAACGTCTTCCCCACCTCTGTCAGCCGTACCGAGCGTCCGAGCCGGTCAAACAGCCGCGCCCCAAGTTCATCCTCCAATTTAAGAATCTGCTGCGAAAGGGACGGCTGCGAAACGTGCGACTGCTCCGCCGCCCGGCTGAATGATCCGCTGTCCGCCACCGCGCAAAAATACCGAAGTTGATGCAGTTCCACCGCTTCTCCTATAGGCAATGCCTATCTTCTTTATCCAATCTATATATTGGCAGTATAGCTCGCCGCGGCCCACACTGTTACGTGCAGCACCTGAGGAGGACGAATGGCCGAAGAAAAGAAAAACATCATGACCACGGACGCAGGCCGTCCGGTAGGTGACAATCAGAACTCGCTCACCGTGGGCCCGCGTGGCCCGGTGGTCTTCGAAGATTTCCTGCTCTTCGAAAAAATGGCCCATTTCAATCGCGAGCGCATTCCCGAGCGCGTAGTCCACGCAAAAGGCTCCGGCGCCCACGGCTATTTTGTCTGCACCAACCCCGACATGTCCAAGTACACCACCGCCAAGCTTTTCAACTCTGTCGGCAAGAAAACGCCCACCTTCATCCGCTTCTCCACAGTCGGCGGCGAAAAAGGTTCCGCCGACACCGAGCGTGACCCCCGCGGCTTCGCCCTTAAGTTCTACACCGAGGAAGGCAACTGGGATATGACCGGTAACAACACGCCCGTCTTCTTCATCCGCGATCCGCTAAAATTCGGCGATTTCATCCACACCCAAAAGCGCGACCCCGAAACCAATCTGAAGTCCCCCACGATGATGTGGGACTTCTGGTCCCTCTCCCCCGAATCCCTCCATCAAGTCACCATTCTCTTCTCCGACCGCGGCACTCCGAACGGTTATCGCCACATGGACGGTTTCAGCAGCCACACCTACAGCCTCATCAACGACAAAAATGAACTCTTCTATGTGAAGTGGCATTTCAAAACCAAGCAGGGCATCAAAAATTTCACGCGCGAATCCGCCGACGAAATGCGCGGCCAGGATCCCGACTACGCCCAGCGCGATCTATTCAACGCCATCAAAGAAGGCACCTTCCCAAAGTGGCGCGTCTCCGTCCAAATCATGCCGGAGAAGCAAGCCGAAACTTACCACATCAATCCATTCGACCTGACCAAGGTCTGGCCGCACAAAGATTATCCGCTCATCGAAGTCGGCGAACTCGTTCTCGACCGCAATCCCGAAAATTATTTTGCCGAAGTCGAGCAAGCCGCGTTCGAACCGCGCAACGTCGTCCCCGGCATGGGCTTCTCGCCAGACAAAATGCTGCAAGCCCGCCTAATCTCCTATCCCGACGCGCACCGCTATCGCCTCGGCGTCAATTACGACGGTCTTCCCATCAACAAGCCGCAGTGCCCCGTGCACACCTACAATCGCGATGGCGCCATGCGCTTCGACGGCAATCACGGCGCGCAACCCAATTACGAACCTAACAGCTTCGGCGGCCCGAAAGAAAATCCGCAATATCGCGAGCGCCCCAAAGAAGTCGCCGGCACCGTCGACCGCCACAATCATCGACTCGACAGCGATTACTACACGCAACCCGGCAATCTCTTCCGCCTGATGGCCACCGACGCCAAACAGCGTCTGATCGGCAACATCGTCGCCAGCATGAGCAGCGTCCCGCGCCGCATCCAGGAGCTGCAAATCCAGCACTTCTACAAGGCCGATCCCGCCTACGGCACCGGCGTAGCCAAAGGCCTAGGCCTGCAAATCGACCAAATCGTCGCGCAGAAAAAGCAAGAAGCCGCGGTCACTGCCGCCGATTAACCGGTAGCACAGGCAATCATTCCTGTGCGGCGTCCAAGCGACGTTGATCGTAGGGGCGCAGCAATCCTGCGCCCCTTCCCGGCAAGATGTATCCTTCTGTAACCGCTTTCTCCGCGCTTGTCTCCCTTTCTTTCGCTTTTCTCTTTCGCGCCGTACTCGTTCCATCGACTAGCAGTCATCTCTGATTTCTGTAAAATGAAGCCCCTATGCCCAAACTCACCTTCCTCGGCGCCGCCGGAACCGTCACCGGATCCAAATATCTAATCGAAGCCGCTAACAAACGCCTCCTACTCGATTGCGGCATCTTCCAAGGCTCCTCGGAGCTGAGCGACCGCAATTACAAGCCTCTTCCCGTTGACCCAAAAACCTTCGATTACGCCGTCCTTACTCATGCCCATCTCGATCACACCGGTTTACTCCCACGCCTGGTAAAAGACGGCTACCGCGGCCTCATCTTCGCCAACCCCGCGACCATCGAGCTCACCACGCTTCTCCTAAAAGACTCCGCTCATCTGCAAGAAGAAGACGCACAGCGCGCCCAGGAGAAAGGTTCCAGCCACCATGCGAACCCGCAACCTCTGTACACCGCGCAGGACGTCGATCCCGTTCTACGCAACCTAAAACCCATGCCGCGCACTGGAGGCTTCGATATCAGCCCCGAATTCCACGTTGATTCCTACGACGCCGGCCACATTCTCGGCTCCTCCAGTCTTGTGCTCACGATTACCGAAAATGGAAAGAAAACCGTGGTCGTCTTCTCTGGTGATATCGGCCGTTACGACCAACCCATTCTCAACGATCCAACCACGCCGCTCGTAAGCGCCGACGTCCTCCTTTGCGAATCCACGTACGGCGACCGCGACCACGAAGCGGGCGATCCCGCCGAACTGCTCGCCGCCATTGTGAATCGCGTAGCAAAGCGCGGCGGCGTCATCGTCATCCCCGCGTTTGCCATCGGCCGCACGCAAACTTTCATGTATTACCTGCGCCAACTTGAGGACCAGCAGCGCATCCCCCGCCTCCCCGTCTACGTCGACAGCCCCATGGCCCTCAGCGCGACGGATTTGTACTTAAAATACCGCGAAGATCACGACCTGGAATTCAATCGCGAAGACGACAACGGCAAAGGCGACCCGCTCGATGTTCATCAATTTCATCTCACCCGCACCGCCGACGAATCCAAGCAAATCAATAATGTGAAGACGCCCTGCATCATCATCTCCGCCAGCGGCATGGTCACCGGCGGCCGCGTCATGCACCACCTCGTTCAGCGTCTGCCTGACCCGCGCAACGCCGTCATCCTCGCCGGCTTTCAAGCGCAAGGCACACGCGGCCGCGCCCTACAGGAAGGCGCGAAAACGCTGCGCCTCTTCGGTCAAGAAGTTCCCGTCAACGCAGAAATTGTCGAGCTCGACCAATTCTCCGCCCACGCCGGCAAAGGCGAACTCCTCCGCTGGCTAACCGGCCTCCCCGCCCCGCCAAAACAAACCTACCTGGTCCATGGCGAACCCTCCGCCGCCCAATCCTTGCAAGCCTCGATCCGCGAAAAGTTCAAATGGAACGTCTCAGTAGCCCGCTATCTCGATACGGTCGATCTGCCTAGCCCGCTGTAGCACCGAGCTCGCGTTTACAGCCCCCATTTACGGCCTCTAGGGACCGCTCGCAAGTTGTAGGGGCGTGCTTTAGCGCGTCCCAGCGAGCAACGCGAGGCTTTGCTAACGTCCGTCGTAGCGACGACCCGACCAACAAAACGTCGCAGTAACAACAATCCGCCCAGTCGAGTCAAAATACCGACGCTAACCACCCCAAAAATCTTTGCCTTCCCAGGAAACTAATTCCACCCTCACCTCGTCTATACCAGCAAGACCACTCGCGGGGTAGGGGGCTAACCACCACAGGGCAACCGACCGTCAGTTCCCTACCCCAAATCAATTCCCTGTGTTTTCAATACCTTAAAGTGCGATACGCGCTGGAAGTGCTGCGTTTTTTGGCATATTAGGCAAATTTTGCCCTAATTTTTGGTTTCATTTTCCTAATTTTCATGGAAGCGAAGGAAATCAACGCTCATAGTCAGCAACGTCATTCATGCGCTGAATCAGTCCGGGCGCATCTTTCCGCCACTCAGTAACTTCTTTTTGATGCCCGTTGGTTTGTATTCGCAGCCGTTGAAATCGTGCGTTTCCTTCGGAGCCTGTTATAATCCTTTCGCTTTTCCCCCGTGCCGCAGAGGGAAAGCGTCAAAGCGAATTAAAGGAGCTTTCGCATGGACATTGGGCGTCGGATAACTTCTCTCCGGGAGGAGAAAGAGCTTTCTCAGGGAGATATTGAAAAACGGACAGGCTTGCTTCGTTGCTACATTTCGCGCGTGGAAAACGGTCATACGGTGCCAGCCATCGAAACGTTGGAGAAAATAGCGCGTGCGCTCGAGATGCCGCTTTATCAATTGATGTATGACGGCCAGGACCCGCCAGCCGTACCGAAGAATGGTAATAGAAATCGCGCCGAATGGGGCAACGTTGGGAAGGACGCCCGTTTCCTGAACAAGCTGTGCCGATTTCTAGCGGAGATGAATGACGGTGACAGACAGCTACTTCTATCTTTCGCCGAGAACGTAACCAAGAGACAGCGGCGAGCCGCGGCTAAAAATTAGGAGCCGTTACCCCCGAGCCTCCGCGCCTTGCCCGGAATTACTTGCCGACTCTCTGTCGCGCCCGGAAAAACTATACCCGTCGCATCAATAACTTCCGAACTCTTCCCCATGACACGCGGGTTATGGTTCCCATCGGTGCTAAATCGCTTCCCGTGACACCCGCCGTCCGCCCTCTGTACATACAGCATTGAGCATACCTGGGAGTGGCTACGTACCGCTTTCGGCATGACAGTCTCTGCCTGTGAATGCAATCTGCTTCCGCGAACTAGAATTGGAAGATATGTCTTCACAGGCCCGCATCACTTCCGATAGAGCCGTGCTGGCGGGAATGCTTGTCACGGCAGCCGTCTACTGCCGCGACCTGCAATACGACTTCATCCTCGACGATCTGCCATTGATTCTGATGAACGAAACCATAACTTCCTGGAAAAACTGGGCAACACTGTTCGTGTCGCAGATTGTTCCTCCGCAAGGCATGGATATCGTGGCCGTGCACTACCGTCCCATTTACATGTTGTGGTTAATGGCCAATTACCAGTTGTTTGGAATGGTGCTGCCCTGGTGGCATCTTACATCGCTGCTGTTACATCTTCTTGTGATCCTTCTAGTGTACAAAGTGGGCGTGAAGGTCTTGAAAGAGCCATGGACGGCGGCACTGGCGGCCCTACTTTTTGCGTTCCATCCCATTCACGTGGAATCGGTGAGTTACGTTTCCGCATCGACCGACTTGTTAGTGACGGTGTTCATGCTCGTGGCGTTCCTGGCCTATTCCCGGTTCCGGGAGCAAGGCGCCCCCCTCTGGTATTTAGCGGCGTCCGTGCTTGCTGCCGCGTTGGCGATGCTGTCGAAGGAGACAGCGGCCATGCTTCCGCTTGCGCTGGTTGCGTACGACGTACTGCGTGAACGTCCACCGGGCCCGCAGCGCTGGGGGAAACGATTGGTTTGGACCCTTCCGTTTTTCGGCGTGGTAGTGGCCTATGCGGCGGTGCGGACGCTGCTATTCGGCGGAAATCTTGGGCCAGGACCGGGCGCCAACCGCCTAAGTGCTCTGTGGGACGCTCCTCTTGTCCTTCTCGTGTACCTCCGCAATCTCCTGTGGCCAACCCGATTGAGCTTTTTTTATCCAGTCGACTGGAGTTCACAGTGGACGTTCGGCAAAAGCCTCGCGGCGGCCCTTGTCCTAGTCGCGACAGCATTTCTCTGGAAGCGTTACAAAGAACGCCCGGGCATGCGATTGCAGCTATTGTGGACGGGAATTCTGTTCTTCATCCCGGTGGCCTGCGTATTTGCACTGCGAAAAGAAGACTGGGTACATGACCGCCATATGTATGCGGTCTCGGTTCCGTTTTGTCTTATGACTGCGGTGGTCTTAACCGATCTCAAATTTCCGCGAAAAGTTTCCATCTTTGCAGGTTCGCTGCTGGCGGCAACGCTCGCACTTTTGACCGCGATTCAAGTACCCAGATTCAAGGATGAATTATCGGTTTATGAAAGCGCATTGAAAGTGGCACCGCGCAACATACTGTTACGCAGGTACTATGCCGCGGCGCTGTGGAATCGAATCCCGCAGGTCCGCGAACCTTCAGTTCGTCGCGAGGAGGCCCTCAGAGAGTTCCTCCTCAATACAGAGCTCTTGCCGGAATCAGCGCTTGACCATGAGAACTACGCCACTGCACTGGCCCAGGCTGGTCGCGACGAACAGGCCGCCACCCAACACAAAAGGGCCCTGCAGGTGGACTCCGGCGGACCAACGCATCTTCGTGCAACCATCTTGTATCGCCTTGCCGGCCTCGACCTGAAGCACTCCAAATTGGAAGAGGCTGAGAGCTGCTTGCGTGAGGCGTTAGCGATTGACCCGAAGGCTATGAGCTATCACGCGCTGCTCGCTCAAGTGCTAAAGCAGCAAGGACACGGACAGGAGGCTGACAAGGAAATGAAGCTAGAGGCCAGCGTAAAAGAACAATTCATTCGCCAGCATTCTGCACCCAGGGGTCGTAGATAAATAAGTCAAACGATGGTCATTCCATGTCGGCGGGTGCATACCCTTTTGGCACATTCTGCTCTCCTACCCTTTCTTCCGGTTCCCCGCCCGCAACCCATTCAATTCACAGGCCTTATTTCTCACTTGACAAATAGTTACGGATGCGGTAATATATTGGTCAAGGTTCTGCTGAACGTGTCCCCGTTCCCTCCCTCCTTTCCCCCACAACCCCGTGTGTATCCACGCGCCTCCACATGTTCCGCGCTGGACCATGTGCTATCTCCAACAAACCTCATCGGTCCCCAGCCAATCGCGGCCGTAACTCTCAGCCCTTCAATCTCTTGCCGCCTCTTGAACTCTCTTGCCTCTCTTTTTGCAATTCCTGTCCTTTGTTTTCAACAGCTTGCAGCCTCTTTTCACAAAATACCGGGGGTGGGGGTACCCCACAGCAGGCTTCTTCTACTCTCCGGATCTTCAGTCCTCCAGACGCTATTTTATCTGCCCTTTGTTTTCATAACCTTACAAATCCCTTTTTCCGCAAGTCCCGTGTTTCCACATCCATACAAAACCCTAG